>Ga0326728_10010905_pt1 | contig 21025 bp, 17 predicted proteins | sample MB3enrmetagenome_FD_207602 | JGI IMG/M metagenome (GOLD analysis project Ga0326728, IMG submission 207602) | Lab enriched peat soil microbial communities from McLean, Ithaca, NY, United States - MB31MN | ecosystem: Environmental > Terrestrial > Soil > Wetlands > Peat | place: USA: New York... | reverse complement strand
GTGGCAACGAGATCAACGTCGAAGGACCCGAAGCCGAGCGCGTGGGCCGTCTGTTCGAAGAGCTCGTCGTGTTGCTCGAAAGAGGCCACTGGCTCGATCCGACGAACGTGGGGCACACCATCGAGATGGTGAAGGAGGACGTGCGGCCGTCAGAGGTGCTCACCGCGGAGGTCGGCCGATCCGCAGGAGGCCGCAAGGTGCACCCGAAGACCGCGGGCCAGAAACGTTACGTCGACGCCATCGCCGCCAACACGATCACCTTCGGGATCGGCCCTGCCGGTACGGGCAAGTCCTACCTCGCCGTCGCCCTCGCGGTGCAGGCACTCCAGGCAAAGCGGGTGGCGCGCATCATCTTGACGCGGCCGGCGGTCGAGGCCGGGGAAAGGCTTGGTTTCCTGCCGGGCGATCTGATGGCCAAGGTCGATCCGTACCTACGCCCTCTCTACGACGCTCTCTACGACATGCTCGAGCCGGAAGGGACGCAGCGGCTGCTCGAACGGGGAACGATCGAAGTGGCCCCGCTCGCCTTCATGCGGGGACGCACGCTCAACGGAAGCTTTGTGATCCTCGACGAAGCTCAGAACACGACCCCGGAACAGATGAAGATGTTCCTGACCCGGATCGGCTTCGGCACGAAGGTGGTCGTGACCGGTGACGTGACCCAGATCGACATCGCAGGTGGTCGTTCCGGGCTGCTCGACCTCGAAGAATTGCTAGGCGAGATCGAAGGGATCTCGTTCATCCGTCTCGGGCAGGGCGATGTCGTTCGCCACCGCATCGTGCGTGAGATCGTCACCGCATACGACCGCTCCGCCGAAGCCCGGCGCATCGGCTCCGGGGCGGCCCGCTCCGGCGTGCCTGCCGAGGCTTCCGAGGACATCGAGAACCCCGACTCCGGCAATGGGAACCGCCCGAGCGCACCGTCTGGCGCCCACCTCGCTTCGCCTCCCCGGCCACCGCGGTGAGCGCCCGGGTCTTCGCTGCCGATGAGCAGTCCGATCGACCCGTCGACCTCGCCCGTTGGGTGGCCCTCGCCGAGCGAGTGCTAGCCGACCGGGGCATCGGCGACGGGGCCGAGCTGTCGCTCATGTTCGTCGACGAGACGGCCATCGCGAGTCTCAACGAAAGGTTCCTTGGCAACAAGGGTCCTACCGACGTGCTGTCGTTCCCGATCGAGGACGAGCTCATCGGCCCGGGCCACGTTCCGGACCAGGAGTCGAGCGGGCCAGGCCGCGCACCCGCAGAGCCCGAGGACATGCCACTTCTCATTGGCGACGTCGTCATCTGCCCGGAGCTGGCCTGGCGACAGGCACCCGAACACGCAGGGGCCTACGAGGATGAGATCGCCCTGCTGCTCGTGCATGGGATCTTGCACCTGCTCGGCATGGATCACGAGGAGGACGCCGAAGCGGCGGCAATGGAGGCGCTCGAACAACAGCTGCTTGCCGCCCACTATCGCGAACCGGGCACGCGCCCGTGATCTTCGCCTCGACACGAAGCTTCACCGGCGCCGACGGTGCCCTTCTGGTGGCGGTCTGCATCCTGATTGCGGGATCGGCGATCCTCTCGCTCGCGGAGACCGGCCTCACTCGAACCTCACGGGCGCGCGCCAAGTCGCTCGACGACGCTGGCCAACGCGGCGCACGGTCGCTGCGCCGGCTCGTCGAGGAACCGGAAGCCTTCCTCGCGCCGATCCTGCTGCTCGTCCTGCTCTGCCAGCTTGTCGCCGCCACGCTGGTCGGCGTGATAGCAGCACAGGTGTTCGGCCCGATCGGTGTCGCGGTCGCCACGGCGTTCGAGGTCGTCGTGATCTTCGTGTTCTCCGAAGCCGTACCCAAGCAGTGGGCAGTACGCCACTCCGATCGCGCTGCCCTCCTGGCGGCGCCGCTCGTGACGGCGCTCGTCAGGTTCCCGCCGACGCGCTTGGTGTCGGGCTCGCTCATCGGCCTCGCACGTCTGATCACGCCTGGCGGGCGCACCGCTCGAAACGAGCCGGACGTCACCGAGTCCGAGCTGCTGGCGTTCGCCGACGTCGCAGCGATGGACGAGGCCATCGAAGGTGAGGAGAGGGTGCTCATCCACTCGATCATCGAGTTCGGTGACACGATCGTCCGAGAGGTCATGGTCCCACGGCCTGATGTTGTCGCGGTGGCGGAGTCTGTCGAGACCGGGGCAGTGCTCGAACGGGCCATCGAGGCCGGCTTCAGCCGCATCCCCGTGTTCAACCAGAGTCTCGACGACGTTATCGGGATCGCATTCACAAAGGATCTGATCCGCGCGGCTCGCAGTGGCAAAGAGCACTGCCCGGTGAGCCAAGTGTGCCGACAGGCGAACTACGTCCCCGAGACCAAACGTGTCGCCCCGCTCATGCGTGAGATGCAAGCCGGCAAGTTCCATCTCGCTGTCGTCATCGACGAGTATGGCGGCACAGCCGGCGTCGTGACGCTCGAGGACCTCATCGAGGAGCTCGTCGGCGAGATCGTCGACGAGTTCGACGTCGCAGAGCCCTTGATCGTGCCCCTCGGTGGCGGCCAGTTCCGGGTCCCGAGCAAGATGGCGGTGGATGACGTGAACGAGCTCCTGGGTGCGGACCTGCCCGCCGGGGACTGGGACACCATTGGCGGCCTCGTGCTAGCCGTCATCGGGCACCTTCCTTCCGAAGGCGAGTCGATCGAGGTGGACGGCCATCTCCTCACGGCCGAGAAACTGAAGGGCCGGCGCATCGGCAGCGTCCGGATCCTCCGGCTCGAGGGGCCTCCCTTGCACGACGAGCCCACGCACCCGGACCAGGAATGGCTGACCGAGCGAGCCCAGAGGGTCGCGGAACGGCAAGAGCGCTCGGGCAACCGGGGTGACCAGGGTGACCAGGGTGACCGGGAGGTCCGCCTAGAGCCGTCCGAACCCAGCGACAGCGCGTCGCAAGCCGAAGGCGAGAGCCGTCGGTGAACGACAAGCGCCGATGAGCGCGTCCGGGGCGTCCGAAGCCCACGACCGCTCGCTCCCTGGGGTGGAACCCACGTTCCGTTCCGGTTTCGTAGCGCTCGTCGGCCGGCCGAACGTCGGCAAGTCGACCCTGCTCAACCAGATCCTCGGGAGGAAGATCGCGATCACTTCGGCGACGCCTCATACCACCCGGACCCGCGTACGTGGCGTCCTCGACCGCCCTGACGGCCAGATCGTCTTCACCGACACTCCGGGGGTGCATCGGCCGCGCACGGCCCTCGGCGACCGCCTCAACCAGACGGCGGCCTCGACGTTCGACGACGTCGACTGCTGTGTCCTCCTGCTCGAGGCCAGCGCGCCGATCGGGACAGGCGATCGCTACATCGCCGAGCGACTGCGCCCGGACACCGTGATCGCGCTCAACAAGATCGACCGTGTGGACGACGTCAAGGTGCTCCAGCACCTGGCCTTCGCCGCCGCCGAGCTCGGCCTCACCGATGCCGAGTACTTCCCCGTCTCGGCAAAGACCGGTGACGGTGTCCCGGCCCTCGTCGAGCATCTGGCCGCCCGGATGCCCGAAGGACCGCGCTACTTCCCTGCGGGCATGGTGAGCGACGTCCCAGAGGCCTTCTACGTCGCAGAGCTCGTGCGCGAGCAGCTGCTGAGATACGCCGAGGAGGAGCTCCCGCACTCGATCGCGTGCCGGGTGACCGAATGGGAATGGCCGCGGATACGTTGCGAGATCCTCGTAGAGCGCGAATCGCAAAAGGGCATCGTCATCGGAAAAGGAGGACGAGTACTGAAGGCGGCGGGCACGGCGGTACGCCAGCAGCTCGAGCCCGGCGCCTACCTAGAGTTGTTCGTGAAAGTCGAGAAGGGCTGGCAGCACCACCCGGACGCGATCGAGCGGCTCGGCTATTGAGGGCCGGGCCGAGTCAGCGGCGCGCTCCGGTGAACAACACGGCCGCGCTCTGGTCCGGACCGATCAGGCCTCGTCGGCAGAGCTGGGCCAGACCGGCCAGGCCTGCCGAGCCGGTCGGGTCCACGTCGATGCCGGTGGCTTCGACCCCGATGCCGTTGGCTTGTGCAATCTCGTCCTCGTTGACCACGACCGCTCGCCCGCCGGTTGCGAGCATCGCCTCGACGACCGCGACCCAGTCATAGGTCTCGTCGTCGAGGATGCCATGGGCCAAGCTGTGAGGCACGGTCTCCCAGGGCCACATGAACTCGGATCGATGCTTGGCGGCGTACTGCACGGCAGCATGGATCTCCTCGTGTCCAGGCTCGGCCGGCAAGCGACCGGCAACCCGCTCCAGCGCCCGGGCGAGTGGCCATGCACCGGCCGTCTGCACCGTGTGGACCCTCGGCATGCCCGACAGCACACCGAAGGCCGCCGACTCGGACAGCCCCTGTGCCACCGCACTGGCGAGCGCGCCGCCGCCGACCTGGATCACAACGTGATCGAGACCTCCTTGCTCGGCCAACGTGGCGGCCATCTCGTAGCCGAGCGTCTCACCACCCTCTATCGCCAGCCCGTTCTCGTTTCCCTGGCACGTGAACGGCAGGGCACCATCGGCGATCGAGGCCTGGAGGCGGTGATAGGTCGGGTCGCCGGCGACACCCGGCTCGCGCGGGCACACCGTAATCTCGGCTCCGAGCGCCCGCAGACGGTCGAGCACGGCAGTCTCGGCATCGGTCGGGACGAACACCAACAGCCGTCTGTGCCCGGCAGCTGCGACGACCGCCGCAGCAAGGGCTGCGTTGCCGCAGCTGGCGATTGCCAGCGGCGGAAGCGGGCCTTCGGTCATGCCGAGCAACCGGACCACCTCGAGATGGACAAGAAGTCCGAACATGTGGCGGGCCTTGTGGGAGCCGGCGACGTTGCCCGTCTCGTCCTTCACCCAGATACAGGCGCCTGTGTCGAGAAGGCCGGCCAACGCCGGGGCGGCCGTGAACGGCGTTACGACAAAGCCGTGCCCGTCGACCTTCGCCACCTCGCGGTCGAGGCGGCGCACGAGATCTACGTACGCCTTGTCGCTCATGCCGTGAGCTGTGCCGAGGTGATAAGCGTGAAATAGGCCGCGCCAGCGGACGAACGGGTTCGGCTCCGAGTCCTCGATCGTAAAGGTCAGCCGGCTGATGTCGAGCACACGGCGCAAGACGTGATCCCCACCATCACCGCTGTGAGGACAACGGAACGGGTAGGGCTCAGAGGAGTCGACGATCGCGCCACAGCCCCCGCAGACAATCGTGCTCGCCAGATCCGACGGGAAACTGGGCGGCAAGGCGTGGGCGGTCAGTCCCTCCGCATCGTGGAGTGGTTCGATTGGAGTCCCCATAGTCGACTGAGAAGTCTACGGCTGCCGGTCACGACGCTTCGCAGGCAGCAGGCGAGAACGGGTCCTCGCTCGCGTCCTCCACCGGGGTGGGCGCGGTGGTCCGCTTAAGGAGCCGGCACCGCACTGGTGGCCTCGGCGTGGATTCCGCGGAGGAAGGCTTCGGCCTCGGCTCTGTCCCTGGTCCGTCTCATCGGAGGCAGCGCCCTGACCAACACCGGCCCATAGGAGGCCTTCGCTAGACGTGGGTCGAGAACGGCGACCACTCCCCGGTCGGTGGCAGTCCTGATCAGGCGTCCGGCGCCCTGGGCTAGCAGCGTCGCCGCCCGCGGGAGATCGACAGTCCGGAACCCTGCCCGACCGGCCGCCTCCCGGCGGGCGGCCATCAATGGATCGTCCGGCCGAGGAAAAGGGATCCGGTCGATGACCACAAGCGTGAGTGCCGGCCCCGGGACGTCGACACCCTGCCAGAAGCTCATCGTCGCGAACAGGCACGCGGCCGACTGGGAGCTAAGTGCTTCGAGCAGCACCGCCTTCGGAAGCTCTCCCTGCACCAGCACGGGCCACGGGAGCCTGCCGGCGAGCACCTCGGCGGCAGCAGTCATGGCCCTCCAACTGGTGAACAACGCAAGGGTCCGGCCACCGGCTGCGAGAACGAGCGCTTCGATCTCGTCGTGGATCGCAGCCTCGGCTTGGGGACTACGGCGATCGGGGAGCGACACCGCGCAGTACAAGAGCCCGTGCGCCCCATAGGCGAACGGGCTGCCGACGTCGAGCTCCACTGTGGAATCGCTGGGCGCGCCCATGCGAACGGCGAGCCCGCGCGGCAGCGTCGCGCTCGTCATCACGACCGGCATCGCAGAAAACACCTGGGCGGACATGGCCTCGCTCACATCGAGCGGTGCCGAGTGCATCGCAGGCCGGGTCCCACCGGTGACCCAGACCACCTCGTCGCTGCCCGCCGCGAGGCACGCAGCCAGCTCCTCACGGCAGCGGTCAACTCCAAGGAGGGCCCTCAGACATCGCTGGGCCGCGTCAACACCACCTGGCCCCGCGCCTGTGCCACCTTGCCCTCCAAGGGTGCGCCCCGGCTCGTCAAAGGCGTCCGAGGCACGTCGCAGCTCCACCCCCAGTCGTTCGAGCCGATCGACCATGAGCGTCACCTGTTCGCCGATCTCGCCACCCAGGCCCTCAGGCAACCGATGATCCTCTCCACCGGCAAGCAGCTCCTCGAAACCAGCCGCCGCGCCGAGGACCGCCTCGACCGCTCGGGCCGGTGTCGTGTCCTCTCCCCGCTGCGCCCGTCGGCCCGCCGCAACCAACGCCCCGCGTGCCGCCGACGCGAGCGCACGCAGTCGTCCAGGACTGACGTCTACTCCAAGCGATGCGGCCAGAACGTCCTCAAGCTCGTGGGCCTCGTCGATGACGAGCGCGTCATGCTCGGGTAGCACCTCTCCCCCGCAACGCAGATCAGCGCCCAAGAGATGAAGATTCACGACGACGATGTCCGCAGCGTCCGCTCTCGCACGAGCCGCCTCTGTGAAGCACTCGCCGCCCGAAGGACAGCGACGAGCACCTGGGCATTCATCGGAGGTGACGCTCACACTCGACCACGCTGGGATCGAAGGCTCGAAGTCGAGCTCGGCCCGGTCCCCACTGCCGGTCGATTCGGCCCAGGCCGCCAGCCGCCGCACCTCCTCGCCAATCCGCCGTGCAGCGATCGCTCGTACCGAGCCGCTCGGCCGCGCACCACGCCCAACACCGGATGCTCCCGCGTCGAACGCCTCCGCGTCCGCCGGCGCGTCGAACGGCGCGTCGGGCACCGCGTCCGTCGGCGCGTCCGCAACCGCGTCGAACGGCGCGTCGAGTCGCTGCTGTTCGCCAAGGCGCTCGAGCTCATGGAGACGCTGACGGCAGAGATAGTTGGACCTGCCTTTGAGCACAGCCCATTTCACGGGAAGGCCGAGGCCACGGGCCACGAGCGGGAGATCCTTGTTAGCGAGTTGGTCCTGCAAAGCCTTGGTCGCCGTCGCGACCACGACGTGCTTGTGGGAGTTGACGGCTGGCACAAGATAGGCGAGAGACTTGCCGGTACCGGTCCCGGCCGCCACGGCGACGTGGCCACCCGAGTCGAACGCCTTAGCCACGGCCTCGGCCATCTCGGTCTGGCCCTCACGCACTTCGCCAGCCGGAAGCGTTTCCACGACACGTCGCAACAGCACGGCGACACTCGTTTCGGACACGTGAGGACGCTACCGGAAAGGTGGTCGCTCGAGGCCAGGCAGCCAGCTCAGGACCTGACCCGACCCCTGAAGACGCTGCCGCCGAGAAACACGATGACGATCAGCGGCAACAGGACGACTGCCACATAGCCGTGGTGGTGAAGTGCGAGCGCGGCGCCAACAAAGACGAGCGTCCCGACAAACAGCTCAGGCGCGTCGCCGATCAGGAAGCCCTTCCAGAACCTTGCGAACGCGCCCAGCGCCCTGAGGACCGACGTCATCAAGAATGACCGGTGTGCACTGCCACGGCCTGGCGGGAAGGCCCGATCCTGCGCATCGCAAGCGAGAGGACTGCGGCGGTCACGGCAAACACCCCGACGAGCACGAGGATCATCAGATCGCTGCCGGGCCAGTGAAGCCCGGCTCCCTCACCGACCCAGAAGACGCCGAAGCTCGTCAACATGACGCCCACTGCCAGCTTCATCGCGTTCTCCGGAACCTCGGAAAGCCGGCGCGCCACGAGGTACCCCGCCACGCAAACGACGGCCACCGCGGCGGCGGCTGAGGCGGCGGCAAGCGCCAGACGGCCCGAGCTAGCTCCGAGGGTTACCACGATGAGCACGACCTCCATCCCCTCGAGGAAGGCACCCTTGAAAGCGACGGTGAAACCGGTGGCATCACGAGGTCCGCGCCTCCATGACCCAGCCGGGGCCGCGCCGGTGACCGCCCCGGCCCCGGCTGGGGCCGCGCCGGTCACCGCCGTGACCCCAGCCGAGAGGTCCGCAACTGTCTTCTCGTAGATTGCGTCCTCGTCGTGCAGAGCCTTGTGACCGCTCGCTCTCAGCACAGCCTTGCGCAACCAGTCGAGGCCGAGCACGAGCAGGAGGGCACCGATGACCACGCGCAAGAGATCGATCGGGACCAGTCGGGCGATCGGGACGCCGATGGCAAGGACCAGCACGGCGAGCACGAGCACGGCGGCAAGGGTTCCCTCGAGTGCCGAGCGCCATCCTCGGCTCACACCTGCCGCGGTGACAATCGTCAGCGCTTCGACCGCCTCCACCGCGCTGGCGCCGAACACTGCGAGGACGATCACCACAGTCGAAGCCGTCATCGTGACCTCACCTCAGCGCCTCACCGCCCGCGAAGCCTACCTTCCTCTGCCACGATCGAACCGGGACGGGTTGGACCGCTAAGTGAACAAACGGGCCCCGTCATATGTCTGGGTCCGCTGGCACCAGGCCTCCACGGCGCCGAGAACCTCGGCCCGCGGGCCGCAGACCGCGAGCCGCTCGAGGTTGCGCAAGTGGGAGACCTGGCCCACCTTCTGGCCTGATGGGTCGTGGATGCCGATCTGCGCGCCCACGTAGCGTTTCGAGTCGAACTCGAGGAGCTCGACGTACCCGCGCCCGGCACACATTTCAAGCAGGTTGTCGCGGCTGAGCCACGACTCGTCATTGCAGGACACGACGACCACGGTCGCGTCGATCGCGCCGACGACCTCGGCGAGGGCGACCGGCATCGCGTGGCGCGAGTTGAAATCGCTACGGGTGGCCGCGCTCCTCGAGTCGGCCCGCTTGCACGCGACCCCGTAGTGGTCGGGCGCGTCCCAGCGGATCAGGGTCTCCCAGACGTGGTAGTTGGTGAAGTAGCGGTGCTGGTTGTAGGGAGGGTCGAGATATGCGAAGTCAACCGGGCCGATCGACGCGGCCGCTTCCCGAGCGTCAGCACGCAAGGAACGACCCGGGCCGGCCAGCAGCTCGGGGACCCTGAGCGAGAGCGGGTTGAAGGACCTCGGCGCCCATTTCTTGAGGTAGGCCATCTGCAGGCCCGTCGTCGAGTCCACGCGGTCGGCTGCCTCGAGCAAGCTCGTGAGCAAGATCGGGTAGAGCCGGCTTGCTCGGTGACGCTCCTCGATCGCGTCACGTATGGCGTCGACGCGCTCGCCGTTCTCGGGTCGAAGGTAACGGGACTGCTCGCAGAAGACCTCGGTGAAGTAGCCCCGCCGGCCCGCGAGCGCGTTGAGCTCGGCGATCGCGTCTGCGAGCTCGTCTCGGTCCACCGCTGTTGCGTCGGTGCTGATGTAGCACTGGGCGAGCACCTCGGAGTAGGTGGCGGTGTCTACTGCGGTGACGAACGCCCCCTGGCGCTTCAGCTCCTGGGCTACGCGGGTCGTACCCGTGAACAGGTCGGCGGCAGTCGAGGCGCCGCAGCCCAAAGCGAGGGAGGAGATGGTCTGGACGAGGCGTCGTTTCGAGCCGAGGTACTTGATCACGCGCCGGATCCCTCTGGAAAGCCGTTCGGGCGCACGGCCGGGGCCGCGCCTTCGGGCTCACGCCGGTCGCGGCTGCGCACGGCCAGGGCCGCGCCTTCGGGCTCACGCCGGTCGCGGCTGCGTGGCGCCGGGCAACGTCCCGGTAGCTGAGGTGGCACCCGTCCCGGCGGGCCGACACGGGCGGGAGCCGTCATCACGCCTCCAAGGTAGCTTGGCACGACGGAGCCGCCCGGGTCAGACGCTGCTTGACGGTGAGGCTTCGCGACCACACGGCCACCGACGAAACTGGTCCGTCGCCCGCCGGCGTCAGGGTCGGGAAGGATGCCAGATTCTGACTATGTAGTCATAGGATTGTTTTGGCGCGTACGGCGCAGCAATATTGTTATTGACGCGCTAAAGTTCAGCCTCACCGGCGCCGACAGTAGTTGATGTGAAAAATAGCCAACACGTGCGCAAGGCTTCTCCGGGCAGGTCCGGCTCCCATCGGCTGGTCACTCTGACAGTCGCAGGCCTGGTGGTCATGACGGGCGTGTTCGGCCTGTTCACGGGCGCGGCCTCAGCTGCCACGCTCTCAAAGACGAGTTGGCTGGTGAGCAACTCCCAGACCGGCAAGACGGCGGTCACCTACGCCTTTGAATTCACCACCACCACAAGCGGCACCTTGTCGTTCGTGACCATGACGGTGCCCGCCGGCACCGGAGGCGCCCCCCTAGTGGGGACCGACTATGGCCTCGGCGCCGGCGCTGTCGCTCTCGCCGCCAATGTCATCACCTACTCGATCACGACTCCCGTCGTGGTGTCCGCCGGCATCCCCGTCTTCTTGTCGTTCACCGGTATGACCAACACGACAACGGCCGGTACCTACACCACGACGATCACGACCAAGACCGGTCTCACTCCCGGCGTTGCCCTCGACAACGTAACCACGACGGGGATCGTCTTCGGTCCGTCCTCAACCTCCGTGAACGTCACTGTTGGCCAGACACTCACGTTCACCAACAACCTCCCAACGTTCTCGTTGGTCGTCGACCCTTCCATGCTGAACAACGTTGAGAGCCAAGTGGCCGTCCTCACGGTGCAGACCAACGCCACCAACGGGTACGTACTTCAGGCCTCGGACACCGGGCTGTCCAGGACCGGACCGGCCTACACCATCCCGGCTGTGAGCACGGGCCCGGGTGTCGGTGTAGCGACCTTCCCGGCCACAGGCTGGGGAGCGAGCGCGACCCTGGTCACGACAGGGACGGCCACCCTGGCCTCCGGCTTCACGGGCGGAGACTTCGTGGGTTACCCATCGGCCGCCGCCACCTTCGTCACGTCCAGCGGCCCCACCGGAGCCAGCGCCGACACCTTGACGCTCACAGACCAGGTCGGGGTCAACTACACCGTTCCCGAAGGCAGCTACACTGACACCATCACCTACGTAGCGACGCCGAGCTACTGAAGAAGCACTAAGAAGAGCGGGATGACGGTCGCCAGGTCCCTGGCTTTCAGAGGCGTGCGTCGAGGTGCTGCCAAGTTAGTGGTCAGTCTGGCCACAGTCCTCTGTGTCGTGTTACCCGTGTTGGTGAGCACCTCTGGCCCGGCTGAGGCTGCCAAGGGCGGATCCGCGTCCGACTTGTTCGTCACCTCGCCTCCAACCCCCATCACCGCGGCACCGGGGGCTGTCGCCAAGGCCACCTTGACCGTCGGGAACGTCGGGCACAGCCTGCTGGACGTGAACATCATCGCGGCGGCGGTCAAGCTGCTCGATAACGGGGGAACAGAGTTCCTCGACCATCCGGACCCCCTCTTCGCCGGCCGGGTCAGCGTCGTCCCGGACACGCTCAGCCTGCCGGCTCGCACGGAGCGCCAGGTGAATATCTCCGTGCGCATGCCCAGTGGCCTCCAGCCCAATGACTACTTCCTGGGGTTCCTTGTCGCGCCGATCATCAACTCCTCCTCGGTCGCGGTGGTCAACGACATAGGAGCGCTCGTCATCCTCGATATTCCCGGACCTCGCAACCGCAGGCTCACAGCGCAGATCCTGGGCCTCTCGTGGCTGAACTTCTCCTTTTCCAGCTCGGCCTCCGGCATCCTCAGAGCCAAGAGCATCGGTGTCGCCACTCTCGAGTTCTATACGACGATCGAGATCACGGGCTGGCCGGCGGCCAAACCGGACTACCTGACCGTACCGGGTCATCTGCTCCCTCCCGGGCTGTACCGCGACGCGCCGCTTCACGTGTCGTCCTTCTTGGGCCTGGGCTGGTACACGTTCCACGCCACCCTCGTCTACGACCTGAGCGCTCAGACAACGGGCGAGGTGGCCCTCTCCCGTACCGTGATCGTGCTGAACCCATTGTGGCTTCTCGTGATTCTCGCGCTCATCCTTCTCGGGCTCTGGATCTGGAGAAGAAAGAGACGCCGGAATCGCAAGCCTGACCAACGGGATCGCAAGCTTGACCAACGGGATCGCAAGCCTGGTCGGCGGGGATCGCATCGAGTCACGAGCTCTTCGCCGCCGGCTCACAAGCGCAGCCACGCGTCGCGGTCATAGCAGGCTGGCTCGCGGGAGGTCGTCCGATGCAATACTCGGATGGCGAATCCGTCTGCACCGGTGGAACTGGTCGGCCCGCTCTGGATTGAGGATGTCGTCAGGATTGTGAGGGGTGCCCGGGCGACCCTGAGCGAAAACGTCTTGCGGCGGGTCGATGCCGCTCGGCAGGTCGTCGCAGCGGCCGTCGAGGCGGGATCGGTCGTCTACGGGGTGACGACCGGATTCGTGGGCCTGGCGAACGTGCGCCTCGCTCCCGATCACTCCACGGCCCTCCAGCAAGGGCTCCTTCGGTCACACGCGGTGGCAGTCGACAACGAACTGTCTGCCGAGGAGGTCCGCGCCATGCTCGCTCTGCGAGCCCACGACCTCGCGCTCGGCCACTCGGGGTCCGACGCGAGGTCGTGCTGCGGTTCGTCGAGATGCTCGAGAGAGACCTTCCCCCCCGTCGTGCCCGAACAGGGCTCGCTCGGCGCGTCGGGTGACCTCGCTCCGCTCGCACATCTCGCCCTCCCCGTCATAGGCGAAGGTGAGGTAGGGCTGGCGGGCGAACGGCTCCCGGCCATCGGGGCCCTTCATCGCTGTGGCCTCGAGCCGATGGTGCTCGAGGCCAAGGAAGGTCTCGCCCTCATCAACGACACGCAGGGTATGACCGCCATCGGAGCGCTGGCGGCATGGAGAGCGACCCGGCTGGCCAAGATCGCCGACATCTCGGCTGCACTCACGATCGAAGCCATCCTCGGTACGGATCGTGCATTCGACCCCCGGGTCGTGGGGCTCCGCCAGCATCCCGGTCAGCTGGCCTCGGCCCGCAACCTCGTGCGACTCCTGACAGGAAGCGACATCCTGTCGTCGCACCGCGAGAGGGACCAAATAGTTCAGGACTCGTACTCGATCCGCTGCGCCCCCCAGGTCCACGGCGCGTTCCGTGACGTGGTTCGCCACGGTGTGCAGACCCTCGAGATCGAGCTCGCTTGGATCTCCGAACGCAGGCTCTTTTGGCTTCTCGATCCCAAGACTTCGAACGGCCTTCCTGCGTTCCTCGTCGGCGAGGCCGGCGTCAATTCCGGGTTCATGGTGTGCCAGTACACCGCTGCGTCACTCGTCTCGGAGATGAAAAACCTGGCGCACCCGGCGGCGATCGCGATGAAGGTGCTCGCGGAGCCCAGGCTTGCGACCTACGAGCCCCTTTGCTGGCCGGACCGGGCAGCCGGGCGGCCATCGCGTCGCTCCGCCTAGTCGTGCCCACGCTCGTCCACGACCGCGCGCTCAAGCCCGACGTCGACGCGGCGATCGCACTCGTCCGCTCCGGGGACCTCGTCGCTGCGGTGGAGGCGGAGATAGGACCGCTCGAGTAGCCGGCCGGCGCACCTGAGGACGCGAAGACAGGTCTTTGGGGTGGGCCGGGCACAATCGCAGTCAGACGCGGGAGTAACTTCGGCGCGATGGCTGTAGCGGATCTTGACCCCACCCGGATCCCCAAGCACGTAGCAGTTGTGATGGACGGCAACGGTCGCTGGGCGCGCCAGCGCGGGCTGCCGCGTACCGAAGGTCACGCCGCGGGTGAAGAGGCGATGTTCGACACGGTGGAGGGAGCGCTGGATCTCGGGCTCGACTGGCTGACTATGTTCGCCTTCTCAACGGAGAACTGGCGGCGCCCGCCAGATGAGGTGAGCTATCTCATGCACTTCAACGAGGGGATTCTCACGCGACATCGTGACGACCTGAACAGCAAGGGAGTGCGCATCCGCTTCGCTGGTCGCCGGGAGTGGCGCGTCCCGCGGCGCCTCATCCGGCACATGGACGACTCGATCAACCTCACCGCCTCGAACCGACGGTTGACGCTCACAATCTGCTTCAACTACGGCGGTCGTGCGGAGATCATCGACGCAGTCCGCCAGTTGGTCGCCGACGGCGTGGACCCCGACAAGATCAACGAGAAAGCTCTCCGCTCCCGGCTCTACTGGCCCGATATGCCCGATCCCGATGTCGTGATCCGCACCTCGGGCGAGTTTCGCATCTCCAACTTCCTGCTCTGGGAGCTCGCTTACTCCGAGCTCGTCTTCACCGACGTCCTCTGGCCCGACTTCCGCCGGAAGAACCTGTTCGATGCCGTCGGTGAGTACCAGGGCCGTGACCGACGCTACGGCGGGGTCGAAGGGTGAACGACGAGTCACGCGTGCCGTTCCGGCTCCGCGACCACATCGGGGTCATCTCGGGCCTGTTGCTCGGAAGCGTTGCGTTTCTCTTTGTCGTTGCGCTCGCGATCCTGGGCGATGAGCCGGCGCTCACATTGCTGGTCGTGATCGTCGTAGGGATCGCTCTCATCGCGCTCGGAACGCGGATAAGGGGCTGACCAGCAAGGTGGCCACCTACCGCGACGAAGGTGTCGTGCTGCGAACGATGCGACTCGGGGAAGCCGACCGGATCGTGACCTTCGCGACTCCCGGACACGGCAAGGTCCGGGCCGTGGCAAAGGGAATCCGCAAGACCAAGAGCCGGCTCAGTGGCCGCCTCGAACCCCTCACGCATGTGACCATGATGTGCTGGCGAGGGCGAGAGCTCGACGTCGTGAACCAGGTCGAAGCCATCGAGCATTTCAAGGCCATTCGTGGTGATCTGGAACGGGTCCCGGTCGCGATGACAATGCTCGAGGTCGTAGATCACGTCGCGCTCGAAAGGCATCCCATGCCGGAGATGTTTCGGATGCTGGTAGGGGCGCTGCGGACCTTGGATGAGCGTCCTTCGCCGGCAATCCTCGGGTCGTTTCTCTGGAAACTCCTCGTGCTCGAGGGAGTCGGCCCCTCCCTCGAGCAGTGTGCCGGGTGTGGTTCGGAGGCTGAGCTGGTCGCATTCGACGCTGGCGAAGGTGGGTTCCTCTGCCGTTCTTGCCGCCGCGGACAGGCCGTCGGCACCGAGACGATGAGCCTGATCCGACAGGTTCTCAGCGGAGGTCTCCGCGCCGCGCTTGACCAGCCGCCGAGCCGTGCCACGACCGAAGCAGAACGCCTCGCCATGCTCGCGACCGAATACCACTTGGACCGGAGGGTGCGCTCGGCGCACCGGGGTACGGAGATCTCGGCCTCGGGTTGGCAGGGTTGGTCGAACACGGACAATCCGGGAACTGCTCATACCGGACTGGCTCCGGACTCCGGGGCGGGATTGGACGCCGGGCCGGCTGCGGAGGCCGGGCTGGCTCCGGACTCCGGGGCTGCGGTGGGCGCCGGGCGAGAACCGCACGCCAGGCCTGCTGTGGACGCCGGGCGAGGGTTGGAACCGGACGCCGGGCCGGCTGCGGAGGCCGGGCTGGCTCCGGACTCCGGGGCTGCGGTGGGCGCCGGGCGAGGGTTGGAACCGGACGCTTCCTGGTAATTGGTCACCCAGAGCCGAGGCGCACGGCGGTAACTGCGCCGGTAGTCCGTCGAGAGACGATGTCCGAGATGGAATCGACGGAGCTGGAATCGCCTGAGCTTCAACGCTCGATTTCCGGACGCCAGTCGGGGTACAAGTCGCGAGAAGTCTCTAACTTGACCCGCGTAACCCATCGCCAGTTCGGCGTCTTCACTCGTGATCAAGTCATCGAAGCGGGCCTTTCGGACAACTGGTTGGGATCACGCGTAAGGCGCGGTGACTTTGTCCGGCTGCAACGTGGCGTCTTCTCGTTGAAGCTGGCTCCCTCACACTGGGAGCGAAACGCTCTCGCCGCATGCCTTGCCGGGCCGCCGTCCACAGTGCTCTCGCACAACTCAGCGGCGCGGGCACTCGGGCTAAGCCTCGTGGTGGCGGACAACGATCTGCTTGACGTGACGATCCCCCACGGGAACCGGCTGACGTTGTCGGGAGCCCGGGTGCACAGGACCCGCTGTCTCCAGCCGGCCGACCGCGCCAGAATCAGACGCCTGCCAGTAACCAATGTCGCACGAACTCTGATCGACCTCGTCGGGATCGTGAGCGATCTGGCGTTGAAAGGAGCCCTCGACGACGCGCTCACTCGCCGACTGAGTTCCCCGGCCCTCGTCTTGGCCGCGATCGAAAGAAACCGACGTCACAGCCGCATCGGCTCTGCAGCGCTGCAGTCGGCCGTCATACCGTGGCTCGCCAACCCGCTCGAAAGCCCCGCTGAGGCTGAGATGCTTCGGATTCTCACTGGTCGGGGCTTGCCCGCTCCGACGACCCAGGTCACGACAGTCCTCAACAGCGGAGCAAAGTTTCGCTTGGACTTTGCCTGGGTCTCCCAGCGCGTCGCCCTCGAGGTCGACGGTTTCCAATACCACGACGGACCGGAACGGTTCGTCACCGACCGTCACCGGGCGAACCTGCTGACCGAAGCAGGCTGGCACATCCTTCGAACGACGTTCTTCGAGATGCGTCACGATCCTGAGCCGTTGTGCCAGGCGCTACTTAGGGTTCTCGTCGAAGGCAACTCAGCTGTTCAGACGTTCCCCAACTGAGCAGGGCACCGGCCGCAGGGTCGTTGCTGACACCCAAGTCGTCGGACAGCGTTCCTGCGGGCGCAGTTCCGCGCGATATGCAACAAAACCGCGCACGCGTCGATCGGATGGTGGCAAGCGCCGCAGGGCTCTCGACCCGGCCGCTGACGCGTCGACAGGGACGGTCGAAAGAGCCCCTGTCGCATGCAAGTAACCTGCCGCCATGGCGACGTCTTCCGGGCCCACGACCGGCCCCACTTCCGACCCCGAGTCCGGGCCCGCGACCAGGCCCACGACCGGGCCCACCACCGGCCCCACTTCCGACCCCGAGTCCGGGCCCGCGCTGTTCGACGCCGTGGTCAACCTGTGCAAACGACGTGGTTTCGTCTTCCCTTCGGCCGAGATCTATGGCGGCATTCGCTCGACATACGACTACGGCCCGCTCGGCGCTCTCATGCTCCGCAACGTCCGCGAGGCTTGGTGGCGAGCGATGATCCAAGAGCGCGACGACGTAGTGCCGATCGACGCCGCGATCCTCACGAACCCCAAGGTCTGGGAGGCATCGGGCCACCTGGCGACCTTCACCGACCCCCTGGTCGACTGCCGCAACTGCAAAGAACGGTGGCGTGCCGACCAGATCGAGGACGAGTGCCCCAACTGCGGCTCCAAGGATCTGACTGAGGCACGGCCGTTCAACCTCATGTTCAAGACCTTCGTCGGACCGGTCGAAGGCGACTCTTCGGTTGCCTACCTCCGGCCCGAGACGGCTCAGGGCATGTTCGTGAACTTCCTCAATGTCCTCACCACGATGAGGCGAAGGCCACCCTTCGGGATCGCCCAGCTCGGCCGGGCATTCAGAAACGAGATCACTCCCGGCAACTTCGTCTTCCGCACACGAGAGTTCGAGATGATGGAGCTCGAGTTCTTCGTCCCACCTGCAGACGGCCCGCGTTGGCAGCAGTACTGGTGCGACGAACGGCTTGCCTGGTACAAGCGCTACGGCATCGCCGGCGAGAAGTTACGCCTTCGCCAGCATGAGAAGGAGGAGCTCTCCCACTACTCCGCGGGCACTACGGACGTCGAGTTCTTCTTCCCCTGGGGGTGGGGTGAGCTCGAGGGCATAGCCAACAGGACAGACTTCGACCTGCGTGCACACCAGGACAGCTCAGGCACGTCCCTCGAGTACTTCGACCAAGCCACAGGCGAGACATACCTCCCGCACGTCGTCGAGCCGGCAGCCGGCGCGACTCGGGCGATGATGGCGTTCCTGTTGGCCGCCTACGACGAGGACGAGATCGGCGGCGAGCGCCGGGCGGTGCTTCGCCTGCACCCGCGGCTGGCTCCCTACCAAGTCGCCGTGCTCCCCCTTTCGAAGAAGGACACGCTCACTCCTCTCGCAAGAGACGTCCTGCACCAGCTTCAGCGCCACTTCATGTGCGAGTACGACGAGACCCAGTCGATCGGCCGGCGCTATCGGCGCCAGGACGAGATCGGCACGCCCTATTGCGTGACGGTCGACTTCGAGAGCCTCGAGGATCAACAGGTGACGGTCCGCGATCGCGACTCGAGCGAGCAGACGAGGCTCCCAATAGACAGCCTGGTTCCGCACCTACTCGGCCGACTCGAGGTCTGAAGCGGGCCCCGACGCGCGGCCCCCGGCGTCCGGCCAAGCGTTTGAAGCGGGCCCTGGCAAGCGGCCAAGAGGCCAAGCGACCCCGGCGACCCCCAGCTCTGAGCCGCAAGATAAACGGCCCCGGCGCCCCGCAAGCCGCAGGAAGGCTCGTTTTGGGTCGCCGCCCGAGTCTCGTTTAGGCTCGCCCTGCCGCGACGATTTCTAGGAGGCCCTCATGGACTACGTGTACGACTTCGACCACATGCATCCTCGTGCGCCCATGGAGCTCAAGGACCTCTTGGGCGGGAAGGGCGCCAACCTGGCCGAGATGACCTCGGTGCTGGGCCTGCCGGTGCCACACGGCTTCACGATCACCACAGACGCCTGTCGTGCGTACATGTCAGAGGGATGGCCCGACGGGCTTGACGGCGAGATCACCGAGCACCTCGCAAGGCTCGAGGAGCGGATGGGACGCCAGCTAGGCGACCCGAACGACCCCTTGCTCGTCTCGGTCCGATCGGGGGCGAAGTTCTCGATGCCCGGCATGATGGACACCGTCTTGAACCTTGGCCTCAATGACCGGTCGGTCGAAGGCCTCGCCAAGCAGACCAATGACCAGCGGTTCGCGTTCGACTCGTATCGGCGTTTCGTGCAGATGTACGGCCGCATCGTCCTCGGAGTCCCGGGCGATCAGCTGGACGAACCTCTAGAAGCCCTGAAAGAGCGCACAGGTGCCTCGGACGCAGAGTTGCCGGCGGAAGCACTCCAGGGGCTTGTGGAGGAACTGAAGGCCGTTGTGGAGCGAGCGACGGGAAGCCCCTTCCCACAAGATCCGATCGATCAGCTTCGCGGCGCGATCGAGGCCGTGTTCGCCTCGTGGAATGGGGCCCGAGCCATCGCCTATCGCTTGCAGGAGCACATCCCCAACGATCTCGGCACCGCGGTGAACGTGCAAGCGATGGTCTTCGGCAATCGCGACGAGAAGTCAGGCACCGGTGTCGGCTTCACACGTGACCCGGCCACCGGGGCAAAGGGCGCCTACGGCGACTTCCTTGTGAACGCCCAGGGCGAGGACGTCGTCGCCGGGATCCGCAACACCGAGCCGCTCTCTGCGCTGGGAACAAGGTTCCCCTCGATCTACGCCGAGCTGCTGGAGGTCTTTTCCAGGCTCGAAGCGCATTACCGGGACATGTGCGACACCGAGTTCACGATCGAGCAAGGCAAGCTCTGGATGCTGCAGACCCGGGTCGGCAAGCGTACCGGCCGGGCCGCCCTCCGCATGGCGGTCGACATGGTCGACGATCCCGCCATCGCTCTCACGCACGCCGAGGCGGTGCAAAGGACGACCGCGGACCACATCGAGGCGGTGCTGCACCCGCAGTTCGTGGACAATTCCGCACCAGTCCTAGCCAAAGGGCTCGCCGCCTCGCCCGGCGCCGCGGTCGGCGCGGTGTGCTTCACTGCGGATGACGCCGCCGCTGCCGCTGCCAAGGGCGAGCACGTGATCCTCGTGCGCAACGAGACCTCGCCCGAGGACGTGCACGGCATGCTCGCCGCTGAAGGCATCCTGACCGCCAGAGGCGGCTTGGTGAGCCACGCCGCGGTCGTCGCCCGCGGCTGGGGCAAGCCGGCGGTGGTCGGTGCCGAAGCCCTGCGGATCAGCGCATCCGACAAGCTCTTCCGAGTCGGCGACACAGTCGTCCGGGAGGGCGATGTGATCTCGATCGACGGCTCGGAGGGCACTGTCGTCGTCGGAGCCGTGCCGCTCATCGCCGCCCAGGCGCCACCGGAGCTGACCAAGCTGCTCAGCTGGGCCGACGAGATCCGCTCAGGCCGGCTCGGTGTCCGCGCCAACGCGGACACCGGCGATGACGCGGCGAATGCTCGCAGGCATGGAGCCGAAGGGATCGGCTTGTGCCGGACCGAGCACATGTTCTTCGGAGATGACCGCCTCCCGATCATGAGGCGGATGATCCTCGCATCGACCGAAGAGGAAGAGGCCGCGGCGCTCGAGGAGCTGCGAGCTGCACAGAAGGCGGACTTCCTTGGAATCCTCGAGGCCATGGACGGCCTGCCCGTCATCGTCCGCGGGCTCGACCCGCCCCTGCACGAGTTCCTCCCCAACGTCGAATCGCTTCTCGTGAAGCAAGCACGCGAAGGCCTCACCGACGAGGAGAAGAAGCTCCTCGAGGCAGCCATGTCCTGGCGTGAGGCCAACCCGATGATCGGGGTGCGTGGTGTGCGGCTCGGGGTCCTCAAGCCCGGTCTGTACGCGATGCAGGTGCGTGCCCTCATGGAGGCCGCCTACGAACGGGCCGCAGCAGGAGGCCACCCGGTCGTGGAGATCATGATCCCCCTCACGATCTCGCGCGAGGAGATGGCGCTCGCCCGTTCCTGGGTCGTCCAGGCGCTGCAAGACGCGGCGCCCCCCGAAGACAAGGGCGGAGATGCCGAGACGGCCAAGCGGATCGAGGTTGCCATCGGCACGATGATCGAAACGCCACGGGCTGCGCTGCTCGCGGACCAGATCGCCGAGGTGGCGGACTTCTTCTCGTTCGGGACGAACGACCTCACCCAGATGACCTTCGGCTTCAGCCGCGACGACGTCGAGGGCAGGATGATGGCCGCTTACCTGAGCCAAGGCCTGCTCAGCGCCAACCCCTTCGAGACCGTC
>Ga0326728_10010902_pt1 | contig 21025 bp, 19 predicted proteins | sample MB3enrmetagenome_FD_207602 | JGI IMG/M metagenome (GOLD analysis project Ga0326728, IMG submission 207602) | Lab enriched peat soil microbial communities from McLean, Ithaca, NY, United States - MB31MN | ecosystem: Environmental > Terrestrial > Soil > Wetlands > Peat | place: USA: New York... | reverse complement strand
CGATCACTACAAGGACTTTGCCGACCGCGGCATGATTCCGGTTAAAGCCGACACCTTTGGCTATCCTCCGGACCTCCAGACACTGGTCGATGGGGTCGCGCTGAAAGGTTCGATTACAGCTAAATACAAGTTTCTTCGCAAGTTGCCTGTCGACCCCATAACGGAGTCAGCCGACTGGGGAATGCGCTCCATGCAGGATGATGCCGATTCCCGGAGTTGGGGAGGCCAGAACGTTTTTGATGTTTATTCCAAGAGCGACGGGACCGGTTTGGATGGCACGAAATACAGTGATTGGTAGATTGGCGAGTGAGCGCGCGTGATGATTGACCGAGGGGACGGAGCAAAGTGATTGGGAGACGAATTTCAAATCTGAAATTTCAAATTCCAAATCGTAGACGCTCAAGTCTGAGATTTCGAGTTTCAAGTTGTGAGCTCGCAAATCTGAGATCTCAAAACCCAAATTGTGAGCGCAGGCAGGGCTTCACACTTCTCGAGCTGATGGTGGTCCTCACCATCCTCCTGATCCTCGCGACCATGTCCATGCCGATTTTTAACCTGGCCATCGTGCACGCGCGAGAAGCGGTCTTGAAAGACGATCTGTACACGCTGCGGAAACTCATCGACGAGTACACCCTGGACAAGCAAAAGCCACCCACCTCTTTGAATGATCTGGTGGATGCCGGCTACCTGCGGGGTGGGGTTCCGGTGGATCCTTTTACCGGCTCGAGTGAAACCTGGCAAACGGATTCCGAGGAAGTTCCCACGAGTCCCAGCCAGACTGCCACCGGAATCGTGAATGTGCATAGCGGGTCGGACGAGACTGCGCTGGATGGGACGGCGTATAGCAGTTGGTGAGTGATGTAGGGGCGGTTCGCGAACCGCCCCTACTTTCCACAAATGGAATTCGTCTGCAAACTCGGAACGGAATCAGGCAAGGTCTTGACTCAGACGGAGCAGGCCGCCTCGGAGGGGGAACTTCGTCACCGGCTGAAGAACGAAGGCTTTTATGTGTTCTCAGTTCGGTCGAAAGACATCCTGGCTGGACATTGGGCTCCGCGGCGCAAGGGCCGCATCAAGCCTGACGATTTTCTGGTCTTCAATCAGCAATTCCTGACCCTCTCAAAATCCGGTTTGCCACTGCAAAAATCGCTGGACTTGTTGGCCGGCCAAGCCCGGAGCGAAGCGTTACGGGCCGCCATAGTAAAAGTCCAGGAGAAAGTCCGGGCCGGGGCGCTGCTTTCCGAAGCCTTCGAGAGTGTGGGCCAGTTCCCCAAGATGTACAGCGCGACGCTGCGCGCCGGGGAGCGTAGCGGCAGCCTGGACCGCGTCCTTGCACACTACCTGACTTATCAAAAGACTTCGCGCTCCTTTCGCAAGAAATTCGTATCGGCCCTGATTTACCCTGCTTTTCTGATGACCTTCCTGGTGGGGCTGATTTCTTTTGTAGTCACGTTCGTGGTTCCGCGGTTTGCCAATCTCTATGCCGAGCTCGAAGTCCAATTGCCGCCCCTGACGCTCTTTTTCATCTCGTTGTCACTGGCGGTGAAGCGATACGCGCTGCTCATCTTGGTGGGGATTGTGGTGGCGGTGATGTCGACGCGCGGAGTGCTGCGTTCCCGTCGGGTACGCCTGGCGTGGGAACGGGCGAAGTTCGCGATGCCGAAGGTGGGCAAACTGCTGCTGAAATTTTCCGTGGCGGAGTTTGCGCGAACTTTGGCGACTTTGCTCCAGGGCGGAATCCCGATAATTACGGCGCTCGAAAACGCGAGAGAATCGGTGACCAGCCCCTTGATGGCGGATGCAATTGGGGCGGCGGTCAAGGAGGTTTCCGCCGGGCGCGCGCTGAGCGCCAGCCTGCGGCCTTGCGGCTTATTTCCACCTCTGGCCCTGGACATGATTGAAGTGGGGGAATCCACAGGGGCTATGCCGAGCATGCTCGAGGCCCTGGCGGAGTTTTTCGAGGAAGACGTGAGCGTCGATCTGGCCACCCTGGTGTCCTTGGTCGACCCGATAATGATAGCGTGCATGGCGGTCGTGGTGGCGTTGGTGCTGATCGCGTTCTACTTACCGCTGTTTTCCATGGCCGCGCAGATACACTAGCGGTAGCGCTGGCCTTTAGGCCAGCACGTGCCGACCTCAAGGTCGGCGCTACCCACTACCGGGAGGTTGTAGTTGGATCAATCGACTCCGGAGCTAAACGCCGAATTTGACCAGGTACGCCAACTGGCTGCCCGCTATCATTTTGAGTTTGTGGACTTGCGGGACTGCCGTCCAGACGGGGACCTGCTCCGCACCATCCCGCTGGACATGATGCTCCATTACCAGTTTTTGCCGCTTGAGGCCCGCGACCACCAGTTGGTGATTGTGGTGGGCGACCCCACGGACTTGTCGCGGCTGGATGAGCTGGAAATGAAGCTCGACCGGCAACTGGTGATTCGCGTTGCTCCGCCCAGCCAGGTGCGCGATTTCCTGAAGAAAACAGAGCCTTCGCAGCGAGTATTGGACGAAGCGACGGAGGAATTCCGGCTGGACGTCATCAGCGAGGAGGAGGCGGCCGGGGAGGGGCTTTCGCTCGAGCACCTCGTCGAGGAGCGAGAAGTCAGCCCCATGATCCGGCTGGTGGATTCCATCATTTTTGCCGGGCTGGAGCGGCGCGCCAGTGACATCCATATCGAAAGCCGGGACAATTCCCTGGTGGTGAAGTTCAGGGTGGACGGCGTCCTCCAGCAGGCCATGGCCCCCCTGGCGCGCGAGTTCCAATCTAACCTCATCACCCGCATCAAGGTGATGTCGGAACTGGACATTGCCGAACGCCGCGTTCCTCAGGACGGCCGCTTCCGGGTGCGATACCGTGGCCGCCCCATTGATTTCCGAGTGTCCATCATGCCCTCCATCCATGGCGAGGACGCCGTGCTCCGTATCTTGGATAAGGAATCGTTGCACGAGAAGTTCCGCCAGTTGCGGTTGGAAGTTCTGGGTTTGGCGGACCGCGAAATCAGACGGCTGCGAAAATTCATCCGCGAGCCTTACGGCATGGTTCTGGTGACGGGACCGACGGGAAGCGGCAAGACCACAACACTTTATGCCGCGCTTTCGGAGATCAAGAGCGACGAAGACAAGATTATCACCATCGAAGACCCGGTCGAGTATCAGCTTCGCGGCGTAACGCAGATCCCCGTGAACGAAAAGCGCGGCCTGACGTTCGCTCGCGGCCTGAGGTCGATCCTGCGCCATGATCCGGACAAGATTATGGTGGGCGAGATTCGCGATAACGAGACAGCGCAGATTGCCATTCAATCGGCGTTGACCGGCCACCTGGTGTTCACCACCGTCCACGCGAATAACGTTGTGGACGTGCTCGGCCGCTTCCTGAACATGGGCGTCGAGCCTTATAACTTCGTATCGGCACTCAATTGCATCCTGGCTCAGCGGCTGGTGCGTACGCTGTGCGAAGAATGCAAGCGTCCCACGGAAATATCGCGGGAACAGTTCGAGGAGTCCGGCCAGAATCCCGAGGCGTGGCGAGGTACGAGCATGTATGAAAGCGTGGGTTGCCAGGCGTGCAACCAGACCGGCTTCCACGGACGAACGGCGATTGGTGAATTGTTGTCCCTCTCCGACCGCGTGCGTGAACTTATTCTCGATAAGAAACCCAGTTCGGAGATCCGGCGGGCGGCACGAGAAGAAGGAATGGTGTCACTGCGGGAGTCGGCGCTCGAGAAGGTTCGTGCCGGAATCACGACGTTTAAGGAGATCAATAAGGTCACTTTTGTGGAGTGATTATAGCGCGGGCGAGACGCCCGCGCTAGACGCGATGCGATGAATTGGAATACGATCAAATCCAGGCTGTTGCCCAGGCACGGCGGAAGAACCGGTTCGTTCCTGCTGCCCTCCGTGGTTTTCGATCTGCAAGCAGGTTTCATTGCCGGCGCGAGACTGGACAGAAAATCGCGCCAGGTTCGCCGGATCGCCGTCCGGCAGCTTGAGGCTGGAGCCCTGGATCCGGTTGCCGCACGGCCTAATCTGGTTAAGCACGAAGTTGTGCGCCGGGCCATCCGTGAAGTCCTGGAAACGGTTGGAGACCGCAGCGACCGGTTGGGCGTTCTCCTGCCGGATCCCGCGGTGCGCGTTGCCGTCTTGCGTTTTGAAACGCTGTCGAACCGTCGCGAGGAAGCTGAGGCTTTGGTCCGTTGGAAGATGGGAAGCATCTTGCCGTTTCCGGCGGAGGAGGCCAGGGTCAGCTACCAATTGCTCTCCAAGAGTGAACAATCTGTTGAGGTGCTGGCGATGGCGGTGCGCAGTGCCGTCGTCGCGGAATATGAAGCGGCCTTCGAAGATGTGGGCGCCGGCCCGGCCTTGGTTCTGCCTGCCACTGCTGCCCTTCTTCCCTTGCTCCCGGCGGGATATCAAGGCAGCCAGGTTCTAGTGCATGTTTGTTCGGGTTCCGTGACCTCGGTCGTGGTGGTGGGGGACGGTATCAGTTTCTGGCGCAATCGCCAGTTGGAGCGAGTCGTAGCGGCCGAAGATGAGGAAGTGGTCAGCGAATTCGCGCGTGTGGTTGCGGCTTGCCGGGACCACCTTAAGAGCGGGATCGAAGACCTGTATATTCACGTCCGGCCGCCGGCAACTTCGTCGCTGGAAAACGAAATCGGGAAAGTGACGGGCCGGCGCGTTCAGCTCCTGAGCAGCCCGGCATCGCGCACGGGAGCACTCCCGCCCGCCGAGAAGAAGATCTTGGAGAATTTCGGCATGACGTTTGCCGGACTTCTGGAGAACCAAAACTAAGGTCGTGAGTCATAAGTTCATTGAAGCAGTCAGCCCGCGGAGCGGGCGGCAGAGTGTAGCCCACGACGTAAGCCGTGGGTCGACAAATCGCACCCTCACCCCCGTCCCCTCTCCCGCCCCAGCGGGAGAGGGGTGCCGAAGGCGGGGTGAGGGCTAGCCGACCCTGGGCTTACGCCCTGGGCTACTTTATGCCGCCCCTGACGGGGCTCCGACAAGCCGAAGCCTATGAAAGTTGCCCTGAATCTCGCCATCCCGCCCAGCGCCCGCGAACGCTATGCGCTGCTGTGGGCGATCCCGGCTACGCTGCTGGGCATCGCAGGGTTAGTTCTGATCATCGTGTTCTCCGTTCGCTCCTATCGCCAATACAAGGTGGTGCACGCGTCAGTCGCCAGGTACCAGGACCGGGAAAACGCAGTACGCGCCCAGGAGATGGCTCTGCGTAGAGTACTGGAAGAACCGGCGGCTCGCCGGCTCCTGAACGACGTGCAGTTCGTTAACGGGCTCATTGAAGCAAAACAGGTATCCCTGACCAGCCTGGCCGCAGACATTACCGACCTCATTCCGGATGATGTGCGGCTTAGCGCCTTAGCCATGGCGCCGGATGGCCGCGAACTGGCGCTGCGCTTCCTTATAACCGGCAAGAACGCCGAAGCCATCGAGCGCTTTCTAAGCAACCTTGAGGATTCCCCGCACTTCAAGGATGTGACGATAATTAACGAGGGGTTCGAGGAGACGGGCACCAATAGCGAACTCGAGAATATCGCCTGCACCGCGCACTACGTGGTGGGCGATCGCGAATCGTCGGGGGAGTAGTTGCGCAGGAATCGTCACCAGATCGTAACCCGTGTTTTCCAGGTCGCCGGCATTTCCCTGGTGCTGCTCGACGTGCTGCTTTATTTTGTCGTCTACCAGCAAACCCAGTCGCAGCTCTCCTCGGAGCTGGAACAGTTTGCTTCCGTACGCCAGCGCATCTTTGACGGCGAGGCGAGGATCGAGCGCCTCACCAAGTACAAGGCGGGACTGCCGGAGACCGGTAAAACGCTGGCGGCGCTCATCGAGGACCACACTCTGCACCGGCGCCAGGCCTACTCGCAGGCCTTCAAGCTTCTGCGTCTGGTGGCGGAACAGTCAGGGGCGCAGCTCGGCAAGGTGGACTTCAAGCGCAATGACAGGGCTTTGGGACCCGTGCTGCCTCTCGGAGCGGCGATCAATGTCGAGGGGACCTTTCCGCAATTGCTGAAATTCGCGCATGGACTTGAAACCTCGAGCGACCTGCTGGTGATCAGGAGTTTCAGCTTGACGGAGGGTGAGGATACCCCCCTGCAATTGCGGCTGCTGGTCGACATGTACTTTACACCATGAAGCTGAGTGGACAGATCGAGAAGTGGGGCATTGGCATTCTGGGTGTCGTCGCGCTTCTGCTGGCCGTAAATCTCGTGGTTCAGTACAACCACATGCGGGCGCGGGCGAAGCATCCCGCAGTGAAGGCCCGCCCACACGCCGTGGTGGGCGCGCCGGTTGTGAAGCAGCCCGCGATAGAGAGAGCGCCGGACGACCTGTCCATTTACAATTCGATCGTCAAGCTGGACCTGCTCGAGAAGTTCGAAGAACGTTCGTTGCCGGCACTGCATCGAGATCCCTTCACCTTTGTGGCAGTGGCAGCCCCGGTGCGGGTCCAAGCACCGGGCGAGGCGGCTGCGCCAGCTCCGGCGCCGCCTCCGCCTCCGCTGAATTTGAAGGTCATGGGCTATTCCGAGGGGAAGGGGGCAGCCGGTGAAGCCATGGTTGAACTCTGCGCTGCCAGTTGCGAGACCTCATCCCCCGATGACCAGGTTTTGGTGGTCCACGCCGGTGATTCCGTCGGGTCTCGATACAAGGTCATCAAGATAAATCCTACGGTGGTTACCGTTGAAGATGCTGCGATCCATCAAACCGTTGATTTGCCCGTCCCGCAGTAGCTCGACCGGGTTCGCGCTGCTCATTGTGATGGTGGCGGCCGCCGTCCTTTTGATCGGCCTGACGGCGGTGCTGCCGAGCGTTTATCAGGAAGGGCAGCGCGAGCGCGAAGCGGAACTCATCTTCCGCGGTTACCAGTACGCGCGCGCCATCGCGGGCTACCACCAGAAGTTTCAACGATACCCGACCAGCATCGAGGATTTGACAAAACTGACTAACGGCTTCCGCTTCCTGCGCAAGGAATACGCCGACCCCATGACGCCGGGCGGCAAATGGCGGTTCATCCACGCCAACGCGCAAGGAGTTCTGCTGGACTCGAAGAACCAAAGCTCCTCAACTGGAGGGATGGGACAGTCGGGCGCAAATCCGGGTGCAGCCGGATTCGGGACGTCAACCGCTTCGGGCATGGGTGGATTCGGCCAACAAGGCACGGGGAGCGGCGCATTCGGCCAGCAAGGCAGCTCGTTCGGCCAGCAAAGTATGGGGGGGGGAAGTTCGTTCGGCCAGACGGATTCCGGGAATAGCGGTTTTGGCGCGCAGGGCACGGGCGGAAGCAGCTTTGGCCCGCAGAGCGCCAGCGGCAGCGGATTTGGCACTTCAACCGGCGGCTTCTCTTCCGATTCGAATTTCGGCGGGAGCACTTCCAACGCCCAGTCGAACTCCGGCTTCTCTGCGGGATCCACTCCGGGTGGCGGAACCTTTATTGTCGGGGTCGCCAGCACGAGTCATAAGCAATCGATCCGCACCTGGAACCAGAAGACGCACTATGACGAGTGGGAGTTCCTGGGGATAGATTTGGGGGCGCTCGGCATTGCAACCTCGATCCCCGGGCTCCCGCAAGATCTTGGCACGGGAAACCAGTCCGGCGGATTTGGCCAGGGAAATCAGCAGGGCGGTTTTGGCACGGGAAACCAGTCCAGCGGATTTGGCCAGGGAAATCAGTCCACCGGCTTCGGCCAGCCAAATTCTACGCCGGGGCAGAATCAAAGTGGCATTTCGTCCTCAGGCGGCTCCGCTACCAGCGGATCCGACTTCTCGCCGCAATGATCAAATGATAGACTTACAAGGGACGAGATTATTTTGGTTTCCAACTTACAACCAAGAGTTGAAAACTGACGACTAACTACTGAGAAGTGAGGGTCGAAGCGTTCCAGCAGTCCGGTAAAGGAATTATGAGCGGAATTTGGCGAATGAGTGGGGCCAGTCTTGTTGCGAGAGTATTTCTGGGCCTTGTTGTAGGGCTATCGCTGGTGGTCGCCGGGTGCTCCTCGACGCCCTCGTCGGCGGGAATCGTACTCACGGTAACCCCAGCAGCGGCTTATATCCCCGTGTCGTCCTCATTACAGTTTGGGGTCACGGTTAGCGGGACAGCAAATTCTCTGGTGGTGTGGAGTGCGGGTGGCGTGGTGGGCGGGAATGCGACCGTTGGGTTTATATCCTCGACAGGTTTTTACAGGGCGCCGGCTAGCGTGCCTTCGCCGGCCCAAGTCACCATCACAGCAACGAGCCAGTATGATGCTATCAGTTCCTCTTCCGCGAAGGTGACGGTCGTAAATCAGACGTCCGGCGCGCATGCGGTGCAGGTGGCTTCCGGCCAAACCATCACCAACGTCAACGTGGAAGTTTCGCAATTAACGCCCACGCTGACGATTTACGGCGCCGGGACTTGCGTTGGCAGCACCTGCTCGACTTCGGCCACTGGGGCGCAGGTGACGCAGGGTAGCACGGCAACGATCTTTCTGGTCGGGAGCGGAGTGGTTGCGGGAACTGTGTATTCGATCAGTGGAAACCCCAGCGATGTGACGGTGACACAACCCTCCGATTCACAATTCGGTCAAACAAACAACGGCACGCCGTCGGTGACCTTTAGTATTTCAGTCAGCGCCACGGCCGCGCCGGGGTTAAGGAACATCATGGTCTCGAATCCTGCCACGGGCGAACTCTCGGCCTTTGTGGGTGGATTACTCATTACTTCTTCGGGGCAGTAAACAAAATGAAGATGCGTCCCCAATCCGTGGCATTGTCATTCCGAGCGAAGCGAGGAATCTCGCCCTGCTCGCTTCTCGTTTTGCTCGTGCTGATTCTCCTGGCGGCCCCGGCGTCTGCCACCACACTGGTGAGGATGAGCCTGGACCAACTCGCTGAGGCTTCAACGGAGATCGTCCGTGCCCACGTGATCAGCCAGCAGACAGCTTGGAATCCGCAGCACACGCGCATTTACACTTACACCACCCTCGCCCTGGACCAGACCTACAAGGGCGATCCGCCGTCTTTCCCTGTCATCCAGCAGCCCGGCGGCACGGTCGGCAAGACGCGGGTTTTTGTGGCCGGAACTGTTCAGTTCCACGCTCAGACAGGATACTTGTTGTTTCTGGAAAGGTCATCGGCGGACCCCTCGAGATTCCTCCTGGTCGGAATGGTGCAAGGCGCCTATAGAATCTACCGCGACGAGAAGACGCAAGAGGAGAAGCTGATCCTCCCGCTGGGCTCCCTGACGCGTGGAACTCCGGCTTCAGGGCCAGGATCGGTCATGGCCGGCCCGGTGTTTCCGGTCCATCAATTCCAAAGGGACATTTCAGCTTCGCTGAGCAGTCCCTTGAGCATTCCGCGAGGCACGGCAATACCTGTGGCCATCAAATCCGCGCAGTTTGCGGGTGTAAGGCGAATGGACGTAAAAGGACGAACGACCTCCGACCTTTTCCCGAACTCGGGCCTGGTAATTCCCGCCGGCAGCGCGATCTCGGGAATGGCGGAGCGAGTCGGAGATTCCTGGATGATCTCCTGGACGGAAGTTTCAATTCGCGGCAAGCAAGTGCTTCTTTCGGCTCAGAACACGGAGCCTGCCGCGAGGACGTTGCAGGGCCGTGCGCTTGTGGTCAACGTGAGGTGAGGATGCAGGAAGGTAACAGAGTCTCGCGGGTTCGCCGCCCGGTGCTATTTGTCCTGGCAGGAAGTCTGACCCTGCTGGGCGCTATCCTGGCGTTTGCCTATACGACCTATCAGAATGACGTTGGCGAGGTCGCGCCGACTAACGGCTCCCCGGAAATCCCCGGGGTCGCGGTTCCTTCACGCTGGCCCAATGCTTCCTTCACGTGGGTGTTGGACAATCCCGGCACGCCGCCGGGAAATGTCGACACGACCGATGGCACTAATCCCCTGCCTCTCAAGACGGCGCTGATGAATTCGGCCAACGCCTGGGCGACAGGACTGCTCAATGGGCAGCAGTTGACCAATCTGACGATTACTCAGGGTAGTGACGTCGCTAACCTGCCGAATCCGCAAGTTGACTGCACCAACGTTGTCACCTTCAACGATACTAACGCTACCGACTTTCCCACCGGGACAGAGTCCATGGCGTTTACCACTGTCAGCACTGATTACGTGAGGGTCGGGCCACCTCAGACCCCGGGCACGATTTACAAGTTTACGGAGTGCAACACACAGGTGACCATAACCACCACGTCACCGGCCATCGTGTTCGACGCGGATATCGCCTTCAACCCCCACGTTCAATTCTCCACTTCCACTCCGCCGCTCTCCAATGCTGTCGACCTGCTCTCCGTCGCCACGCACGAATTCGGCCACGCGCTGGGACTCGACCACAGCGGAATCGCTCATGCCGTGATGTTCCCGGCCGGGGACACCGGCGAAAGCCAGCAACGGACCCTTTCAACCGACGACCTCATCGGCATATCTTTTCTTTATCCTTCGTCCAACTTCTCGAGCTACATGGGTGCCATATCGGGACAGGTGACCTTCCCCAATGTCGGCGGCGTCTTCGCGGCGCATTTAATGGCAATCGACGCGACTTCCGGCAACGTCGTCGTGGACGGCCTCGCCAACTTGGATGGCAGTTACAAGTTATATGTTCCGCCCGGCAGCTACAACGTGCTGGTCCTTCCCCTCGCCCCCGATGACAACCATGGCATCTACTCTCTGAGCGATTTCTCCGGTTGGACGTGCGGCTACGACGAGAGTGCGCCGCCTTGCTGTAGTACTAGCAATGGTCAATGCATCGGCTCGCCTATTACCAATCCAACTAATTTCACCGGGACGTATTATTGATATTTAGAACATTCAGGACGAGATTCCTGGCTTCACTCGGAATGACAGCCTGGATGAGTCTTCACATAGTCGCTGACGACACTTCGAACGACCCCGAAGCACGAAAATACCCCCTCACCCCAACTCCCCTCTCCCCGGCGGAGAGGGTAGGAGGGTGAGGGGTTTTGGCGGAGATTTTGGGAGCAGACTCTTATGGGGTGCGGGTGTCACATTACACTGCGCGCATTTCGATAAGCGAATGGCCGTAACCTGCGACCGCAACGTTGAGAATGTATTGGTCCCCCGCGCGCCGGGCCACCGCTCCCTTGAACTGGTATGGTCCCGTCGCTTCGAGTCCCAGCTTGCCTGGATGTACCTCAACGCGGCGATTGACGGCGTGATCCTCGAGGTTGAAACAGTTAATGACCGCTGCCGCCTCGGTGGGATGCACGTGCACGTGGACCATCTCATCGAGCCCGTAGAATGTTCCGGCTTTGAAGAAGGTCTCGAGGCGCCGGTAGGTGGCCATGGCTTCTTTTTGGGCCCTCTGTACGTGTGGATCAGCGTGCGTCCCTCCGATGCCAAGATGACGGCAGGTTGAGGCATTCCACCAGAACATCAAACACTGAGCATTGTCTTTTCGCAGGTCGATGTGAAGATAAAGGGGAAGGGAATAGGCCAGATTGTAATAGTACAAGGCGATGCTGTGTCCGCCCACCAGGTCTGTCATGGGGTTCCACATCAACTCGAACGCCCAAACGGAGTCAAAGCCGGCGGCTTGATCGGGCTCCGACCTGCCCCCGATTCCCTGGCCGTAGTACGTTGGAACGTAGCGGAGATAGGTGCCGCCCAGCATTTGATCGTGCATTTCGATGAGCACCTGCGGGTACCCGGCATGAACCAGGCGAGCCAGCCGGTTGGTGGCTTCGACGTGCTCTTCCCGCCCGGAGGGCACGCGGTGGCCATGCTGCGGATCCCAGCACTCGCCGTTGTGCATCGTACCGTCAAACATGAAGAATCGTGCGCCATCGCGTGCCAGGGCCTCAAGGCGAGACCGGGTCTCTTCCACGTATTGCGCCGATGCGCCGCACAGCGACCTCTCGACGCGGCTGCCATCCCGGTTCATGCGGTCCAGGCTGCGCGGATAAGACGACGGATCGCACCAACCGGAGAGAGGAGTATGGAGGGACAGGCTGAGGCCGTACTCCCGCTTGAGCGCATCAGTGAAGTCCTGCAATTTGCCGAGACGCGACTCATCCCAAATCTTCGAGGCAAACAGCGTATCCCAACCGGGATCGAGGTAGAGGGCTTCGCAGCCTATATCGCGGGCTTTGGCTGCTTCCTCTTTCATGTCAGCCAGGGTGTAATACTTCTTTCTGTTCTCGGGCAGATCCATGCCGTCGAGCCAGTAAAGCTTGTTGTCGTAAAGTTCGTTCCAATGCACCGGCGGGTTAAAACCTTTCGGGCAAGCGTGTCCGCGGCCCTCCATCTCGGTGCGAAATGTGTAGAAGCCTTCTTCGATGCCGCCTTCGAAGACGGTAATTCGCGTGACTCCAAATCGATGCAGCTGTTGGGGAGCCAACCAGGCGCAGTGCTCCGGATCACCCTCGAAAATACCGAAGCCTCCCCAGCGAAGACCCACCCGTCCGTCGCTCAGGGTGACGCGGTCGAGCAAGGCCCATTCCATCCCGTGCTGCGAATATTTGGTGAGCAGAAATCCACGACGCCCATCGGTGAGAATCCAACCCTCAGAGGCATAGTAAGGGTAGAAAGTCTGGATAAATCCGGACCCATACACCGTCGTCAACACAACGTTCCCGGATCGCTCGATCAGAGCCTGCGCGCGCAGGCGGGAACTCCTCGGCTCGCTGAGTACTTGACCAAGTGTGTAATCCGCATATTGGGTGCGGTTGCCGTGGGGTTCGCGGCGATAAGGCACTGCCGTGAACTTGAAATCCTGCAGTGCGCCGGTCACGGTCGTGCCCTCGAGCGTCAGCGGCAGCACGAAGCCGCAGCGGCCGTAGGGTATCGCCAGGATCGCTGTGCCGCGGTTCGATATCGTGATTTGCTCCTCGATCCACGGTTGGTCAATCGAGATCCTGAATTCATGCTGGAGTTTGATGCCACCGGGAATTTCGCCCGTCAGGCTCGCCGTTCTTGTCTTGCCGTCGTTGCTCTCCCGGGATTCGCCGAAGGCCGGGGCTCCTGCGGAATAACTGTATTCGCCGCTGGCGAGAGCAATGCCAGAGGGAGAATGCGCCAACTGAGCCTTCAACCCTGCCCCCGGACTGAGGCAGAGCCGCCAGTGACTGTTTTCGAGCGTCACCGAGTTAGAGGTTGATGCAACGTGGCCGTGCGAGCCATAGCGGGGCTGGGCGGTTCCCATGTCCACCGCGAGAGCGCTGGCGGAGAAGGCCGCCGCAGTCTTCAGGAAAGTCTTTCGCGTCATTCGGGAGAGTGAATTCTGTTTCATCTAAGTCCCCTTCGGTGCGGAAATAATAGCATGACTCCTTTATCGGGTAGCACAGGCACTCTTGCCTGTGGCCTCGACTTTCGCGGGAGCCTGCGTTCCACAGGCAGAAGCGCCTGTACTACCCGCCTGCGATGGCGAACTGTCATCCCGGCGCCGGCCGCGGTGTATACTGTTGTGCAAGATTGCGGCAGGAGATTGAACGCCATGAATAGGAAAAAAGAATTTATCGCTATTCTATGCTTCGCGACTTGCCTCACAGTGCTGGGAACTCATGCTGCGGCGCGGGGTCAGCAAGCGCTCTCTGAAAAGCCCAACGAACTGGTTGTGGGAAAGCTGATCTACGTCGAATCCATGCAAGACGGTCTGGACCGGTGGATTATCGACTTCCTCCGGCGTTGGGGGAAATACAAGGTTACGACCAATTCGGAAGGAGTGGACTTGGTCATCCAGGCCGTCAATCCGGAGAAGGATCTGCGTCTCGAGACGAGGGGAGGTACCGCCGAGCCGAAGGGCTCCGACCGGCCGCATCTGCCCATCTCGAAAAAACATCCCGAGATCCCGGCAACCTCGATCACTGTTGTAAACTGGGTATCCAGCCAGACCGTTTGGCAGGCTGACATCCTGAACCGAAAACCGAAAAAGGACGAAGCCGATATTCCCGCGGGCCCGCAGACCAAGATCTTTGCTCGAGACATGACCTCGGACCAGATCGCGGCGAAAGTGGTCGATAAACTGAAAGAATATGAACAAGGGTTGGAAAAACCCAGTGGGGGAAAATGAGAATTGCGATTACCGGCGCGGCCGGATTGTTCGGCCACGGCTTGGTGGCGGCCTTTTCTTCGCGCCACAGCGTTATCCCATTGACGCGAGCGGATGCTGATATCACGGATGGGGAAGCAGTGCGCGTGCTTCTGGAACAAATCCGCCCGGAGGTTGTGGTCCATCCGGCGGGCATTCCTGATTTGGATATTGCCGATGCCGATCCTGCGCGTGCGCATCTGGTGAACGTCGAGGGGACCCGCCACGTGGTGGAGTCGGCGCGCGCGGTCGGCGCGGCGGTCGTCTACATTTCTACGGACGCCGTCTTTAACGGCCAAGGCACGCGGCCCTATGTTGAATCTGACCCGCCCGATCCCGTCACGGTTTACGGACGGACCAAACTGGCTGGCGAGACCGTCACGCAAGCCCTTCCAGAGCACTGGATCTTTCGCGTTCCCGTCCTGTTTGGGCCTGGGAAGACCAATTTCATCGAGAAAGGCCTTCGCAAAATCACAGCCGGGGAAGAGTATGTCGTGGCAGTTGACCAGATGGGTTGCGCCACCTACACAGTCGATGCGGGCCACAAGATCATGGAGGTCGTTGAGGCGCGCCGCTATGGCCTTTATCACCTCGCAAACCAGGGAACCTGCACACGCTTCGAACTCGCCCGGCGCGCCGCTGAGTTGGCGGGGCTGGATGCTAACAAAGTGGTCGGCGTCCCTTCGGCACAGATGGGGCGCCGCGCTCCCAGGCTGAAATATGCGGTGATGGAAATGGCCGCACTCAGAGCGGCAGGATTTTCATTGCCCCGGCCCTGGCCCGAGGCGCTCGCGGACTACCTTCGCACAATTTCCCTCTAAACAAGATGTTGGGGCGGCCCTTGTGGCCGCCCTGCGGTAACCACAGCACTCGCCCTTAGAACAGCGAACCGGGGCGGGCGGATGCGCCGGCGGCGACTGCCTGGAGGTTGAATCGGGGGGCGATTACGAGAATCCCAAGATGGAGCGGAGCCGTTCCCAGAGTTCCTGCATCACCCGGTGCCGGGGGATGAAAGGCCAGTGGTTCTTCTTGATCAACTCCATGGTTTGTGGGTCGGAGACGTCACCGGTAATTACCAAAACCTTACCTACCAAACTCGGCCGAAGATTTCTGAGGGCGGAGACCGTCTCTGATGCATTCATCTGGGAGCAGCGGAGATCCAGAAGAACCGCGTCAAAGCTTCGCTTTTCGACCATCGCCAGCGCCTCTTGGGCGTTGGGGACAATGTCGCCTTCACATCGCAGTCCTGCCAAGAGGACACACAGAACGTTGCGGATGGAGGGTTCATCCTCGATGATGAGAACGGTGCGAAGCTCATGACTTTGGTTCAAAGAATCCTCAATGGAGTTCGAAAAAACAGTCGCCACTTTTTCCAGCTCGTGCCGATTCCCGCGCGCACCGAGCCGGATCAATGAAAATTAACACACCAATTAACCTTATAGTCAAGAGTATTAAAGTAATGCCCTCTCTGGGTTTGAATCCATCCGCTTCCATACTGGCCCTGGACGAACGTTACTCTTTGGAGCAGGTTGTTGAGAACTCCAAGTCGTGCCCGGGCAGGATTCGGCCCTGCATGGCGAGAATACGTTCCCGATCTTCTTGGTACTGTTTCCGGTTGTGGGGAATCATCGTCAGGACTTTTTCGTCGTGGGTGCGGCTGAGCAAAGCATCTCCGGCGATCACCGCGCGCTGGGTCTCCCCGTGAACAATGATCGAAGCGTGGCCTGGAACGTGTCCTGAAGTGATCAGTCCCTCCAGGCCCTGCGGCAGGGGATGATTCTCGATCCACCGGAACTGTGAAGGGTCCCCCAGCCGTTTGGGATCCCACCAGCGCAGCGCGAACTTCCGGAGTTTCCCCATCATTTCCTCTGCCGGCTCGTAGTCGAAGGTCTCCGGGTAGTATTTCAAAATCAGGGTCTCCCAATTCTGCTGGTCCAGAAGATCGGAGTAAGCAGCCCGGCACCAGTCGTAGGACTCCTGGGAGCCGAAAATCTCGCTGGCCGGGAAGAGCGTGTTATTCGACACATGGTCGATATGGAAGTGAGAATTGATAACCGTCTTGACATCCGTGGGCTTCAGGCCGCGGAGTTCCAGGGCCTTCACAATCGAGTGCGCCTCGTGGGGCATTCCCGTGTCCACAATGACGTGATGACGCTCATTGGAGAGCAGCGCCGAGGTCGCACCATGCCAACTCCCCGGCAACAACACGTCAACTTTCCACTCGCTCCTCCGCATGCTGCTCCTTCAACAAAGTTCGCGGGGACTTCGCAACTTGCCTAGGCACTCCTGCTCGTGCCGAATTCGCAAAAGGCATCAGCCGGGGGTAGTGTCCTGGTTTCATCGTGGCGCCCCGACCTGTCGGGGCATTTGCCGATCTGAAGGTCGGCGCTACCTCCAAATCAGGACGCTACGCAGTCGGGAACCAGCCAGCCGTGCCCGTGCTGCTCGCACCTTGCCATGCCATTCTAGCAGGAACGGCTACTGCGCAGGCGGCAAAATGCTTCCCCGTATTGATGGGGAGGGGAGCCATTTTCAGGGAGGTTAAGTTTCTTCCTCGGCAATCCAGCGGCTTAGCCTGAGAATATCTGCGGCGCGCGCCATGCCGATTGGGGTGGTGTTTCCGTCCCTATCAACCACCACAACATTTTCAGTGTTGTGAGCGTCCATCTCCCCCATCACTTGCCGAACGCTCTCGCCTCGCCGGGCCACAACGTAGTCTTGGCGCGCGACATCCCGGACTTTCAAATTGGATTCAACACCTTTCAGCAAATCTCTTGCTTCGACGATTCCGGCCAGCCGGCCATCCTCCTCGACAACCGGGATTACACCGGTGGTCTCGGGAGTAACTTCGCGGACGACGTTCTTGACCTCGTCCTCCGGTTTGACCGTCGTGAATGCCTTCCGCATGACCTGCTCAATCCGGGCGCGCATCAAAACCGGGACGGAGTAATCCTGGAGAACAATCAAACCTCGTTTGGCGAGCTTGCCCGTCATGATGGATTCGGCGCTGAAGAGCCTGACGAACCCGTCGGAGATGACGCAGCAAACCACCAAGGGAAGGAGCGCGTTGGGATTCCGGCTAAGTTCGAAAAGAAACACGATGGAGGTAAACGGCGCGCGGGCGATTCCGCCAAAAACCGCAGCCATGGCCACCAACGCGTAAAGGGCGGGATCACTTACAAGACTGGGGAAAAAGTGATGCCACACTTGCGCGTAAACCGCTCCGACTCCGCCGCCCACGATCAAGGAAGGAGCGAACACGCCCCCAGTGGTTCCCGATCCGAGTGAGATAACAAGGGCGCAGAGTTTCGCCAAGGAAACGCCCAGCAGTGTCCCTGTAGACAGCCGGTCGTTCAGCATGTCGCGGATCGTGTCGTAACCTGTGCCGAAGACTCGGGGATACAAATACCCAATGACTCCCAGCAACAAAGCTCCGAAGACCGGCGCCCAGATCAGCCGTGGCCTCACGGGGAAGTGGTTGTCGAACAGATCCTCCAGCCAGAAAAGCACCCGGATCATGGCAATGGCAATCAGGCCCACGACCAATCCCATCAGAGCGAAGAGCCACAATTCCTGCATGCTTTTCAAGGCAAACGAGGGTGTGGGAAACAGTGGAGCCCAACCCCTGAAGTGGACTGCCACGGCCGTGGCCACGCTGGAAGAGATGGCGACGGGGATGAAGGACCGGGCTCGAAACTCGAAAAGGAGCAGCTCGATGGCCACCAGAATTCCCGCCAAGGGTGCGACAAAGGTCGCCGCCATCCCGGCGGCTGCGCCCGCAGCCAGCAGCACCCGGCGCTGGTAAGGAGTCAACTTCACCACTTGGGCGAAGATAGAACCGAACGCCGCTCCGGTTTGTATGATGGGACCTTCCGCCCCGAAAGGCCCGCCCGTCCCGATGGCAAAAGCTGTAGCGAGCGGCTTCAAAATCCCAACCCGCATCCGCACCAGGCTCTTTCCAATCAGCACAGCCTCCATAGCTTCAGGAATCCCGTGGCCCTTCAGGGTCGGCTCCCAGAAATAGACCATGATGCCCACCAGGAGGCCGCCGATGGGTGGGATGAGAATGACCCATGCTCCGAGGTGGTGGTGAACCGGATAAGTAATGGCAAACGACCAATTACCGTAGAAGAATAGATTCGTAAAAAGGTATATGAGTTCGAGCAACCCCTGGGCCACCAGGCCGGTGATGAATCCCACGATGGCGGCAAATAGAGAGGTAATTGCCACGGCCGGTTCGAGGGCCTTGCCAAATTCCTTGAGCCAGCTAGTTCGAGGGCCGGATTGGGGCTTTGTCTCCGCCATGGGTTTTAATCAGGCCCCCTTTTCCGGCTTGAGGAACTTTGGTTTGGCCTTGAGGGCCTTGCCCAGGTCGAGTTGAATTTGCTGCAACTCCTGAAGGTGGAGGGTGGCGAGGCCGTTCAAAGCAGTATTACCGCGCCGAGTCAGGCGGACGCGCACAAAGCGGCGGTCGCGCCCGCCTTGGTCCTTGTGGACCAGGCCTTTGCTGCAAGCCCTTTGCACCAATCCCACCACCGCGTTGTGGCGTTCCTGAAGGAACTCCGCCAATTCGCTGATGGTGGCCCAGCCGCGGCCGGTGTATCCCGCGACGCCCAGAAGCAAGACGTACTGCTGGGGTGTCAGGCCATGCTGGCGCGTGGCCCTTTCGCTGAAACGAAGAAAGCGGCGAAGGTTGTATCGGAACCAGGCAAGGCGCCGGATTACAAGTGAATTCATCGACAGACGTCCCGCTGAAGGATTGCGTGTCTTCATAGTCGGGAATTATATCACATTGTGATTTAATTGGCTAGTCTTTGGGCTTCTCAGCAGGGTGCAATTTGGTGTTGTAGCGGCGAGTCTAGCTCGCCAAATGGCGGCGTACAGCCGCCTCTACGTCAAACCGTACCACTGCCTTGCCGCCGACCGCAGGTACCTAAAGCGAAAAAGGGGCAAGAGGAAATACGACGTGCGTAAAGGAAGGAGGAAGGAGGAAGCAAGTAACCCAAGTCTCCTTGAGCTACCTGCTTCCCCAGGTAGTCATTAGAGTTGAGTTACTTGTATAGACGTCAAATAGGCCGAAAAAGTTGCACGCGAGAAACATTTTGTGTTCCCTGGCCGCCAGTATGCACGCCCTTCTTTCTCGCCAGCACAGGAACGAAAGCACTTATCGATAGAGGACTGCCTGGCCGGAAGACGCGGCTTTTTGTCAACGGAAAAACCCCGATAGGAAACGAGTTGCCCTCTCTCCAAGAAGCTGTGAAAAAATGGTAGAGGCGGGTTTACACCGCCACCTTTGCGTTGAAATTACTGAAGATGTGGCGAGGTAAACCCGCCTCTGCCTCTTCGGAGGCAATTCTCTCACAGCTTTCAAGGGAGAGGGCTGCCAAATCAACCCCAAGCCACTAATATCAGATCATTGAAGCCCTGCGCAACGGATGTTTCAAATCTGGATAACCGCCCAAGGCGTCTCGGCATCACAGTAGCTGTCGTGTTCTGCAATCGCTCCTATCCCCCACGCCTTTGCTCGCCTCCCTGAGTGGGCAGGGGCAGGGTTCGTCCGCCACCCGGCCACACATCCCTCGTGGTCTGCGTCGCGGGTAGAAGGGATGCTCATGCGAATTAAACCAATTGATCTTCCGGTGATATTACTCTTGTGCTTTGCTGGCTCGTCGGCCCTCGCTCAGAATGCTGCGCCGCGCCTTGAATTCTTCGCGGAAGCTGGTGGTTCTTACCTGAACAATGGACCTACTCAGGGAAGCGTGACCATCGGCTGCCCCGTCTGTGCCACTCCGGCCTCCTCTAATTTGGTTGAGATTATCCCCCTGTCGAGTTCCATTTCTACGACGGGGCGTCTCTTTGCCGGTGCGCGCTTCCGTTTCACTCGCCATGACGCCATTGAGGCAAGCTATTCCTTCAGTCCGAACCATTTCACCTATCTGGCGGAATCACAGGTTGTCGCGTCAGGGTACTCGCGTGTTGACCTTCTCTCGTTCAACTACGTGCACTACCTGTGGATCAGGACTCGCCTCCAGCCGTTCGCTACCGCCGGCATCGGAACGAATCGCTTTGGAGGTGGTCCTGCCTTCTCGGCCATTCCTGTTGGAACCGGCCAGCTTCCCGGTGGATACACTCTCTCGCTTGTAAACCCTCGAGACAACGGTTGGCAGTTCGCCTGGAACTACGGAGGCGGAGCAGACCTTGTGCTGCAACGCCACCTGGCCTTGCGGCTGGAACTCCGGAATTATGTAACTGACCAGCCCATTCCCATCACCGGAACCAGTCACAACCTCGTTCCCAGCGGCGGAATTGTCTTCAGGCTCGAGTGATGCTCCCGTGCAGCGCCCTGGAGTGCAGCAGCGGAGCCTGCGGAGCTGCCGCCTTCCAATCTTAAATTGCACTGCGCTCCAAGGCAGAGAATTCTGCTCTCGCCCGCCTGAAAGTGTGGAATAATCGCGTTGCGGGTCATTTTCCTAACCGAGTAGCGCGGATCGCCGCTTTGGGGACTCGCGGCTTTCTGTGAGGTCCGGAGACAAGACAGAGACCAGCAGACCGGGAGTCCGCGCTACCCAAGGTGGACTCATTCATGGGAGGAACCATCGTGCAAAGACGAAGTTTTCTGGCTTCATCTCTCGCAGCCTCGGCTCTCGCTGTTAACGCTTCAACCTCGCCACTTGGCGCGAGCCAGGGGTCCGCGGCAGGAGAGGGGCGCGACTACTACGAACTTCGGCGTTACCAACTTTTCCGCGGGCCGCAGGTCAAACTCGCCGACGACTTCTTTCGCCAGGCCCTGGTGCCGGGTCTAAACCGTCTGGGAATCAACCCGGTGGGGGTTTTCAATATCGAGATTGGGCCGGGAAGCCCGGCGGTCTACGTGCTGATGCCCAGCACTTCGCTCGAGACCCTCGTCACCGCTGAGTTCCGCCTTAATCACGACGCCGACTATGTGGCGGCTGGGACGGCATTCTTGAA
>Ga0326728_10010901_pt1 | contig 21026 bp, 21 predicted proteins | sample MB3enrmetagenome_FD_207602 | JGI IMG/M metagenome (GOLD analysis project Ga0326728, IMG submission 207602) | Lab enriched peat soil microbial communities from McLean, Ithaca, NY, United States - MB31MN | ecosystem: Environmental > Terrestrial > Soil > Wetlands > Peat | place: USA: New York... | reverse complement strand
CGTGGGATGCGGGCCGCCCAGCACGACCTTGACCCCGCGCGCGCGAAACTCATCGGCGACTTCATAGGCGTGAGGCGCGGAACAGGTGGTCGTGGTGATGCCAACGAGGTCAATGGCGCGGCTGAAGTTGACGGAACTGACGATTTCATCCGTGTGATGGATTTCAACGTCCCTCGGCGTGAGCGCCGCCAGAAGCGGCATGGTCAACTGCGGAAACCGGATCAGCCGTCCTTTGCGCATCCATAACGTCGCTGGTCCTTCCGCAGTGATCAACTCCAGCCTCATTCCAGGAGGCGGGTGCCGGCCTTTTTATGAGGCCCCAAAAATTCTGGAAGCAGTATTGACACCTGGCGTATTCTCATGCGAGACAGTGCAGAGGTCAATTAGATTGTAATTTCAGTTCTTTTGCTCGTGAACTGGAAGGGTTTCGGCGACCGCGCTGCCCGTGCCTTAAAAATTCGTGCGACGGGCTGCGGGCGCCGCTATGATCGGCGCCGTGTCTGGATTATTTTATCGGCTGCCTCGGAATGTCATTGCGATTTTCAGTGGGCGCAATCTTCTGTGGCACGCGGCAGCTATCGCTTTGACGATTGTGATCGTCACCTCCGGCGGTGATTGGGCTTATTATCGGTGGACACGGACAGGGACGTTCTTTGTACTGGCCCGCCCAGCTCTCGGCCTCGGCATGTTAATGCCAGTCCTGTGGCCTTTGGCCCTTTTGGTTTCCGGCCTGGCCTTGAACAACCGGCGCCTCATCACGACCGCTTGGGCTTTGGGGCAGGCAGCCCTTCTCGCGTATCTGATCGCTTCTTGCTACAAGGCGCTAACCGGACGTCGCCCACCGCCATTTCACGGACACATTGGAACGCTTGCCCTGGGCGGTACTGCGCTGACGGACACCAGCCACGGCTTCCAATTTGGCTTTCTGAAAGGCGGCATCTTTTGGGGTTGGCCATCAGGGCACACCACCGTGGCGTTTTCCATGGCGATCTGCCTGATCATGCTTTATCCCAAGAACAAAGCAATTGTCTTCAGCGCTTTGGTTTACGCGGTTTACATTGGGTTCGCCGTCTCTGTGACGATCCATTGGTTTTCCGAATTCGCCGCCGGAGCCATTATCGGCAGCGTGATCGGAATGACGGTTGGCAGAAGTTTCAGAACGCAATCATGAGGGCCTCGCCGTGACTGGTTTACCAGGCTGTTTGAATCGGTGAGACTGAAAACCTTGCCAATTGATGGATTGGCAGCATTGAATGAACTGGTCTGGCATGAGCTTTGGGCTTTGGCCAGTTTGATTTGCACGTCTGCCAGATGGGGATGGGAATCGCTTCAAATTCCTGGCGCTGTTCTCCCTGCCATGAATAATGCATGGAGCAGCAGCAACCGAGCCCGGCTGGCGCACGAAATAGTTCAACAACCTGTTAATCCATTTCGGTCAAAATCAGCAAAAGTGCTTGAAATGCCCGATTTTATTGGCTGTTTATGATTTTTCGCTTTCTGCTTCAAATGGGCAAACCGGCTTCAAATTCCCTGGAAAAGTGTACTGCATAGTACTGCACCTTGGCGAAGGCCCAAGAGCAGATTAATATGGCCTGGGGAAATGGCTAGGGTGACAGGATGAATGGCCAATGCGCTTATGGCATTGTAAGGGCAGTGATCGCCGCCGGTTTCGTTGATGGGGAGCATCTGGAAAACTCGAATGCCGTGGCGGTGGCACCAATTCATCATTTGGCTGACGCCGTCGGTATCGCCGGTGCCCAGATCGTCCCTGGTGCGGATGGCACACACAGGTTGGAGAATTCCAGCCAGGCGTTTTTCCATAAAGGACTTCATCGCTTAACGAGTCTTTTTATCGAGGATGGATTCCAGCGGCAGGTCCGGATTCAAATGATGCGTCTCCAGCCATGAGCGGTTGAAGATCTTTGACAGGTATCGGATGCCGGAATCGCAAAGGATGGTGGTGATGACTTGATTGGGGCCGCGTTCATGGGCTAGGCGGACCGCTCCGGCAACGTTGATCCCTGAGGACAGACCGACAAACAAGCCTTCCTCTCTTAACAGGTGATGAACGATCGTCAGCGCCGTTTGGTCGTCAATGCGATAGGCCTCGTCAATGGAAATCCCCTCCAGATTCTTTGTCACGCGGGTCAGGCCGATGCCTTCCGCAATGGAATCGCCGTCCTTGAAATCCAGACTTCCATGCTTGAACCACGACCACATGGCGGCCCCGAACGGATCCGGGCAGACGGCCAAAATCCTCGGATTGCGTTCCTTCAGAAACTGGCTCGTGCCAGCCAGCGTGCCACCGGTGCCCACCGACGAAACAAAGGCCGTCGCTTCGCCAAAAGTCTGTTTCCAGATTTCCGGGCCGGTGGTCCGGTAGTGGGCCAGACGATTGTCTGTATTGTCGAACTGGTTGGCCCAGAACCATCCATTCTCCAGTGCGAGCCGTTGCGCCTGGCGGTTGTAATTGGCCGGATCGCTGTAGGGCTTTTCGGGCACCATTATCACTCTGGCGCCCAATGCCTGAAGCAACTGTATTTTTTCCGCAGATTGGGTTTCCGGTATGACGATCACCGTCTGATACCCTCTTGCCAGCCCGACAACGGCGAGGCCAATGCCCGTATTGCCAGCCGTGCCCTCGATGATCGTGTCTCCGGGCTTCAGTTTCCCGGAAGCCTCCGCCTCGGTGACGATACTGTGGGCGGTCCGATCTTTGACCGATCCTCCGGGATTCATAAACTCAGCCTTGGCCAGGATTTCGCACCCGGTCAACTCGGACAGGCGCCGGAGCCGGAGCAGCGGTGTGCGGCCGATATAATGGTCAATGCCCGGATAGCGCTGCCGGCCTCCCGGCGATTCCGATTTTTGTGTCTGCGATTTTTGCCGTTCAGTTAGCGTGAGCATAATGTCTTGGGCGTGTGCTCCTTCAGAACAAGCTTCGCTGGCCGCGGGGATCCGCCGGCGTCACCTGCGGGTCGCGTCACAGGTTGGGCTGAGGAGTGTAACGCAAATACGGTTTCACTTTGCGAACTCCTTTGGGAAAGAGTTTCTCGGCCTCGCTGTCGGATACTGCGGGCGACACGATGCAGTCCTCGCCCGAACGCCAGTCGGCCGGCGTGGCCACCTTGTGGCTGGCCGTAAGCTGGAGCGAGTCAATCACCCGCAGAATCTCGGCAAAATTCCGCCCGGTGCTTGCCGGGTAAGTGAGGGTGAGCTTGATTTTCTTGTCGGGACCGATGATGAAGACGGAACGCACCGTGGCCTTGTCGTCGGCGTTCGGATGTATCATATCATAGGCCGAGGCCACTTGGCGGTTTTCATCGGCGATGATTGGAAAATTCATGGAGCAAGCCTGGGTCTCATTGATGTCCTTAATCCAGCCGCGATGTGAATCCAAAGGATCCACACTGACCGCCATCACCTTGACGTTGCGTTTCTGGAATTCGGCCTTGATTTTAGCGACCGCCCCCAATTCTGTGGTGCAGACAGGGGTGTAGTCGGCGGGATGCGAAAAGAGAACGCCCCAGGAGTTCCCAAGCCACTGGTGGAAATCAATGGTTCCTTCGGTCGTGATGGCCGTGAAGTTCGGCGCTACGTCACCTAATCGTAGAGACATAAATGCTGTTCCTTTCTTTCTGTGGGTTCATCGTTGAAAAGCAATTGATTCACTTCTCAACACCCGGTCCTCATTATATATCGTTTCACGACATAAATCAACTTGGTCAGAAATCATGCGTCACGATACTTTCCAGCCGGCGGCGGAGTTCACGCCCGTAATCCGTCCAAATCCCGGAACCCAAATACCGGTGAGAACCGGTCTGGGAACAGAGCAGGTGAAAGAGCGCGTTGCGGCAGCGGTTCTCTCGCATTGGAATTCCCGGCCGGATCACTTTCTCGTAACATGAACTTGATGGCCTCGGCGTTCCAGTGCCGTCGCCAGTTCCGTCACATGGGCTGCGATCCCTCCCACCGCGTGCGAGTGAAGGGTTTCCCATGAAAACATCGCAATTTTCATAAGGAACGTCTGCGTTTCCCGGTCCGTTGGTCCGCCGCTTCCTGCCAGTATGCAGGACTGCGAACTTCCCCGGGTTTGTCCGGCCTTATCCCATGGCCGGACAAACCTGCCCGTTGGTTCCTCCGACAGACACCAAAGCGCCTTAGGCAACCTGGCGAACTGCGTCCTGACTGCCGAACGGATTCGGCGCATGCAACGCGCATTCCGGGTCGTCACGCCACTGGCCATCCACCAGGAACCGGTAATGATGTGGACCTGGCGCGAGTTCAACCGAGGCGCGCCAGACGCCATCCTGGCCTTTTTGCATGTTGATGGGCCTTTGCTGCCATTGCGTGAAATCGCCGGCCAACTGCACGCGCATCGCAGCGGGCGCTGTGAAGGAAAACGTCTGCGTTCTACCGTTCCTTCTTTCGAAGCCAGTGTTCTTTGGGGTGATCTTTATCATGCTTGATCTTTCGGTTGTGGCCCGTGGGCATGCCTTTCGAGCCGGTTTCTCATTTCGGTGCATTGATCCATCTTCCCTTCCGATGCTTGCGCTTCGATAAGGCCGGCTGTTCCGGGCCTGGCGCAACCTTTGGATTGCTCCCTTGTTTCGCTCCTTCAAGCAGTTCCCATAACAGCGGGATGCAGTGCTTGTTCCGGGACCTGCCCTTGCGCCACAGTAGCAGGCATCTCCCACTCGTGAGGGCTGGGCCCGAATGCCGCGGTCTCGTCCTCCTCCGAACCCGCGTCGCGAGTTATGAAACTCAAACCATGACGCCCGGCAAACCGCGACAACTCTGGCACTGCGGGAACGGAATGGTTGTCGCCGTTTCCACCATCCCATACGGCCAGCGCGGCCTCCTGGATCTGCCGACGCGCTGCCCACCGCTCCAGCCAATCCTGCACCCAGGCGGGAAGCGGCAGGGGATGACGCAGACTGAGCACCACCAGATGCGCGTCGGCCGCGTCGGCCAGTGCCGCGTCTGCGCTCAAAGACGGCATCAGCATGTCGAACCGCCAAGGCTTGACGGTCCACCGCAAAACCTCGTCCGCGCGATGCGCCGCGCGCTCGAACATCGCTTTGGCCTTCGCCGCACAAGCGAAGTCATCGTAAATAATCACAGCATTCATAATCGCTTCAAAAACAATTCTGTCTGGAAGTGCGTTGGCATTCATATGCATCAACTGTCTTACCCAACTGACAACGGTCGCAATTTAGCTTTGCCACCCAACTTCGCGCAATCGGTTGCCGGCTCAAAGCCTCTCAGCCGGCGGCTGAGCAGCCTCGGCAAAATGCCGGCCGGGCTTTCTCACTGTGAATCGCCCTTGCCGCGCCGTCGGGCGGCCATGACCGGGCTGACGACCATCCGCCCGTCCTAGCAGCCTGTCGGACTTAGATGTAAGTCCTTGATTATCAAGCTGTCACTTTTTAACCACAAAAACTTGCACTGTTGATTATCAACGACTTACAACAATTCAACCGCCCTAAGTCCGACAGACTGCTAGGCTCGACGGATTTCGGTTTTCATAAAACACGCTTTGGCGGTGCCGCCAGGCGGATCGGCCGCCCTCGCGTAGCGCGGCGCGAATGCTCCGGGCCAGTTCGCCTAACTTTGCCTCTTTGGTCAAATACCCGTACGCGCCGGCGGCTCGCGCCCGCGCCGCATACACCGCCTCGTCCAGCATCGAGAAAACGAGAATGGGCAGTCGCGGATGCCGCCGGTGGAGTTCCCGGATGAAACTGAGGTCGTGCGGGCGCATGATTTCGGTGACGACCACGTCCGGGCGTAAAAGCTTGACGGCTCGAAAGGCTTGGACCGTGCCGCCCGCCGTCCCGCAGACCTGAAGCCCGGAACAACGGTTGATCCAGCCAGCTTCCGCACTCCGTGTGAGAACATGCCGATCCACCAGAAAAACCCGTCGGCGCCGACTGGACGGGCTAATCCTCAGATTCTTGCCTACCTTCGGACTAAACCTGCCTTGAGAGCGTTCTCGGGAATTCATTGCTGTGATGACTGCATCGTTAGTAGACACGCGAACTGTAGCGCCCCGACGTTGGTGTCCACAATGAGTTGAAGCGCTGAATCTTCCTCAGCCCAAAACTGAACGAAGCAAGCAAATTGCTGAGGGCGTGGCTCCACAGCGAGTGGACGACCGTATGGCTGGATTTAGAATTCCGGCGGTTGATATGGCAACCCATGCGCCCGCGCCACGGCAGGATGTGTGACTTTGCCCGCCACCACGTTGATGCCGCCCAACAGCTCCGGCTGCCGCTGGCAGGCTTCGATCAGCCCGTAATCAGCCAGCGTCTCGATGTAACGATAAGTGGCGTTGGTCAGCGCCTGGGTGGCGGTGCGGGCGTAGGCCCCGGGCATGTTGGCCACGCAATAGTGCGTCACCCCTTCCTCCACAAAAACCGGTTGCTCGTGTGTGGTCGGGTGGGAAGTTTCCGCGCAGCCGCCCTGGTCAATGGCAATGTCCACCAGCACGCTGCCGGGGCGCATGAGTCGGAGCATGTCGCGGCGGATCAGCTTGGAAAATATCATGGGTTAATGCTACGGACGCATATCTTGCTGAGTCATCGGTCTGGAACGGCCTCCGGCCGAACCCGTTCCAAAACCTACGGCCGCCAGGACTCAAAATCAACCGTTGAATGTGGAACGCGTCAGCTTTAATGCGCGATCCCATGTGGTATCTTTTGTCATGAATCGCCCATTGGATTCCTTGCTCCGGAGCTTCAGCCCAGACCCGCGGTCGTCGTATTTCATCGCCGCGCAAAAGGCAGTATTCCTGGCGCGCCAGCTACAGCAACGCGCCGCGCAACTACAGACCGCTGCGGAGCGCCGACAACAGTCGGAATTGGACCGCATGCTGCAAACCCCATCCGACAAGGTGACGCTGGCGCGAATCACCGACCAGGCGTTCCGCACGAATGAGCCGGCCCGCGCCGTGGAAAACTTGATCCACATTTTGGACGTGCAGGGCGTCCCGCGATTCTTCAGTCCGATTGACCACGCGCTCCTGAAAGGCTTCCAGTCATTCGGCGGTTACGCGCCCGGGGTCGCGCTGCCTTTGGTGAAGGAGCACATGCGCAAAGAAACCGCCAACGTCATCCTGCCCGGGGAGCGGGAAATGCTGGCGCATCACCTCCGCGAACGGAACCGCGAAGGGGTGCGGATGAACGTGAATTTTCTCGGCGAAGCCATTCTGAGCGAAGCCGAAGCGGAGCGCCGTCTCGAGCAGTATTTACAAAGCCTCCAGTGGCCGGAAATCGAGGTGGTGTCCATCAAGATTTCGACGCTGTATTCGCAGATTTCCCCGCTGGCCCGCCGGCACACCGTGGCCGTGCTGTGCGATCGGATTGACCGCTTGGTTCGCACGGCGGCTCAAATGCGTTTTACACGGCCCGACGGCCGGGTGGCGTCCAAATTCGTCTATCTCGACATGGAGGAATATCGCGACAAAGACCTGACGGCGGAGGCGTTCATGGGCACTCTGGACCGCAAGGGGCTGGAACAGGCTGGCGCGGGCATCGCCCTGCAAAGTTACATCCCGGATTCATTCCGGACTCTTCTCCAAATTCAACAATGGGCGCGCCGACGCGTGGCGGCGGGCGGCGGGCGCGTCGCCGTTCGGCTGGTCAAGGGCGCCAACATGGAAAGCGAACGCGTTGAGGCCTCCTTGCGGGGCTGGCCGCAGGCCCCTTACCGGTCCAAACGCGAAACCGACGCGAACTACAAGCGCATGCTTCACGAGGCGATGAAGCCGGAAAACCTCGCCGCGATGGATGTGGGGATCGCGTCGCACAACCTCTTTGACATTGCTTATGGATTGGTTCTGGCCCACGAACAAAACGCCTTCGACCGCGTCCAATTCGAGATGCTCGAGGGCATGGCCAATCACCAGCGCCGCGCCCTGTTTGAATTGGCCGACCGCCTGCTCCTCTACGCGCCGGCGTGCAAAAAGGAAAACTTCATTAACGCCATCGGCTACCTCATCCGCCGCCTGGACGAAAACACCGGGCCGGAGAATTTTTTGCGGCACGCCTTCAAGATCAGCGTTGGCAGTCCCGAGTGGCAAAAACTCGAACAAGGCTTCCTCGATTCATTCGACGCCATTCCGGCCATCAGCGATGCGCCCCGCCGGACGCAGGATCGCCGGTTGCCGCCGGCTCAACCCGCCGCAGTCGCCCATGGCTGGCAGAACCTCGTCAACGAGCCGGACACGGATTTCGCGCTTCCGCAAAACGGCGAGTGGGCCAAGGCCTTGATGGCCAAATGGAAGCCGTTGTGTGAGGCCAGGGCGCCGCAGATTCCATTGGTGATCGGGGGAATTGAGATTTTTGAAGCGCGCCCTGCCCTGGATTGTCTCGACCCTTCCCGCCCCGGCGTTGTGGTGGGCCGTTACCGGCTGGCATCCGCGGAGGACATCGCACGCGCCGTCGAGTGCGCGGCGGCCGAAGCGGATGGCTGGCGCGGACTGCCGGCGGAAGAACGCATTGCGATTCTTGGCCAGGTCGGCCAGGAGCTGCGGTTGGCGCGCGGTGATCTCATGGGCGCGGCTCTGGCCAATGGCGGAAAAACACTTCTGGAATCCGATCCCGAAGTCTCCGAGGCGGTGGATTTCCTGGAGCTTTATCGCAGCGCGGCGCGATGGTGGCAGGAAATGCCCTCGCTCAAGACCCGCGGTGCCGGAGTCGTGGTCGTGGTTTCGCCGTGGAATTTTCCCATCGCGATTCCTTGTGGCGGCATCGCCGCGGCGCTGGCCGCGGGCAACACGGTCATTCTCAAGCCCGCCTCCGATGCCGTGCTGATCTCCTGGGAACTGTGCCAGTGTTTCTGGAGGGCGGGCGTGTCGCGGAAGGTACTGCAATTCGTGACCTGCTCCGGCTCCGGATCGGGCCGGAGCCTGGTCCATCATCCCAAGGTCAAGGCCGTGATTCTGACAGGAGGCACGGAGACAGCGCGCTCCCTGTTGCGCGAGAATCCGCGCCTGAATCTTTTTGCCGAGACCGGCGGCAAGAACGCGACCATCGTCACCGCCCTGGCGGATCGCGACCAGGCGATTAAACATGTTTTGCATTCGGCCTTCAGCCATGCCGGACAGAAATGTTCCGCCACGTCGTTGTTGCTGCTGGATTCGGAAATCTACGAGGACCCGGCTTTTCGCCGGACGTTGAGCGAGGCGGTGGAGAGCATCCCCGTTGGTTCCGCCTGGAAACCCGAGACAAAAATGGGGCCACTCATCCGCCCGCCGTCCGGCGATTTGGAAAAGGCGCTCACGGTTCTGGAGCCAGGCGAGGAATGGGCGGTCAGGCCGCGGAATCTCGAGGGCAATCCCCGGCTCTGGTCGCCGGGACTCAAGTACGGTGCGCAGCCTGGCAGCTACACGCATCTCACAGAATTCTTCGGGCCGGTGCTCGCGGTGATGCGCTTCGACAAGTTGAGCGAGGCCGTCGCTTTGGTCAACCAAACCGGCTATGGTCTGACGTCGGGCCTGGAAAGTCTCGATGAACGCGACTGGGACTATTGGAAGGAAACCGTACGCGCCGGCAATCTCTATATCAATCGCGTTACCACCGGGGCAGTGGTCCTGCGCCAGCCTTTTGGGGGGACCGGCAAGTCGTGTTTCGGTCCCGGCCTGAAGGCGGGTGGCCCGAATTACGTCGCGCAATTCATGGAAATGGAAGATGCCGCTCCGGCTGAACCGGCGAGTGTTCCGCAAAATCCCGCGTTGGCCGGATTGTGCCGGGAAATTGGCAGACGCGCAGGCGAGCTAGGGGCCGGCGGCGCGGAAATCGCGGATCGCATTGCCGCGGCGGCCCTGAGTTACGAACACAGTTTTCTCAATGAATTCGGCAGGGAGCAGGATCATTTCCGGTTGGTTGGCCAGGACAACTTCCGCGGTTATCTTCCGTTCCGTTGCTTGCGGGTGCGAGTGCATCCGGACGACTCGCCATTCGATCTTTTCGCGCGCGTTGGCGCCGCGCGTGTCGCCGGCGCCCGCGTGACCGTCAGCACGCCGAAAAACTTCGCTTCCCCTGCGCTGAGACTGTTGGAGGAAATCACCCAATCCTGGGCGGCGGCCATCGAATTTGTCGAAGAAACCGACGAGGAACTGGCCGGGATCGTCCGACAACGCCAGACCGACCGTGTGCGCTACGCCGCCCCGGCTCGCGTGCCGCTGCCTGTTTTGGAAGCGGCCAGTCAAAGCAACGTGGCGGTCGTGAGCTGTCCGGTGCTCGCGGAAGGCCGGGTCGAGTTACTGTGGTGTTTCCAAGAGCAGAGCCTCTCCATTGATTACCATCGCTATGGCAACCTGGGGACGCGGTCAAGCGAACCCCGCGCGGCCGTTTTGTGAGTTCCTCACGCGGCCTTGCGCCGCCTTAATGCATGACGACAACTTCGACCTTGGTCGCGCTGGCGTCGGATTCCTGGCCGGTTGGTCCTGGCTCATGGTTTCGTGGAGGTGGACGCGATGATGGCGTTTCGCCCGCGAGCATGCGCTTCGCGGATGCGACACCGGACGCGATGCGCTCGTCGGTCACGGGCGCCGAGCCTTTGCGGATGCCGAGCTTGTGCAGTTCCAAATGATCAAATTCCTTGAAGCCTGCGAGTTCGAGCGTGTGCCGCGCGCAATTGAGCGGACAGCCGTCCACCACCAAAATGCGCTCGGCGTTTTCCGCCGTTGCCAGCAGGCTTTTCACGCGCCCGCCGATGCCAGCCAGGCAAGACATCTGCGCCACGCCGTCGCGAGTGAGTTGGCGCGCGATGCGGTCGGCGATTTCGCCGGCGTCCGAGCAGCCGGAGCAGGCATAGACCACAATGGGCGCTTTTGCCGGCGTAGGAGGGTTTGAATCTCCGTTAATCATAAAACTCTGTGCTTTCTTACAAGACAATTATCGCTCACCCCGGCGAACGCCGATTTGATCTAGGTCAACAAGTTGCGCTTTTTCTTGCTGGCGCTTAATTGATCAGAACCTTGACCTGCGTCAAAAGCCCCGGATGGAGGATGTGCGAGAATGGGGGCATGAGATTGAGTGCCGCACACACCGCATCGGACACTTTTGCCGCCGTCGCGCCGGAAACCAGAACCGTTGCCTTCTCCAGCAAGCGGTTGATCCGCGAATGGGCGACCCTGGAGGCGATGATCAGAATCCATTGCCGGGATCGTCATGGGGCAACAGCGGGCCTTTGCGTGGAATGCCAGGAGCTTTTGGATTATGCCGGGGCGCGGCTGGAACGCTGCCGGTTTGGCGCGGAAAAACCGACGTGCGCCAAGTGCCCCGTCCATTGTTATCAGCCTGCGCGCCGGGAGCAGGTCAAGGCGGTGATGCGTCACGCCGGACCGCGCATGATGTGGGAGCATCCCGTCATGAGCTTGCGCCACTGGCTGGACGGTTTCCGAAAGGCGCCGTGATGACTGAATTCGGACAGAAGACCGCCGCGGCCGAAACTCCTTAACGTCAATTAAATTCCATTAATATGAACAAAACAATGCAAAGCGAAATTCTAATCGGTCCGGATCGAGTCATGGACGTGCGTCCAATCCCTTGTTCGGTCAAACACGGCCTCATCATCCAAACCTGGCTCGACCTTCCGGTCGGCGGCTATTTCATCCTGTTAAACGACCACGATCCCGTTCCGCTCTACTACCAATTCTCCGCCCAATGGCCGGGAGCGTTCACTTGGGAACACCTTGTCAAAGGCCCGGACGAATGCCGGGTTAAAATTACGAAGTTAAAATCCATGACCGCCGTGTCCGACCCGGTGCCGAGTTGCTGCGGCGGGAACTGAGTGGAATCGCCAGGGGCTCCCCCACTGCGCCATTGCTGCAAAAAACAGTTCGGGATTGAAATGCAGCCGCGTCCATTCTCAAACGAGTGGGAGCCACCAATGCCATGATGCCGCCGATCAGACAGTTTAAACTGTTCGATGTCCGCGATCTCATCCGGCGGGGTGTCGAACCATTTCCCGAAATCCTCCAGCGCGTGGGCCGTCTCAAGCCGGCGGAAGGCTTGATCATCCTGGCGCCATTTCTGCCTTCGCCGTTGATTGAGGAACTTGGCTCTGAGGGCTTTGCCTCCAAAGTGGAGCGTGGTTCGGGCGCGGACTGGATGGTTTACTTTTGGCGGGAAGATGGTTGAATGGTACCGCCATGTCGCTCGCACCCGGTGAATTAAAGAAGATCGGAATTACCTCCACACTGCGAAGCTGCCGGCTATTTACCGGCTTGTCTTCCCCAGACCTCGAGAGCATTGCGGAGGTCACGGTGCTAAAATCCCTGGACAAGGGGGAATATCTTTTTCGTGAAGGTTCCCCTGCCGTCGGCTTTTATATTGTGCAGCACGGTTCGGTCAACGTCCACCGGGTCAATGCGGCGGGCAAGGAGCAGATCATCCACGTTTTCCGCACGGGTGATTCCTTTGCCGAAGTGGCACTGGCTTCGGACAAGGGTTATCCCGCCGATGCCCGCGTGCTGGAGCCAACCCAAGTGTTGCTCGTGCAGAAGGACGGCATTTTGGCGTTGCTGCGGCGCCAACCCGAACTCGCCCTGCGCATGCTTGGCTCCATGAGCAGCCACTTGCGGGTGCTGGTCGGCCAGCTCGAAGACCTGACTCTCAAAGACGTGGAAACCCGCTTGGCTAACTGGCTTGTGAAAAAATGCCCGAATCTGCAAAGCGAACAACCTGTCAGGATTGAGCTGGCGATGGCCAAGCGCGTGCTGGCAGCGGAATTGGGCACAGTCAGTGAAACCTTGTCGCGGACCCTGGCAAAATTCCGGGAGCAAAAACTTCTGACCGTCAAAGGCAAAACCATTGTGGTCCTGTCGCCGGCGAAATTGAATGCTCTTCTGCGGCGGAATCTTGGAGAGTAGTCAATGGAAGGACTCCCATTTAATCCTCACGCGGTGAGCACGAACCCACGCCGTCTTGCCACTCGATGTGCCCATGCTGGCGCGAGCCGCCGTGGCCCTGGCGGGGCAAACGAGCCGTTTCAGCGGCCCATTGCGCAGAGCACAATCTTCGACCTGGGAACTTCGGCCGAGGCCGAGGCGATCTTTTCTGGAGCGCGCAAGGGATATGCGTATTCGCGATTCGGCAACCCGTCGGTTGATGGGCTGGCGGAGATGATCGCCGGCATGGAGGGAGGCGCTGAAGCGCTCGTCACCAGTTCAGGCAACGCCGCGGTGTTGTGCGCAGTGACGGCGGGGTTGGAGGGGCGCGAAGGGCCTCTGGTCACGCATCATGATGTGTACGGAGGAAGCTTCGAATTGTTGCAAATTCTCTCGCGCATTCACCGCGTGCCGGTCCAGATCGTGGATTCCACCGATGCGCAAGCGTGGCTGGCTGCGGTGTCGCGGGCCGGGGCGGTGTTGTTGGAAACACCTTCGAACCCGTTGATGCGGCTCATTGATATCAAGGAGACGGTCGCACGCGCGCACTCCTGCGGCGCCCCAGTGATTGTTGACAACACGGTGGCAACCCCCTTCAATCAACGCCCATTCGATTTCGGAGCCGACTGGATCGTTCACTCGACGAGCAAGTACCTCAACGGCCATTCTGACATGATCGGCGGTTGTTTGGTCCGCCGGGAGCCGTTGTCGCCGATGCATCGGACCATTCACAAGAATCTCGGCGGAACGGTCAATGCCCTCGATGCCTGGCTGGTGCTTCGCGGACTGCGCACCTTTGCCCTGCGGATGGAAGCGCACAACCGCAACGGACAGGCCGTCGCGGAGTGGTTGCTCCGCCGTCCGGAGGTCGCGCGGGTGCATTATCCCGGTCTTGCCCCGCACCCCCAAAGCGAGCTTTTTCAAAAGCAGATGATGCACGGCGGTGCTCTCCTCTCATTTGAATTGGCAGGGGGCGAGGCGGCGGCCTGCCGATTTCTTGATCGCATCAGGTTGATCCTTCACGCGGTGAGTTTGGGCGGCATGGAGAGCCTGGCGACGCGGCCGGCGATGTCCAGCCACCGGGGGATGACTTCCGAAGCGCGGCTTCGAGCTGGCGTGTCAGACAGCCTGATCCGGCTGTCGGTGGGCGTTGAGGCACTCGAAGATTTGTTTGGAGATTTGGAGCAGGCGGTCGCCAGGTAGTGTCCAAACAAGGGGGACTAAACGACATATCCTTTTTGTTGATAGGCGCGGAGCGATTTGTTGCCGAATTTGTTCCGGTCTGCCGCCAGTGAAGTTGCGCACCCTTCCGCGGCTGAATCTCGGCAGGTAGACCATGCGGCGCCAGTCATTTATTCCTCAGTGCGGCCAAGTCGCTCAAGCAACTGACAGATTTCCGGTCCGATCTGCTTCAGTTGTTGGCGATGGAGGCAGGCAAGCTTCTCCAGGATTGTTTCACCGCGACGGGTGAGCTGAATCAGAACCCGGCGGCGATCCTTGGCAGACGGTCCGCGAACGACCAGTTTCTCCGCCACCAACCGGTCCACCAACCCAACCGCACTGTGGTGTCGCAGCTGCAATCGTTCCGCCAACTCGCCCACCGTGACGCTTTCGCGTTGAGGAAAACCCTTGATCGCCAGCAACGCCTGATGCTGCTGCGCCGTGATGCCAGCGGCCTGCGCGGCTGCCCCGCTAAAATGAAGGAACTGCCGGAGCGCGTATCGAAACGCGGCGAGCGTTTCATACTCCGATTTGACCAGAGGTTTGTGTTTCGCCATGACGCGTAAGTCTAGCAGGCTTGCCGCCGAAAGCCAGATCGCATTTGACATATATCGTCTTACGACATAATATGCGCTTTGCTAATGCAAATTGAACCATTGATCCCATCGGTCCGAAATAGCAAAGGGGGCGTGTCCAACGCAGCCGCCGCAGATGAACTGGCGGATTTCAGCACCAACCGCCGTGTGCTGCTGCTCTCCGCCATGGCGGTAGGGATCGGCGCAATTGGTTCCCTGGTCGCCTACGCTTTGATTTGGCTTATTGCCGCGATCACGAATCTCGCTTTCTACCACCGCTTTTCCGCCGTCCCGGCGGTCCCGCAAGGTCATCATCTGGGGCTTTGGGTGGTGCTGGTGCCGGTGGCGGGAGCGCTCATCATCGGACTCATGGCGCGCTTTGGCTCAGAGAAGATCCGCGGGCACGGCATTCCTGAAGCTCTGGAGGCCATTCTGCTCGGTCGCAGCCGCATACAACTCAAAGTCGCCCTGCTCAAACCGCTCTCCGCGGCGATTTCCATCGGCACTGGCGGCCCCTTCGGTGCGGAAGGCCAGATCATCATGACGGGGGGCGCCTTCGGCTCGATCTTCGCCCAGCAATTTCACATGAGCGCGGCGGAACGTAAAACGCTGCTCGTGGCCGGTGCCGCCGCGGGCATGTCAGCCGTCTTCGCCACGCCGGTGGCGGCGGTGCTTTTGGCGGTTGAACTTTTGTTGTTTGAATGGAAACCTCGCAGTTTCATTCCCGTGGCGGTGGCGGCGATTGTCGCCTCGGTTTTGCGCGTCCCGTTGCTCGGCGCGGGACCAATTTTTGCCGTGGTCGCGCACGCACCTCCTTCCGGCACGGTCTTGGCGATCGCCGCCGGCCTCGGTGTTGTGGCTGGCTTCGCTTCCGGTCTGCTGACGATGCTCGTTTACGCCTGCGAAGATGTGTTTCAAAAGCTGCCGTTGCACTGGATGTGGTGGCCGGCCATTGGCGCGGTCTTTATTGGCGTGGGCGGCGTCCTGGAACCGCGCGTGCTTGGGGTTGGTTACAATACCATCCACAGTTTGTTGCGCGGCGAACTGGTGGGGGCGGCGGTCATAGGTTTGCTGGCGGCCAAAGCCTTGGTGTGGTCTATTGCTTTGGGATCCGGCACGTCTGGCGGAGTGCTGGCGCCCTTGCTGATCATGGGTGGGGCGCTCGGAGCTTTCGCCGGTTCATGGATTCCCGTGGGAGACCCCGGCCTCTGGGCGCTGATCGGGATGGCGGCGATAATGGGTGGCACCATGAGGTCGCCACTGACCGCAATGGTTTTCGCCGTCGAATTAACGCGAGACTTCAATCTGTTTCCCGCCTTGCTCATCGGTTCAGTGGCGGCGTTGGGCGTGACCGTGCTGCTCATGCGCCGCTCCATCCTCACCGAAAAGCTCGCTCGGCGCGGTCATCACATCACGCGTGAATACAGCATTGACCCGTTCGAACTTGCCCGCGTGCGCGATGTGATGGACCAAGACGTGCCGAGCGTCCCCGCCACGATGAAGCTTTCGGAGCTTTCTGATCTGATCGCTCTCGGCGATTCAGACATAAGTCGGCGACAGGGAACTTTGATTGTGGACGAGGACGATCAGCTCGTTGGCATCATCACGCGAGGGGACATTGTCCGGGCGCTCCGGCAAAAGCAGAATTCGGAGATGACCGTGGCCGAAGCCGGCAGTGTGGATCTCGTGGTCGCGTTTCCCGACGAACCGTTGTATGCGGCGCTCACAAAAATGCTGGAGCGCGACGTGGGTCGGTTGCCGGTAGTGGAGCGCAAGAACCTGGGCTGCGTGGTTGGTTATCTTGGGCGCGCGGCAATTCTTTCGGCGCGGATGAAATTCCACGAGGAGGAAAATATTCGCCAGCGAGGTTCGTTTTCTGGAACGACCCATGCGCGATATTAAGACAGCCTCGCCAAAAACTCGTTGCGCAAATGCTGATCTTTCTGAAATGCTCCATGCATCACGTTCACCTTCATGACGGCATGGGTGTCACGGACCCCGCGCGCCATGGCGCACATGTGCTGGCCATCAATCAGCACCGCCACTCCCAGGGGTTCAACGATTTGCTCGATAAAAACGGCAATCAAATGGGCGGTTCGCTCCTGGTTCTGCAATCTCCGTGCGAAGTATCCCGCAATCCGGGAGAGCTTGGACAGCCCCAAGATCTTCTTGTCGGGAACATAGCCGATGGTGATGCTCATGAGAATCGGCAGCAGGTGATGCTCGCACAAGCCGACCTCCTTGATCCCTTCCACAATCACCATGTCGTGGCAGATGGCCGTCTGACACTCAGCCTTGAACATTTTCGTGAGCTGATCGGTTTCCATACGGGATCCCTCTGTCATTTCCACCAAAGCCTTGGCGGCGCGCAGTGGCGTTTCTTTCATCCCCTCGGAGTCAAGGTTCGCGCCAAGTTCTTTCAGGATTCCAGAATAATGATCCGCCATTGTATTGAGGTTGGGCTGTGCCATATCGCCGATGACGATACGGCCATTGCTTCATGAAGTAAATGCCGCAAGTCAGATCTCTGGGGCCAAAGTCCTGCCTGCGGACGACTGGGGCATCTTGCATCGGCAAGCAGTTGCACCTGGCGGAAGAACCGTCTATTGGTTTGGGCGAGTCCTTTTACGCCACCTTTCGCAACTTCGGCAGGCTCAACTGATCCTGTGCCGAATGGCCGGACGGCTGGCAGGCCAGATTATTGAGCATTGGGCTATCCACGGAGAAGCAGGGCGGCAGGATATTGGAAACAGGGGGTGGTCCCTTCCCAAGGCAATACGGCAAGCAAGCGACTTGGCGGTGTCTTTCAAATTAAGACACCGCCAGCGACTTGATAAACTATCGCATGACGATATATTGTAGTGAGAGTGAGACCTTGATGAATGCGGAAACTCCGGTAAGTAAGAGCGGCTCCTTCATCGCCAGCCAGATGGGGGACGTCAAGCAGCGCGCCGTTGCCCAATCATTGCCGCCCGCGCCGGGCATCACCATTTCCCAGCAAACTGGATCTGGAGGCCATGAAATCGCCGAGCGGACAGCCGAGATTCTCGAGCAAACGGAGCTGAAGGAGAAGGAACCTTGGAAAATATACGATCGCCAGCTCGTGGAGAAGGTGCTTGAGGAGCATCATTTGCCGAAGCGGATTGCGAAGTACATGCCGGAGGATCGCCGTTCTCTCGTGCAGGACGTAACGGAAGAGTTGTTTGGACTCCGCCCCCCGTCGTGGGTGCTTGTGCCGATGGTCGTCGAAACCGTCCTGCGTCTGGTAAAAGCCGGCCATGTCATTGTGGTCGGCCGAGGGGCGGCGGTGATTACCTCCACCATGGCCGGTGTCTTTCATGTCCGCCTCGTCGCATCCCTGCCCAGGCGCATTGAGCGGGTGCAGCAACTCCTCCATTTGACGCGGCAAGAAGCCGTGCGATTTACCGAAATGGAAGATCGCGGCTCCCATCGTTACGTGAAGGCTCACTTCCACACTCATATCGAGGACGAGTTGCTGTATCACCTGGTCATCAACACCGACCGGGTTCCGTACGCGGAAGCGGCTATGCTCATCGCCCATGGGGCGCGGCGCTGCTTCGAAGAAAACAGTGGAACCGCGGTTCCAGAACCGCAGTGACAATTGCCACATTGCCCAACTGAGAACGACCATGATTGGAATCCAACGTGTTTATAAGCCGGTTAAAAGGACTGACGAACAGCGGTTTCTTGTCGAACGCTTGTGGCCGCGGGGCATCAAGAAAGCAGCGCTGCACATGACTGACTGGCTCAAGGATGTCGCGCCTAGTGACGCACTACGGCGCTGGTTCAATCATGATCCGGCCAAATGGGAGGAGTTCCAGCGTTGCTACCGGGACGAGTTGGACGGAAAACCTGAGGCCTGGCGGCCATTGATCAAAGCGGCTGAGAACGGAGATGTCACCTTGCTGTTCAGCGCGCATGACGTTGAACACAACAACGCAGTCGTGCTGAAGGCCTACCTGGATGAGCGGCTCAAGCGAAGGAAAAGGCCGGCAGCGCATGGGCGAATGCAGCTGGACTCGCCCAACCAAACATAAGCGTAACGAACGAAAGGACATTATTTATGCAACCATGAATGGATTACATGAAAGCCACACCTAACGGCTACACGGCCATGAGCGCGCTGGAGCATTATTTGAGGCAAAGCGGGTTTGAATCCTCGTTGTTGGAGATCGTGTGACCATTGGCGGGCACAGCCGGCACCGGCGGATATGTCGCTCGGCGGATTTGGAGAAAACACTTCGTTGGGCGGCGCAATTGAAGTCCAACTCGGCATTGGCGACCTGATGCCAGCCGGGCAGCCGCATGCGTTGAAGGCTCTCAAGCCTTTCAAGATGGTCTTAACGATGATCCGCCCATGAGCCGCAATTGAACCCCACGAAAAACTGATGGTGAAATCAATCGACAAGAAGAGACTGGGTTATATCTTTCCTGTTCCGGGTGTGCAGAACCGGAATGGAACGGACGCGCTGACGAAGTCAAAAAGCGAATTGCGCAAAATCCCACGACTGGAGAAGTTGCACCGGCGTGCGAAGGCTCTGCTCAAGCCGTCTGCACAGGCGGTTCTTGACAGTCCCGACCGCGAGGAGCGAATTCTGATCCAGAAGATGCGCCTGCGCCTAGTAAATTTGGAAATGAAAAATGAGGAACTACGTCGCGTCCGACTCGATCTGCAAAACTCCCGGGATCGCTTCGCCAGGCTCTACGACCTGTCACCCGTCGGCTACCTCACGCTAGATGCCGACGACGTCGTCTGCGAGGCCAATCTGACCGCGGCCCGCCTGCTCGGTCTCGAGCGCCGGGCCTTGCTAAGGAAAAAATTTTCGCGCTTCATCGCCCCAGAATCGCGGACTGACTTTGGCCTGCACCGGCGCCAATTTTTCACCAGCGCTGGCCGGCAATGCGGCGAACTTCAAATGCGGCGGCTTGACGGGACGGGGTTCACAGGACGCTTGGAGAGCATGGTGGAAACGGCCGCGGGAGGCCGGCCGGCGCGATGCCTGGTGGCGTTGAGCGATGTGACCGAACGCCACCGGGCGGATGCGGAACGATCTCGACTGGCTGCAATCGTAGACTCCTCGGAGGATGCGATTGTCAGCCGGGACCGGAATGACGTTGTCATCACTTGGAACGCGGGGGCGGAGCAACTGTTTGGCTATTTCCAGTCCGAAATAGTGGGGCGCTCCTTTTCCGTGCTGGTTCCCCTCGATCGCCGTGATGAGGCGCGCCAGATTCGGCAGAGCATTCTACAGGGACATTTAGTTACGCATTACGAGACAATACGGATCGCCAAGGATGGCCGTCGCATCGCGGTTTCACTGACGAGCTCACCGGTCAAGGATGCGGTCGGGAAAATTATCGCCATCTCGGCGATCTTGAGGGACGTGTCCGTCCAAAAGCAGGTCGAGGAAACCCTGCGCCAAAGCGAGGCCACGCTGGCCAGCTTTTTCGCTGAATCGCCTTTGGGCCTGCTCTGGGTAGCAGAGGACGGGCGCATCTTGCGTGTGAACCGGGCACAACTGGAAATGTTGGGGCGCGCGGGGGAAGACCTTTCAGGACGCTCCATCTGCGAGTTCCACGCCGACCCGGCGTTCGCCACGGCTGCGCTTGAACGGCTGGCCAAGAAGGAAACACTGCGCGACCATCATGGGCGCTTGCGGCACAAGAACGGTATGATCCGGCATGTGCTGATTGACGCCAACGGACTGTGGGAGCAAGGCCGGCTGGTTCACTCGCGCTGGTTTGTACGCGACATCACCACCCGCGTCGAACTTCAGGCCGAGCTGCTCCAGATTGTCGAGCGCGAGCGGCAAAGGATCGGGCATGACTTGCACGACGGCCTCGGCCAGCACCTGCACGGGATTTCTTATTTGGCGGCGCTTCTGGAGAAGGGCCTCCAGGAAGAAGCATCCCCTCGTACCCGGGAGGCTGGCCAGTTGAATAAACACCTTAATCACGCGCTCGAACTGACCCGCAGCCTGGCCCACGGTTTCCAGCCGATCAATCCCGTGCCCGAAGGGTTGATGCTGGCGTTGCGCGAACTCGCCAAGCGCATCGGTGGGCTTTATCGGGCCGACTGCCGCTTCGAGTGCCGCGCCCCCGTGCTCATCGACCGGCACAGCGCGGCCACCCACCTGTATCGCATAGCACAGGAGTCCGTGAGCAACGCGATAAAGCACGGGAAGGCCACGCGTATCCAGATCCGCCTGGCAGCTACCACACAGCGGATCGTCCTCGGGATCAGGGACAACGGCGTAGGCATCCGCCGGCGGGCCAAACGCTCAAAAGGAATGGGCCTGCACATCATGCAGTAT
>Ga0326728_10010900_pt1 | contig 21028 bp, 14 predicted proteins | sample MB3enrmetagenome_FD_207602 | JGI IMG/M metagenome (GOLD analysis project Ga0326728, IMG submission 207602) | Lab enriched peat soil microbial communities from McLean, Ithaca, NY, United States - MB31MN | ecosystem: Environmental > Terrestrial > Soil > Wetlands > Peat | place: USA: New York... | reverse complement strand
GGGTGATGGGAGCCGAAGAGGAGGGGTGGGCTACATTCAGCGCGACGCGCCTTTCGCAGCAACTTTACCGGCGTTATGGATCCAGCTTGTGGAGTCCCGCTTACAACTATGCCGCTCGTGCCGACGCCATTGCGAAATCCAATCTGGCAGGACATTCGGTCTATTGGTCGCATCCCAACGAGTTTGCCGGATTCCAGCTTTGGCAGGCACTGTGCGAGCGGTTGGGGGAGAGGAACCTGTACCGTGAACGCTGGGCATTGACACAGCGCAGTATGGGCGGTTGGTGGTTTCAGGAGAACGATCCAAATGCCGCCCGCAATATGGCTCGGCATTTCGAGGGGTTTAGCTCTTTGGGGATGCATTCGCCGATTGCGTATCGGGATATGTACTCCTGGCAGGAGGTGCAAAAGGCCGAATTCCTGATGGGCGTCGACTTAGTTCAGGCAAAGGCCGCCTACGATACGCGTGCCGCCAACGGGTCCATCGACCCCGCGATTCGTGTTCCGCCGCGATGGCCTGCGGTTCCGGATCTCATCTTGACGGCAATACTAGCTGTGGTCTGTCTTTTGATCGTGATCGCAAGACGTCGAGGCGCAGTGGTGGACTCCGTCCCCTGAGCGCGAAATCATCAGGTCACTCGTTGAGGGCAGATCAATACCCTGAATTCTTCGTGCTGTATCTGGAGCGCCCCGCGGCGCAAAAGTGCGCAGTTGCATGCTCTCGGGCAGGGCGCGGCCATTGCCATCGCTTCCGGTCTCTGCCTTCGCTTCGCGCCGCGCCGAGTGCAGTTCAGCCCGTGCCCCATCCTTTCCGCGCAGGTTGCGGAAAGGGTGGGAAACCGAGCCACAGTCGATGCGCCGAATCACTCACTTGCAGACAGGACGCGAGATCACGCAGCAAGCCCGCGCGGCGGGTCCGGCTTCCTTGCGAACGCCATTACCGGCTGGCAACAATGGTCCGCGCTGCCATCGAATCTATGTTCCTTTTCCGGCAGGAGTGCTATTGTGCTTTCAGGCGATGATTTCTTTTGCGGGACCGCATCAGAGCGGTTCCAGAAATTACGTGCTCTTTTGAGGGTGGCGAAAAGTGGCACTTACTTGCACCCCACAGACCAAGACCTGTCTGTGGGGATCCCAGTTGAGGAAAATGCCACTCGGCAGTAACGGCTCCGGGGTACAGCAATTCCGGAACCGCTGTATCGGCCATGAGAGATCGCTGCCTCTTTGGGCTCCGGAACTCATCGGGAAATCACGCCGGCGGCATGGAGCCAGGAGTCTCCCGCGATGCCCGGACTGAAGGGATTCAGGCGTACGCTCCAGATGTTAGGCGCGAAGATGGTGACGCGGGCCGATCGATGGCCCGTGGCCGGGCTCACGGCCCATTATGGGGTCGAATTCCCCTCCACGCCTGCCACCATCAAAAACATTAGCTCCAGCGGCATCTTCCTCGGAGTTCAAGAGCGCCTCCCGGTCGGCCAGCTCGTCACCCTCGAACTCCAGATGGATGGCGACCCTGAGTTGAGCTCGGAGCTGCAGATTTCCCTTCAAGCCAAGATCGTCCGCCAGGACGAGTTCGGCGTCGGGCTCATGTTTGTTCAGCTCCCGGGCCTCGACGCGGACCTCTGGGAGGTTCTCGTCCGCAGCGCCGTGGTTCTCACCGATCGCGAGCAGGTCGTCCATGTCTTCTCGACCCTCCGCACCGTCCTTTTCCTGTGCCGCCTTTGTCAGTCCGGGGCAGAGGAAGCCATCCTGCTGCTGGACGGGCGTCTGGACCAGCACCGCACCGCAACCCTTTTCAAAATCGCGCGCGCTGTGGAGAATCTGCTTCTCGCCGATCCCGATGCCGACCGCATGCGCGCCCATCCTGCGCTGGTGGCAAGCCTCCTCCGCGATGGCTCCTGGGCTTCCGACGAACTGACCACGCAACTATGGGTGGGCCTCTTCGTCTCGTCCTGCTCAGTCGATGAGCCCGACGACTCCAATCAGATTCTTGTCGACCTGCTCATTCAAATTACGCCGCACCAGGCCATTGCCTTCACTCACGCATGCGAGCGCGCCTTGAGCTCCGCGCCGGCCTCCGGCGATCTCACCTCCGTTTCCGTCGTTCTCGGCCCCGATGAGATCAAGAAACTCACCGGCATGGTGGACCTCTCCCGGTGCGCCACCGATCTCGCCTATCTATATAACCTGGGGCTGATCCGGAAGCTTTTCGACTTCACCTCCTATCGCGAGATCGACACCTTCGACATCACCCCAACCCGCCTTGGCTTTGAACTCTATAGTCACTGCCACGGCCAGCGCGGCAAGATCGACCCCCAACTCGCCGCATCCGCAAGAGAGCACCTCGCCGCTTTGATCCCGGCGCCCCTCCCCAGCGTCTGGGAATACCCCGCTCCCCCCGTGCCCGATTCCTCTCAAGAAAAATAGCGCACACTCTCGTTCCACCCCCAGGCAGCTCCAACCGAATCGATCGGCGCCCCCATCCTTCGCGTTTCTTTAGGGATATGGGCGGGAAACTGAGCCCCTGTCGATCTGCCGAATCGATTGGCTGGGCGGGGTTGGCCAGGGGTTTCTGGCCGGCCGCCGAAGAAGATGGACCAGAGCGGCGAGGGAAAATCACTTCCTCCTTGGTAAAGCATTTTCCTGCACACTTCGTGGTATATGGAATCGTAAATCGTTGAAAATAAAAGCCATTGATTTGGGTATTAAATTGCAGCTCACAAGGCAGAATCAGTCCAGGGTCTACGATTCGTGTCTGCGGGTTGGTTGTACTACGGAACCAACGCGCGGTTCGCTCCCTGCTTGAAAAGCGGGAGGAGACACAGATTCTTGAACTGAGAAGCGATTGGGAGCGGCAATACGCCAGATGGAGACGACCCCCCGTCTCAACTCTCAAACAACTCAACCGGGCCCCTCGACGAGGCCGGACTTTCGATTGCTGTATGGCGGTCGCAAGGCTAGATCGAGACCGCCCGAACTTAGGAGCACGGAGATGAAGAAGGTTTTCTTTGCATTTGCCGCATCGGCTGTTGTTTTTCTTTCCCAGTCCGTTTTGGCCAGCTCATTCACCGCCAACCCGTTGTGGACGGCTCCGGCAAAGGGGTCGCTCAACCGGGATACCGCCGATCTGACGGGAGGTGGTTTCAACCTCTTCGCCTATGAATTCACGGTCACGTCCAACATCACCGTGGACGCGCTTGGCACATATGTTGGAGTTAATGACGATGGGAAAAGCAAAGCGTCTGCCAAGGGTATAAGCCCTCTCGAGCCCGACAGTACTGACGATTGGACCAACCCCGGCAATCCCGAAACGGTGGCGCTGTTTGAGACCACCTGGAATACGGCCGGCACCAAAGTGACCGGATGGACGGAAATCGCCAGTGTATCGATTGATTCCACGGATCTCGACGTGTATGACGATATCGCTTGGGCCTCCATCGCCGACACGACGTTGGACCCCACAGTGCTCTGCGGGAAGAAGGACAAGGACTCGTGCGCGGAGACCTACGCAGTGGAGCTCGACACCAACGGCGATTTCATTTACAACTCGACCACGGCCGGGCCACAATCCGTTGCTGACGGGGTCAACATCGTCCTGAACGGCAATGACAGCTCGTCTGGTTCCGGCCTCTCGCTCGCCAGCTACAGGAAAAACGACAACACCAGCGTCGCTGGTTTTGATCCACCAGGTCCAATCGAGGCTCCCGACAAGCTGGGTGCGGCGACAGATTACGACTACTACGGTCCATTCGTCGGCGAAACTCCCGAGCCAGGCTCGCTGGTTCTGCTCGGCACGGGCTTCGGCCTGATCGGCCTTCTGGTCTTCTTGCGCCACCGCCGCGCAGCCTCCCATCACACGATTGTCTAACGGCAGCAACTCAGACTTCGTTGCCCTGAACATTGTCTCCATCCGCCGGCCTTCGCAATGCGCGAAGGCCGGCTTTTCGTGGACCGCCCTTGATCCGGCGACAGAATGCTTCCACTCCACCCCACCCTCTCCCGCGTTTCTTTACTGATGCGGCCCGTAAACGGTCACACATTCTCACACCCATATCCCTAAGAAAACGCGGTAAAGGATAGGGCACGGAAGCAGTATTTCAGGGCAGGATCAATAGGAATATGGATGGGAAACGGAGCCGCAGTTGAATTACCGAATCGAATGGCCGGGCAAGGCCGGTCTGCTGGGGCGTGAGGCCGGTCGCCGGAGAAGATGGGCAAGCTGGGCGAGGGAAAATCATTTCCTCCTAGGCAAGGCATTTTCCTGCACATTTCGTGGTATAAAGAGTCGTAATCTATTGAAAATACAAGATATTAATTTGGATCATGAATTGCTTAAATCCTAGACAAGTTCAGCTCATGGACTACCTCCCCGTGTCCGCAGGTGGATTGTGCAACGGAGCCAACCTGCGGTTCGCTCCTCCAACTGAAGGGCGGGGGAGACACGGGTTCTTGAACTGAAAAGCAAGTGGGAGTGGCAAGCCCCCAGCTGGAGACGTTACCCCGCCGTCTCAACTCTCAAGCAACTCAACCGGGCCCCTGCGCAAGGCTGACCGTGTGTTTGCAGCATCGCGGTCGCAAGGGCGGATCGAGACCGTCGGAACTTAGGAGCATGGAGATGAAGAAAGTATTGGTGGCTTTGTTCGCGTTAGCGGCGTTTGCCGCGTGCCCAGTGGCTGAGGCCTCCACGATCGTAGACTTCGCAAGCTGCACGAATACCAGCCCCGTCAGCGGCCGGGCCGCAGACTGGTGCACGGCGACTGGTCCAAACAGTCTCGCGGGAACCGCCCACCCCAGCACCTGGCGTCTGAATTCCTGGACCGAGGGCGGCTACACCATCACGCCAACCAGCACGGACACGGAGTGGGATTGGACGAACGCTGTGGGCGACGCAGCGGCCAGCATCGTGCAGACGGAAACCACCGGCGGCAATTCCGGCTCGATTACGATCACCAGCGACGCCGAGAACGGCGGCAAGCTCGAACTGATCAGCTTTGACTTTGGAATCAATAAGAATTCAGGCACCGATCAGTATTCCATCGTTGGCTACAACGGCAGCACTGCGGTGTATACCATCGTTCCCACGACCGTGGCCTATACGGCCTCGAGTGGCACGCAGTGGGAACTCGTGACTCTGCCCGTTGTCGATGCAGACCAATATGTCACAAGCGTCAAGATCACCATCTCCGACACCAAAGCGCAGCCCGAACACCTTGACAACTTCGATCTCGATCCCGCGCCCGTGCCCGAGCCGCGCTCGCTGGTTCTGCTGGGCACCGGCTTCGGCCTCGTCGGCCTTCTGGTCTTCCTGCGCCACCGCCGCGCAGTCTCCCATCAGACGATTGCCTAACGGCAGCAACTCAGAATTCGTTGCCCTGAACTTTGTCTCCATCCGCCGGCCTTCGCAATGCGCGAAGGCCGGTTTTCTTGGGCCGGAAAGACGGCGAGTCACCCCGCAAAGCGAGCGCAAAAATGAACCAGCGAGGGGGCCGGAGGAATAGCCTGCGGTCAAGAGCCCCGGCCATTCACCGAAACTTCAAGTTGCTCCTGCACTCGCCGATTGTTTATGCCGCGCGCGTCCGCTATAATTGCGAGAATTTTGATTCCCCCATCGAAATGAAATTCGGGGCCCCACGCGCAAACGGAGAAGAGGAGAGCCCATGGCGGTTACGGCGGTTGGACCGCTGGTTTGTCCACAGGGACACGGGCCGGGAGTGCCCGGCTCACGATTCTGCACCCTGTGCGGAAGCGGCCTGGTTGCCGAATCCGCGGCCGCGCCCCCACAGGCGGTGGCCGTGGGCGCGCCGTCCGGAGCCGCCGGCCGGCCGCTATGCAATGTTTGCGGCGGGAACGGAGCAGGACTGAGCGCCGCCGAGATTGTTTGCCCAGGGTGTGGATGGTTGCGGCCGTTGACGCCCGGGTACCAGCTTGACCGGTCGGTGTTCCTATGGGCGCAGGACGGCCAGGCCATGTCGAAGCTGCAGAGCATTTCGGCGCTGCAAGCGGTGGTGCGGAACGTGTCCGACAAGGTGGGCCGCCCCTGGATCGAGTCGACCTTCAATGCCATTCGACTTGGCCCCAGGCAGTTCCCCGATGTCTGGAACCAGGCGGTGCTGGCCGCGCGTATCCTCGGCCTTCCGAAGATGCCGGACGTCTATATATCGGGCGACCAGATGTGGAACACTTACACCTACGGCACGGAAAACAGCTCATTTATTGTGCTGGGCACCTCCCACCTCATCAATTTTGCCGGCGACGAATTGCTGTTTGTGCTGGCGCGCGAGATGGGCCACTGCCGCGCCGGTCACGCGCTGTGGAACACGGTGCTGCGGTTCATCGCGGGCGATGTGAGCGTGCACACCGGCCTGCTCTCCAATGGCTTGATCAATGCGATCAATCCCGCGAAGCTGATTCAGGGGGCAATCGACCTGCCGCTGATGGCGTGGTCGCGCCAGTCTGAAATTACTGCCGACCGCGCGGGATTGATGGCCGTGGGCGACGAAGCCATGGTGCGGCGCGTGCTGCTGGCGTGGTCGATTCGCTCGGCGCGGCTGCTTCAGCAGGTGAACATCGAGGAGTGGCTGAAGCAGGAGTCCGCGAGCGACGACTCGATGACCCGCTTCTCGGAGATGACAACTTCGTCCTCGATGTACACCACGCGGCGGCTGCGGCTGCTGGGCCAGGCAGCGCGGGAAGCGGAGCTGATGCGCTGGAGTGCGAGCATCCAGCCGGTGCGCAAGCAACTGGCGCCGGCGCCGACGCAAACCGCGGCGGGACTGGGCGTGGGCACAGTGCGGAAGCCAAGCGCTGTCCCCGCGGCGGCGCGACCCACGCCCGGCAGGGCAAAGTCTGCAACTCCGCCAGCAGCTTCGGGGCAGGCAGGGGCGCGTCCACCGGCTGCTGCGGCGGCAACACCAGCCGCGGCGGCAAAGCCTGCAGTTGCGCCGCCGCCCGCGGACTCGATCCGCGTGGTCTGCAACAAGTGCCAGGCCGCGATGCGTATTCCCCTCGCGGTGCTGCGGGGCAAGACGTCGTTGAGTGTGCGCTGCCCGCAATGCCACATTGTGATGATGTTGCGGCCGAAGCCAGCGCCGCCTGCGGCGGGTGCGCAGACAGAATCATTGGCGGCGCTAGCCAAGGCTGCTGACGCGGAAACAAGCTCCCCTCTGCCGCTAGAGGGAGAAAGCACGGAATAATCCCCAGATGCTGCGCCGGTAATTGCCGGCGTAAAGAAATAACTGAAGAATTCGGGAGAGAGAGAGAGGAAGACACATGCCGGACGATACCAACAGCCAGGGAAGCGAAGTGGAAGAAGTCATCGTCGTTGTGCCTGAGGAGACCGCCGGGGCAAGTGCCCCGAGCGGGACGGGCGCCAGCACAGGAGATACCGGGACTGCTCCAGAATCCGGATCGGTGACCGAAGAGGTGATCGAGGCGGTTCTCGATCCTTTGGGTGTCGCAGGCGCGGGGGATGGGTCGGGAACCGCGACTGGGGCTGCGGAAGAAGTGGTGGTGGTGGAAGAAGTGGTCCTGGATCCGGATGCGACCGGCGGCGCAGGAACGGCGGACCCGGCAGCCACCGCAGACCCAACAGACCCGACGGAACAGGGCGCAGCGCCTGGGGCCGAGCAGGATCCGGCCAGCACTGTGGAGGGGAGCGCGACGAGTGACAATGCTCCTGATAGCGACGGCGGTTGGTCCGTGTCAGATCCTTCGGCGGACGGAATCGCCGGCGGCGAATCGACGGATCCGGTGGATGGCGCGGTGACGGGCGATCCGGACGACCCCGCGACCGCCAGCATCGATCCCGAAACGACAACCGATCCGACCGACCCGGACGCGACAGCGGACCCGAGTGCGACAGCCGATCCGGCTGATCCGAGTGCGACCTCCGATCCCACCGACCCGGCTGATCCGGACGCGACGGCGACGGCCGATCCAGCCTCGGGCGGATCTACCGATCCGACGGATAACTCGCAGGTTCAGTCGGACGAGCAGACGGAGCAGCAGGCCGAGCAGCAAGAGAGCCAGGACGTGAGCGCGGGCGATTACTCGGCTGCGCAGAATGACGCGACACAGGCGTATCAGGACTCGCAGACTGTGGCCGGCGAAGGCGGCCCCGACAACACCGATGAGACCTGGACTGCCCAACTGGACGAGAGCTGGGCCAACTCGGACCAGCAGACTGCCGATCAGGATGCGCAGACGGCCGACAGCTACGCCGCTGCAGGAGATGAGCAGGGCGCCGATGTCTACGGCGAGGCCGCGCAAAACGAGGGGGAGAACGCCGACAACAGCGCAGAAGAGGGCCAGTACGGCGACCCAGTCGGCCCCGAGGCGGACGCGCCGGCGGAGGACGCCCCGGCCGAGGATGCGACGGCAGACGAAGCTCCGGCGGCCGATGAGGATGCTACGGCGGGGACCGACGATTCGTCGAGCTAATGCTATTCCTCAATAGCGATCCCATCGCATCCGTGCCCCATCCTTTCCGCGTTTTTTTGCGGAAAGGGTGGGAAACCACGAAACCCACCCTATAGGAATAGTGAAAATGCTCTAAGGTCTATCGCCCGCTACGCGGGCTTGGCTCCGGTTGCGAAACCATTTGGCGACGCCGAGAGTCAGCAGCAGCCCGCCAAACGGCAGGCACATGAGGGCGACAATGAGCGCGAACCAGCCGGCGTTTGTGCTGGCGCCGTTGCGCGAGTAGCCGCCGAGCACGGTAACCAGCAGGAGGATGCAAAGGAGTCCCGCGCCGACCATCGAGCCGCCCCATTGAAGGAGCTGGCGGGTTCCGTCATCAGGTTGAGCCTGGCGATTCGGTTCGGAGATCGGCCTGCCTGCGGTCATACGCGCTTATCCTTTCGCGGCAGCCAACATGGCATACACGATGATCCCGGTGACCGACACGTAAAGCCAGATGGGAAAAGTCCAGCGAGCCACCTTGCGATGGGTGGGAATGCGCCCCGTCAGAGAGAAGAAGAAGGTGACGAGCACCAGCGGCAGGGCCACCATGGAAAGCAGGACGTGGCTAAGCAGGATGGCCAAGTAGACGATGCGCGTGAGGCCGTGCCCGGGGTAATGGCTCTCACCGTGCAGCGCATAGTTGCCGACGTAACTGACCAGGAACAACGCGGAAAACGCGAAGGCGGTGATCATGGCCCGGCGGTGCGCCTTGATGCGGTGCGCGCGGACGAAGCGGTAGCCCATGAGCAGGGCCGCGGCGGAGCAGCCGTTCAGAATGGCGTTGAGCGCGGGCAGAAAGGCGAATTGCGCGCTCGTGGCCGCGGCGGGATGAATGTAGATCAGCCAGAACAGAAAGAGCGACGCCGCGGCGCTGATCAAGAGAATAGCGGCAATGGCCGGGGCCGTGCTGGAGCTTGGAGCGGATGTGGGTGCGGTCGTGGTCATTTCGAGCCTTGGCAACCTGCGATGAAAATAGATCACGTGAAAGGGCACGACTTCAGTCGTGCCGTAATGGCCTGAAAATCATCGGGGCTTCAGCCCCTGCAAACAATCATTTCGCCCTCGCGCACAGCATAAGCGTAGTGAACAGCAACGGCAGGTAAAGCACGCTCACCTTGAGCAGGTCGCGCGCTAACATGCGGCTTTCGTCCTCGGTCTTGGCGCGGAGAATGCGCGTGAAGCGCAGCGTGTAGGCGAGATACACCAGGCCCAGCGCGGTTGCCGGAATCGCGTAGACCGCGCCCGTCATACCCAGTCGCCACGGCGCCAGGCTCACGGGAATCATCAGCACCGCGTAGAAAACCGCTTCGACCACGGTCGACCATCCGTCGGGCTGCACCACGGGCAACATGCGGATGCCGGCGCGCGCGTACTCGTCGCGATAGAGCCAGGCAATCGACATGAAGTGCGGAAACTGCCAGACGAACAGGATGGCGAACAGCGCCACGGCGGGCCATTCGATGCGGCCGCGCGCCGCGGTCCAGCCCAGCATGGGGCCCATGGCGCCGGGAAACGCGCCGACGAAAGTGGCCAGCGAGGTGACGCGCTTGAGCGGCGTGTAGATGGCGACATACGTGAAGGCCGTGAGCAGCGCCAGCGCCACGGTAAGCAGATTGGTGCGCAGGGCGAGCCATGCCGCGCCCAGCGCGATGGCGCCGAGACCGGCAATGATCCCTACGGCGAGCGGAAAGCGGCCCGAAGCCAGCGGCCGGTTGGCGGTGCGCGTCATGCGCGCGTCGGTCGAGCGTTCGAGAGTCTGGTTGAGCGCGCCCGCGCCGGCGGAAACAAGGCCGATACCAAGCAGCACGTCGAGCAGGCCGCGCTGCATCGTCGAGATGCCGGACTGCATCGAGCCCAGATAAAAACCGCCCCAGCCGGTGACCAGCACGAGGCCAACGACTTTGACTTTGAAGAGCTCGCGGAGATCGTGGATGAGAAGCGCTGTGGCGCCCGGGGACGGCGCGTGGAGGCCGTGCGGCGCGGATTCCGCAGCGGGAACGGCGAGATGGGGCGGTAAGGCGGTTTGTGAAGCAGGAGTCACAAGGATGCAGGAAGATTGCGGCGGCGCGAACGCGGCAGCCGTTGATTTGATGATAGCAAGCGGAGCGTGAGCAGCTGGGCTGAGTGGTTCTTTCGCCCGCTGAAGCGGGCTTGCTGGTTTGATGTTGCGATTGGTCCCCAGGCTTGCGCCTCCACCCCACGGACGAAGACCTGTCCGCGGGAACCCCGGGCCTGGGGCTACCATCTTTCGCCCGCTTCGCGGGCTGGCGGCGAGGCGCGATGCGAAAATTGGCAAGGAGGAAACGGAGAATCCCTTTGACACGGTTTCTTGCGTGCTGTAGCGTCCGGAATTGGCGCCGCCTGTCTCAAGGCAATTCCCAGGCGCCGGAGGAACAAACATGCGCATGATGATATTGGTTCAGTGTCCCCCTGAGCCGTTCAATACCCTGGTTCGCAATGGAACCGCGGGTCCCACGATGAAGAAAATTCTCGACGACACCAAGCCCGAGGCTGCGTACTTCTGCGAGCGCGAAGGCAAACGCGGCTGCGTGCTGATTGTTGAAGTGCAAGGCGCCTCGGACGTGCCACGACTGGCCGAGCCGTGGTTCCTCAACTTCAACGCTGAGGTGGAGTTCAGGATTTGCATGCTGCCTGAGGATCTGGGCAAGGCAAATCTCGAAGCGCTGGGCAAGAAGTGGGGATGAGGCACGGGCAAGTTCGCCGGACAATGATGGGGTACAAAGAAACGGGAGCCGAAACGATGGCTCCCGCTTCGATCGTTGGGCGGCTCTTAGACCGGAATGCACGAGGACGGAGCCGATGGGAATGCCGCCTCCGTCAGACCGCGCTCAGTTCCTTTGATCGCCGCATTCAAGAACGGATCCATATTTGCGCCTCGCTTGGCGTTGTTTGCTAGCGCCTGCCAGCCGAAGTCGCGAGGCCGCACATACTGGCCTTGTTGTATCCCAACGCGATCATCTCGGCTGCCCGGTTGAACTCCAACGTACGGCAAGCGTTCCTGGCGATTTCTATGACCGTATCCGGTGGGTAGACGGCGAGCTTCTGGCGCGCTATGGTGCTCTGCATTGCGTCGAACGCCTGCGTGGCGATTTCGTACGCTCCCCAATCCCGACTGCCGGCGCTTGTCATGGATGGTTGCAGGCGGGCGATGAAGCGATTCAGCTTCTCGCGAATTGGGGACGAAGGTGACTCCGCGGCCGCACTCACGTCAGCCGACTCTATCGGACTCTCCGCGGGCCCGTTCAGATCCACGGCGATCGTTATATCGGTGTCATCGCACGAGGTGGGCGCGACGGGCACGGGATTGAGAACCCCTCCATCGACAAGATCGACCCCGTTCAACCGGAACGGAGTGAAGAAGAGAGGTATAGCGAACGAGGCCCGCATGGCATCGAAGAGACTGCCCGACCGTATCCAAACCTCCCTCTGGCCTCTCAGGTCAGTGGCAACGGCCGTAAATGAAATCGGGATGTCTTCGATCAATTTCTCTCCCACCAGGCCGATCAGGGTGTTAACGAGTTTCTCGCCTCTCACCAGTCCGCTCTTCTCCCACGAAAGATCGAGCAGCGTGACGATGTCGGCCTTCGTCAAGGTGCGCACCCATTGCTCATACACATCCAGCTTCCCGGCAGCATATATGCCCCCGATGACTGCGCCGATCGAACAGCCGACAATCGACTTGATCTCGAAGTCATTTTCTTCGAGCCAATGAATGACGCCAATATGCGCCAAACCTCGAGCACCGCCGCTTCCGAGAACCAGGGAAACGGTCTTCTCATTCGTCGTCGACATCTTCCCACCGTATGCCTTTCACCGAGACGCCAGAATTTGCTTCACGGACGGCCAACAGGTCCATCCCGGCGCAGACTGTGCTTGGACGGTTTTAATGAGTACAAGTGTAATCAACTTGACCCTGCACCGGGCGGGGCTCTAGCAGGGGTGCGTGCTGTAAAATGAAATCAACCGGATGATGTATTCCCCTCCAGCGGCGGCCCCTCAGGCTTCCCGCGCCGCGCGGGAGAGGGAGTCGCGGGCATCCGCAACCCTCGATCAACCCGAGCCGGCAATCGAAAAACAAGCTCCGCTTATTCGGGTCGAAGGACTCTCGAAGTCGTATCGCACGGCACGCGGCGAGCTGGTTCTTTTTCGGGACCTGAACCTCGCGGTCGAGGCCGGCGAAATGGTGGCGATTGTAGGCCAGTCGGGCGCCGGAAAAAGCACACTTTTGCACATTCTGGGTGCGCTTGATGCGCCTTCCGCGGGAACGGTATACTGCGCCTCAACCAACGTGGCCTCGCTCTCCCCGCGACAGGCGGCAGCCTTTCGCAACCGCGAGATCGGCTACGTGTGGCAGTTCCATTATTTGCTGCCGGAATTTACGGCCGAAGAGAACGTGGCCATGCCACTCTTGGCGCGCGGCATGAACCCGTCCGAAGCCAAGAAAATAGCGGCGAACTGGCTGCGCGAGGTGGACTTGGAGGATCGCGGAACGCACCGGCCGGGCGAGCTTTCAGGCGGCGAGCAGCAGCGCGTGGCGTTGGCCCGCGCACTGGTGTGCAGCCCGCGCTTGCTCCTGGCCGACGAGCCCACGGGCGACCTCGACGGCGTCACGGCAGGCCGCGTCTTCGAGTTGATTGAGCGGCTGCACACGGACCATGGCCTGACGTCGATCTTGGTCACGCACAATATGGAACTGGCCCAACGCTGTACACGGATTCTTCGTCTCGCCAACGGAAGGCTGACGCAGCTCACAGACGCCGCCCAGCCGACAACCTAACCTATAATCCTCTCGCGGAATTGCACCGTTTTCCTTGGTTTGTGAGTCTTATGAGTACCAGCCTAATGTGGCATTTTCGCCAAGTGGGCTGCAAAGGTCAGGATGGAGGTCGTGCGGCGGCTTTAGAGGCCAGCGACGAGCGGAGCGAAAGCAGCTCCGGTACCATCCCAAAGAGCCGTTCGGAGCGTGGGTTCTGATTTCTGGAACCTCTGGCGGCGAAGCAACGGGAAGGGCGCACGCAGCAGGGCCGAAGCCGGGCAAGCCGGACGGCAACTTCGGCGGGCAGCCTGGGACAAGCCCCGACGACGGGGGGGAGCACATCATGTTCGAACGCTATACGGAGAAGGCACGGCGCGTAATCTTTTTCGCGCGGTACGAGGCCAGCCAGTTTGGCTCGCCTTATATCGAGACCGAGCACCTGCTGCTGGGTCTGCTGCGCGAAGACAAGGCGTTGACCAATCGATTTCTCCGCTCGCACGCCTCGGTGGAGTCGATCCGCAAGCAAATTGAAGCCCACACTACGATCCGCGAGAAGGTGTCGACCAGCGTCGACCTGCCGCTCTCGAACGAGTGCAAGCGGGTGCTGGCCTACGCCGCGGAAGAAGCGGAACGCCTGGGCCACAAGCACATCGGAACCGAACATCTGCTCCTGGGCCTGTTGCGCGAAGAGAAGTGCTTTGCCTCGGAGATTCTGCAGGAGCGCGGCTTGAAGCTGGCGCAGATACGCGACGAGCTGGCGCGGGTGACGCAGGAAAAAGCTCCGCCGCAGCAGCGGCAGCGCGAGTCGAGTTTGCTGGCCGAGTTCAGCCGCGACCTGACCCAGGCCGCGATGGACGGGCAGCTCGATCCGCTGGTGGGCCGCGAGGGCGAACTGGAGCGCGCCATTCAGATTCTCTGCCGCCGCACCAAGAATAACCCGGTGCTGATCGGCGAGCCCGGCGTGGGAAAGACCGCGATCGTCGAAGGCCTCGCCCAGCGCATCGCCGACGGCGAAGTGCCGAGCTTTCTCGCGGACAAGCGCGTGCTCGGGCTCGATCTCTCGCTGATCGTGGCCGGAACCAAGTACCGCGGGCAGTTCGAGGAGCGGCTCAAGACCATCATGAAAGAGCTGATGGAGAATCAGAACTCCATCGTCTTCATCGACGAGTTGCACACGCTCGTGGGCGCGGGTTCGGCCGAGGGATCGCTCGATGCGGCCAACATCCTCAAGCCGGCGCTCTCCCGTGGCGAGATCCAGTGCATCGGCGCCACCACGCCGGGCGAGTATCGCAAGTCGATCGAGAAGGACCGCTCGCTCGAGCGGCGCTTCCAGGCCGTAAAAGTGCCGCCGCCCAACGAGGCCGACGCGATCAAGATCATCATGGGCATCAAGGACCGCTATGAGAAGTTCCACGCGGTCAGCTACACGGATGCGGCGGTGGAGTTCGCCGTCTCGCACTCGAATCGCTACATCCCCGACCGCTTTTTGCCCGACAAGGCAATCGATTTGATCGATGAAGCCGGCGCGCGCGTCAAGCTGCGCCAGACCTCGCTGCCCGAGGAGATCACCGAGGTGCAGAAGCGCATCAAGTTCATCGTGCACCGCATGGATTCGGCGATCGCCAATCACGAGTTCGAGAAGGCCCGCTTCTACTCCGACGAAGAGCGCAAAGAGCGCGAAAACCTGCGCGCCCTGCGCGACAAGTATCACCTCGACGACTCGGCCGCGGGCATCGTGACGCGCGAGGACATCGAAGACGTGGTAAGCCGCTGGACGGGCGTGCCCGTCACCAGCATCAAGGAAGAAGAGACGCAGAAACTGCTGCGCGTTGAAGAAGAGCTGCACAAGCGCGTCATCTCGCAGGACAAAGCGATCTCGGCCCTGGCGCGCGCCATTCGCCGCAGCCGCGCGGGACTCAAGTCCCCGCACCGGCCCATCGGTTCGTTCCTTTTCCTGGGACCGACGGGCGTGGGCAAAACAGAAATGGCGCGCACCCTGGCCAACTTCCTCTTCGGCTCCGACAAGGCGCTCATCCGCTTCGATATGTCGGAGTTCATGGAGAAGCACTCGGTCTCCAAGCTCATCGGCTCGCCTCCGGGCTACGTGGGCTACGAGGAGGGCGGCCAGCTCACCGAGCGCGTCAAGCGTTCGCCGTATTCGGTGGTTCTGCTCGACGAGATCGAGAAGGCCCATCCGGATGTCTTCAACATTCTGCTGCAGGTCTTCGAGGACGGACAATTGACCGACGGCCTGGGCAATACCGTCGACTTCAAGAACACCATCCTCATCATGACGTCGAACATCGGCGCGCGGCACCTGATGAAGAGGCAGGGCCTCGGCTTCCAGAGCGAGCGCGAAGACCTGGTGAGCGAAAAGGTCGAGGAACTGGTGAGGAACGAGGTCAAGAAGACCTTCAATCCCGAGTTCCTCAACCGCCTCGACGAGGTGATCCTCTTCCAGTCGCTCTCCGATGCCGACCTGATCCAGATCGTCGAGCTGCTGGTGCAGCTGTTGAACGCCAACCTGGCGCAGAAATCGATCACGATTTCCGTGACCGAGGACGCGAAGAAGTGGATTCTCGAGAAGACGCTCACTGACCGCAGCTACGGCGCGCGCCCGTTGCGCCGCGCCCTGCAGAAGTACGTGGAGGATCCGCTCTCGGAGGCGCTGATCGCGGGGCAGATTCAGGACCGGCCGGCGTTTCTCGAGGTCTACCTCGACCAGAACCAGCTCTTCCGCCGCCCCGTGAGCAAAGACGACGCGGGCAGCGAAGAGAAGGCAGCGGGAGTGCTGCTTTTCAGCAACTGAGCTCGTCCAAAACCAAAAGAAAACGCCCCCGGTCTTCGGGGGCGTTTTTGTGTGCCACGTCTTGCCGGGAACCTTTCCTTACTCAATTGATCGCAATGGTCAGCGTGTTCGAGGCCGGTCCGCCGGGATTGGTGGCGACCACCGAAGCGCTCCCGGCACTGGTCACATCGCTGGCCGGAATGTCCACCGTCACGTGGTCTGAGTCCAGCACAGTCGTAGTTCGGTAGCTGCCGTTCCACGTAACGGCGACGCCGGGTGCGAAATTGGAGCCTGTCAGCGTGAGCACCGTATTTCCGGAGCCATGCGTCAGGGCCGGCCCTGAGCTCAACGTGGCCGCGGAGTTCAAGCCCAGTTCCTCCGGCACGACGAAGGCCCCGCGCATGAAGTAGATATGTCCGCCGCTGGTTAGCACCGCTAACCCGTCCTGACCCCAGCGCACCAGATCCACAATCGTATATGAGGCGTTGCCCTCAATGGACTCCATGTTCAGATACACGCTCGCGGTCGGCATGTAGTTATTCTGGTTGAACGATTCGATGCCATCGACCGTCGTGTCCGAGATGTAGTCGCAATCGCCGATGCCGTCGAAATTGGCTGGGAAGCTGCAACCCGAGGGCGTGACCTGCGTATCGACCGCAAAGAACGCAGCCTGAAGCGACGTATCCGGTGCAAACGAGGAGGATGTTGAGAACTCTCCGCCTCCGCTCACCGGAAAGACGCCAAGCTGCGTCGCTGGAACGGTGGCGGGATTTGCAACGCCACCTGCGTCGCCAAAGGCGAGGCCGCCGCTCAGTTTGAAGCAGCCGAAGCCTTTGAGAGTGGACTCAGTGTATTGCGAGTAGTCATAGTACGTGAAACCAGCGGGTGTCACCGTGTAGTGATCCAGCGTGGCTCCGGAAGTATCTGTATCGAAAGCAAGCATGTCACCTGCGTCAAGGAAGGAGATGCAGGATCCACTATAAGGACCGGAGGCCTGACCGACCATTGCCGCCGTCTCATTTGTCAGGTCGAAGCTGTAAATCGCATTGCCCGCCCACGATCCAAGATCGATTGCAACCGTGCTTTCCGATCCCGGCTGAGTGGCAATGCCGCGAGGCGCGGGGTTGGTGTCCGTGCCTGTTCCGGGCTGAACGGCATACGTGAATTCTGCCGACTGCGTCAGCATATTGAATACCTCAACGCTCTGGCTCCCAGACAGGATCGTATACAAGACTTGTCCATCCGAGGTCAGCGCCATATTGGTTGGCTGGCTGCCGATCGGCACAGGCGTCCCGATGGTTCCTGTTCCGGGGTCGATGGCCACGATGGAATTGCCCGTAATGCTGGAAGAGCCGGAGCCTACGCTGGCCATGATTTTGCGTGAATACGGATCGTAGAGGATGTGATTTACACCCAGTGTAATCACGTTAAAAACCGACAACGGTAACGGATTGGAAGTGCCTCCGCCCGGCGCGGGGCTCGATACAGTAACCGGCGCCCATCCCACAGTTGCGAGCGCGGCCTGGGGCACTGTCGCAGTCAGTTCGGTGCTGCCTAAGTACACAGTGGACAGCGCAGTGCCTCCCAGCAGAACGCTGGATGCACTGCTGAAGCCTGTGCCGGTGACCGTGATAGTGGTGTCACTGGATCCGGTCTGAATCGCTGCGGGGCTGATTGCGCTCAGCGTCGGTGTAAGGTTGTACGTCGATCCGGTCGTCGCGACAGACGCGGAGGCTGTGTTATTGGCCAGGTTCGAATCGTTCTCTGAGCCGGACACTTGCACGGTCATGGTCGCAGTCCCGGCACTTGTTTGGTTAACGAGGAAAACGACTGTGGCCGAAGCGCCGTTGGCGAGTCCGCCAAGGTCGCAGGAAATAAAGGAACCCGTTGAACAAGTACCCGCGGAAGGCATTGCCGACACCAGGACACCCGTGGACGGCGGCAGAGCCGTGAGCGCGATGTTGGTGGAGGGCGAGGGCCCATTGTCCGTGACGGTTGCGGTATAGGTTGTGTTAGTTCCGGTCGTGGACCCGACACTGGCTTCGAGCGTCACGCCCAGATCAGCGTTCACGCTGGAAAGGTCCTTCACCAGGTTGGAGCGCAGGCTGAAGACGCCAAAACTGTTGCGGAATGCGAGTCCGTTCGCCCCCCAGCGGGTAAGGCGAGAAGCGGAGCTTGAGTATGTGACGCCGTTCTCTGTGGATAGCCCTACCGGGATAGCGGTGGTTCCATCTGTGGCGTAGTTCGAAAGATTAAAGATCTGGATCTGGTTGTAGCCTCCGTAGGCTTCGCCCAACGAATTGTCGAGGATGAAGGCCAGCCCGAGCGTGGTGTCGGCAACTGTGGGGCCTTGGGCCGCAGTAGTGCCGGTCAGGTAGAACGTTCCCAGCAGGTCGCCGGATTCGGCATCGAATGCCTGCCCGAAATCGGTGTAGAGCGTTCCGCCGGCAATCAGCATCTCGTTGCTTGTGGAACTGGCGTAAGTGAAGTCCGCAGGACCGGTCGCCAAGGGCGTCAACCCCGATGCGTTGTAGGTGTACGTTTGATAACTTCCGCCACCGGCGTAGATTTCGCTCTTCGTCCCATTCGCAAGCAGGGCATAAAAAATACCATTGATTGTGGAAGATGTTGCACTTCCACGCAGGACGCCGCTGTCGAAGATGGCGACGGTGCCTTCATAGGTGAAGGGTGTCTGCGTGGCGACAACTAAGGAATTCGGTGAACCCGGCAGAGCAGCCAGCGCCAACGCCGTGGGCGGATTCTCGTACACTCCTCCGTTTCCGCCGAGCGAGAACTGCAATCCTGCTGTTCCCGTGGTTAAATTTACCTGGCGAACAGCCGACGCGCCATCGAGTCCTACCCACAGAATCGTCCCATCGGAACTGATCGCCAGCTGATCCGGCTCGCTGCCAACCGGTATCGGCGTTCCCAGCGCACCCGTCTCCGGGTCGACCGAGACGACCGAGTTTCCGTAGGGCGGACCTGCCGAACTGGGAACCGAAACATAAAACAGGCCATTCGCAGGGTCATAGACCATGCTGTTGTTGGGAATGCCGATATAGGCCGTATATGCTAGTGGCGCCGTCGTACCACCCCCAGGCGCGGGCGTGGTCACCGTGAAGTTCAGATTTCCAGGCAGGCTCAAGCTGGATGCTGGAATTGCCACTGTGAGCTCGTCGCTGCTTACATACGTTGCCGCGATGTTCGTGCCATTCATCGCCGCCGTCGAACTTGCAGTGAACCCCATTCCGGCGAGTGTTATGGTCGCTGCTGTATTGATCGGTCCCGCATTTGGCGAGATGGAACTCAGCGTGGGCGGCGGCGGATTGACGATGGGAACCGAAGCCGCGTTCGAAGTCGATGGCGTCGCGGTCGGGCTATTGACCGTAATGCTCGCCGTTCCAGCCGAAGCTAAAAGATTGGCTGGCACCGCGGCGACGATCGACTCTGTGGAGCCGTTCCAACTCCATCCCTCGGTGGTAAGCGGCGCTCCGTTCCACTGCACCGTTGAGAGAACGTTGAAAAGACCACTGCCGATCCCTGAACTGCCAGTCATCGGAAAGAGATTTGAACCTGTAACGGTGATGTTCGTTCCTCCCGACCCTACGATGAATTGCGACGGTTGCACCTGGCTGATCACAGGCTGGGCAGTCTGCGCAAGAATGTAAATCAACCCCAATGGGAGCCCGCCGCCGCCGCCGGGAGCGGGGTTGACCACTTGAATCTGAAGCATCTGGCTCGTCGACTGATCGGCGGCCGTGAGCTGGAAGGTAAGCTGTGTCGGACTGACATAAGTCGTCGAACGCGGGGCTCCGCCCGCCTGCACCGTCGAGGTGGACACAAAATTGGTCCCTGTCACGGTAATCGTCGTGGGAGTCGCCGTTCCCGTCAAAACTAGGTTCGGCGAGACCTTGCTGATTGTGGGAATGGGGTTGTTGACCGCGAGAGTCGCAGCCGTCGACGTGCCACCGCCAGGTGCGGCGTTTACGGCCGTCAGTGAGAGACTTCCAGTGGTGCCGACGTCGGATGCGTTCAGCAGGACATTTACCTGCGTTCCACTCACGTAATTCGTCGTGCGGGCGCCGCCATTTACGTCGATGACTGTGGTTGGAACAAAGCCCGTGCCGGCGACCGCAACTTCTGGCGACGCCGCTCCTACGAACGCGATTGCCGGCGTAAGGACAGAAATCGTAGGTGTCGGATTGTTCACGGTGAGATTCACGGCTGCGCCCGATCCGCTGCTCGCCGAGCCGTTGAGCGCAATCACGGAGAGTTGTCCGCCACTGGCAGTCTGCGACGCGGAGACAGTCGCTGTGACTTGCGTGCTGCTCACATAAGCCGTGGAATCGGCAACGCCCCCCACCTGAACAGTTGTGCTGCTGATAAACCCGGAGCCGTTCACCGTCAGCTTAAGAGCGCCGGACCCCGCCACCGCTGTTGTGGGACTAATGGACGTGACGGTCGGAGCCTGTTCCGAACCTCCACCACCCCCGCCCGTTCCGGTTCCTCCGCCGGAGGAACCGCCGCAGCTGGTAAGGAACACACAAGAACCAAGGAATACAACGGCAGAGAAACTCTGAGATTTCATTTGCGGAACAGTATAGACCGGATTTAGGTAAAAGAAAGTGAAAAGCGGCACGGTCCAGGCGGCCGGAATCTCTTGCTCTGTGTGAGCGGAATCACATGCGTCGGGCTACAGATTGCTTTCAGCCGATTCCGCCGATGCGGCGCTCTCCAGAGGCAGAACCGGCGATGCCGCGGGCGCGAACGGCTGCAGTAACTGCCCTATCAGTCCGGGCTCGACATGACTGTCGATTCCGTACTCCTGCGGACACTGTCTCTTCGGCAGGTACCAACTTCCGAAGAGCAGATCCACAAAGGGCAGCATGGTGGCATAGTTCCTGTTGACATGATCGCGGCGGGTGTGGTGCCAGTGGTGAAAGGCCGGCGTGGTGATGAGGAAACTGAGCCAGCCGAAGCGCCAGTTGACGTTGGCGTGGATGA
>Ga0326728_10010899_pt1 | contig 21028 bp, 20 predicted proteins | sample MB3enrmetagenome_FD_207602 | JGI IMG/M metagenome (GOLD analysis project Ga0326728, IMG submission 207602) | Lab enriched peat soil microbial communities from McLean, Ithaca, NY, United States - MB31MN | ecosystem: Environmental > Terrestrial > Soil > Wetlands > Peat | place: USA: New York... | reverse complement strand
TCTGGTCGTAGAGCGCCTTCGTGATGCTCGGGGCGTCGACCACGGCCGTCGTGCAGGTGAGATACGACGTGCACGCGTTGACGGCCCAGAGGGTGGGGCCCCAGCCGCCCACATGGAACCCGATCCCCTCGACCGCCTTCTTCACCGCCAGGGCTCCCTCCAGGCTACCCGCCAGGATCTCGATGCTGCCCGAGCGCGTGAACCGAAGGGATCCAAGGCCGTGGTCGTCGGCGATCTCGGCGAACTTCCGCAACGTCTCGGTGCTGAACCGGGCATTGGGAGTGGCGCCCGCCTTCACGGTGAACAGGTGGTCGCCGGTATCGGAGATGTGCTCGATGATACCGGCCCCGTGATACTCCCGGCCGGCCCAGTGGCCGATGTTCCGGCGTACGATGTCGGGGAGGTTCTGCGTGTACGGAACCGGGACGTTCTTCTTCAGCCGGTAGGTCGGAGCGGCGGTCTCCGCAGAGGAGGCGGAAGCAGGACTCATCCCTCGTACTCCCGGGCGATCGCGTCGGCCCATGCCGCGAACGTCTCCCGCTCCTTGTCGGTGAGAACGCTGCTGTTGACGATCCGAGGGGCGCCGACCGTGTGGCCCGCCGTCTTGACCGGGAGATGTCCCTTGAACTTGTCCACGACGCTCTCGAACCCTTCTTCCACGAGGAGGTCCCCGAGCCGGTCCTTGTGGGGGGACCGGTCGGACCAGTATTCGATCACCCGGTGCATGAACTCCCCCGCGCTCTGGTAGTCGTCCAAAAGGGCCACGGGTTTGGCCATCTTGGGCCCGGACCTGCCTTTGGAGTGACCTCCGACCATGAAGGCGATCTTCCGGTTCGGGCCGGGCTTGATCGCGGGGAATGCCTGGCGGATGCAGTTCATCGACTTCTTGCACTTGGCGCCGTCGATCGAAATCTCCTGGGTGGCGGAGTTCCACCGGATGGCCTTCCCCGGACATCGCGCCGCGAGCTCCTTGCCGGAAACGTCTCCGGCCTCGGACTTGGCCCGAAGGGCGGAAGGGTCCACTTCGGGGGCCCCTTCCCAGAAACCCACGAAGGCGAAGTCCGCCCGATGGGCCGCCCGCGCGCAATCCATGGGGCACGCGCTGAACTTTACCTTGATCTTGAACGGGAACGGTTGGCTCGCGAGCTTGTCGTAGAACGCCGGGTAACGGAAGTAGTAGTCCCGAGCGGCCAAGGAGTCGAAGAGCGCGTACTCGCACAACGCCGGACCGACACACGCGGCCGTATCCCGGAACGTGTCGCCCGTGCCGCCGAGGTCCGTTCCCAAGGCCCGGAGTGCGTCCACGGCCTGGTCGGCGAGCTCGGGCCGTATCGGCATGACGAGGTCCCCGGTCTGCCCGACCGTCTCGACCGAGCCGAGGCCGTACTGGTCCGAGAAATCGAGCAGCTTCCGAAGCTCGTCGGTGCGGTAGAATTGGCCGGAAGGGTGGTAGACCCGAAAGTGGATCTCGGTCTGCTGGCCGTCCTTGGTCCGTCGCGCGATGAACCCCGTGAATTCGCACCGAATCCGAGCTGAGCCACCGAACCAGGGCGAAGACCCCTGGCCCAGGCCCTTCGCGTAGGCGTCGATCGGGTATTGCCCTTTCTTGAGCTCCGAGACGTGGCTGGGCCAGGGCCCCTTCTCGAGCTCCTCCAACATCTCGAGGCCCCTCCGGAGGGAGGGATCCCCGCTAGGCTTCTTTGGAACAACCTCGCCCATAGAGGCTCGGTGGAGAGAAACGAGAAGGGTACGCTAATTCAATAGCTTGTCAACTGGATTAGAGTAAAGCCCACCCCGCGGCCACGGCTTGGCCACTCGGGTCGTGGACCGGTTACCGTCTCACCCCCCGTTCCCTCGTCGGGATGGCGGTGCCGGTGAGGGGCGGTCAGGGGCGCGTCGCCGAAGGGACGAAACGACGGACCCCGGGCGGGCGGCCGCTCAACGCGAGCGCCAAAGCCGCATCGAAGCCGATCCGGGGTCCCGGCACGAGGCGGGTAATCCGGTCCTCGCGGCAGACCACGGGACTCCTCATCCCCTCCACGAGCGGACGCGCCACGTCGGGGTCGACCTCGGTGATGAATCCGACCCAGTGAGACGAGAGCGAAGGGGTCAGGACCGGAAGGGTGATCAGCCAGGGTCGCCGCCCGATGCGATCTCCCACCCGTTCCATCATGGAGCGGTACGTGAGCACCTCGGGGCCCCCCACGTCGAATGTCTCCCCGAGCGCTCCGGGCGCGTCCGCGCACCCGACGAGATAGCGGAGGAGTTCCTCCAACGCAATCGGCTGACAGGGTGTCTCCACCCACTGGGGACATATCATGACGGGGAGCTTTTCCACGAGCTGAACGAGCATCTCGAACGAGGCACCGCCCGCTCCCAAGATGATCGCCGCTCGCAGGGTGGTCACCGGAACGGACCCTTTTCGGAGGATGTGCTCTACCTCGCGGCGGCTCACGAGGTGCGGGGAGAGCGAGGGGTCCTCCTCGCCCAACCCTCCGAGATAGATGATCCGCTCCACGTCGGAGCGACCCATCTCGGCCGCGAAGCGGGCCGCGGCCACCCGGTCGGCCTCCGCGAAACCCGGTCGGCTGCCCAGCGAATGGACCAGGTAGTACGCGACGCGGACCCCCCCGGCGACCCCTTCCGCCCCTTGACCCGTGACCCAGTCCGCCGACACGACCTCGACTGAGTCGCCCAGCCGCCGTCGCGCCGAGCTGAGGTTCCGGCTCGTGGCCCGAATCCGGTACCCTTGTAGGATCAGCTTATGGACCAGCGCCCTGCCGACGAACCCCGTCGCCCCCGCGATCAGGGCCAGCGGGGCCCCCACCGGGCGAATGGCCTTCTCCCCCGGGGTCCGATCCTCGATCATCGGGCCTCCTCCTCGAGTCGCCTCCCCGACGCCCGCGAATAGGCCGGGCAGATACATCGGTTTCTGCGCCCTCCTCGATGGCCCCGCACCCTTCCAAGGGCATCTAGTGCCCAACGACCCGACATAGTGCCGAAGTCTTTATGTTACGTAGGCACGATGGCACGTCCGTGTCGGGTAGACCGGTAACGCTGGGACGGGCCCCTAGAGCGATCCTCGCGCACCCCTGGCTGACGGTCCTCGGCTGGGTCGTGTTCTTCCTGGTCCTCACTCCGACCGCACTCTCCTACACGCACGAGGTCAACTACTCCGGCTCATCGTCGACCCTGACGGGGACGGAATCGGCCCGGGCCCAGGCCCTCCTCTCCACCGTCGTCCCGTCTCATTCGACGCTGATCGTGGCGGTCAACACGTCCAGCTTCTCGGTCTCGCAAACGAAGAACGCGACCCTGGCATTCCAGCGGGCCGTTTCAGCACAGCACATCGCCTTTCTCAACAGCACAGAATCGGTCTACAGCGCCTTCGCGAGCTACCTTGACGACTCCTTCGGGACGGAGGTGCCGATCGCCCGCTCGCTGGCGTCGACCGTCGGCAACCTCACGAACGCCGTCTACGCGTTCCCTTCCCGGTTCCTAACGGCATGGGTCTCCGCAGGGGCGACCGCGGGGACGATCAACTCCACGTTCGGGGCTGCCGGAGGTTCCCCGACCGGCTACGAGGCGGAGTTCCGCGATGCGCTCTGGGCGAACTTCACGCTCGCTTCGCCCCCCACCTCACAGGTGCAAGCCGCGGTCGCGGCGGCGGCGCCGGGGAACTTCCCGTCGGGACCCGTCCTCAACGTCACCCTCGGGTCGACCAACGTCACCTCCTATGCCTCCGCAACCCCCACGCTTGTCGCTGATCTCCTCACCCCCCGGGGCGGTACCCCCGTGCCCGCGGCCTGGGTGGCGGCCGCGATCCTTCCCGGTGATTTCGGCTCGAACTACGTGGCTCAGAGCGGCCTTTTCGGGCTTCCTTCGTACTTGCGGGCGCAATTCCTGAGCTCGGATGGGTCGCTCGAGCTCATCCTCATCCTGTTCAACGTCACCGAAAGCTTCCGGACCAGTGACGGCACCTACCCCGCCCAGGCCGCGACGCCGACGATCCGGTCCGTCGCCCAGACGGAGTTCGGCGGGGCGGCGCTCGTCACCGGGTCCGGCGCCGCCGCATACGACTCGCAGCAGCTCGAGAACGGGGCCGGGTTCCTCTTCGCGCTCACCTTCCTGTTCCTCGCCGTCGCGGTAGCCCTGACCCTCCGCTCGTGGATCGCTCCCCTACTCGCCCTCCTGCTCGTCTCGCTCTCCACGGTCGTTGGGTATCTTGCGATCCTCGCGACCGGCCTGATCGTCGCGAAGGTCGACTTCACCGTCACCTACACGGTGACCGCGGTCACCCTCGGCGTTGCGACCGACTACGCGTTGTTCTTCCTCTACCGCTACCGGGAGGAACTGACCCGCGGACGAGACCCCGAGACGGCGCTGAGGACCGCCACCCGGACCTCCGGATGGGCGATCGTCGTCAGCGCGGCGACCGTCGCTGTCGGCCTTGGCACCCTATCCTTCCTCACGGGTCTCGAGACCTGGGGCCCGGTCCTCTTCGTCACGGTCGCCGGGATCGGGCTCCTCGAGGTGACCCTACTGCCGGCCCTGGTCCGGCTGATCGGACCCCGGCTGTTCGTCCGCCGCTGGCTCCGTCCCGCCGGGCCGGTCGAGCGGTCGGCGTTCTACCGCGCGGCCCGGAGGTCCACGTCGCGTCCGCTGTTCGTCCTCGCGCTCGCGGCCATCATCGCCGTTCCGGCCGTGCTCGGGTTCCTGCTCGTGCCGACGTCGTTCGACTTCTCGGGGGGCCTCCCGTCCAGCACTCCGAGCGCTCTAGGCCAACAGCTGATCGAGCAGAAGTTCGGGGCCAATCTGCTGTACCCGACCTACGTCGTCGTCACCGCGCAGACGACCTTCGTGGAGCCGAACGGGACCCTCTCATCGGAAGGCCTGCGGGTCCTACCCGCGGTCGCGGGAAACCTCCTGCACCACCCCGGGGTCCAGTCCGTCAACGGCCCGTTCGTCGCCGGTACGAATCTCACGACCCTCGCGAACGGGAGCTCGGGCGTCGCCGCCTACGCCCTTGAAGGCGGAACGGCCGTCTACTACACCGTCTACTCTTCCTACGGGCCGTACTCCTCGTCCGCCCTCGCCCTCGTCGAGTCGTTGCGAGGCAACTCCTCCTACATCGTCGGTGGGCTCACCTCATCGGTGGTCGACCAACAGGCGCTCGACAACGTCCAGTACCCGGCGCTCGAGCTCGTCATCACCCTGTTCATCGGGATCATCCTCGCCGTCGCGTTCCGCAGCCTGTGGGTCCCCCTTATCTCGCTGTCCGGGGTCTTCCTCAGCATCTCGGTGACGACGGGAGCGCTCTACCTGATCAGCACGTATCTGCTCCACACCGCGTTCCTCTGGCTGATCCCGCTCATCCTGTTCGTGATCCTGATGTCCCTCGGGAACGACTACACCGTCTTTCTCCTGACCCGCGTGCGGGAGGAGCAGTCCAATCACGGCCCGTTCGAGGGGATCCGGCGCGGCATCGCGGGAAGCGGCGTCGTCGTGAGCGCGCTCGGGCTGATCCTCGCGGCCTCGCTGGGATCCCTCGCCCTGCAGCCGCTCTCCTTCCTGCAGGAGATCGGCATCGCCTTCGTGATCTCGCTCCTCTTGGACACGTTCATCGTGCGCCCGTTCTACTTCCCCGCCCTCCTCGCGCTCGTCGAGAAGCGACCCACGACCTCTCTTCCCGACGGGCGGCTTCCGAGCGACCGCGCGTCCCCGCCGACGGAGGGATAGGCGATGGTGTTCCTGCGCGTGAAACGCGCCGGTGGCCGCGCCTACGCCTACCTCGTGGAGAGCCGGTGGGACGCCGCCGCCGGACATCCCCGGCAGCGGGTGCTCGCCTACCTCGGCCGCCTCGACCGGGCACGGGCGGATGCCATACCCGCCCGGCACCGGACGCCCTCCGTCCTCCGCGCGCTCGAGAGCCAGGTCGTGGCGGAGCGGACCCGTCTCAGGAGCGGAATGGCGGACCAGCGCGTTCGGTTCGTCGAGCGGCTGCTGGCCGGGGACCGACCGGCGGCCCGGAGCCTGGCCCGACGGACGGTCCGCGAGGTGGGGCACGAGGCGTTCTATTCGGAGATCCTCGTTCCTAGCCTCCACGAGATCGGCCGTCGGTTCGCCGACCGGCAGATCTCGATCAGCGCCGAGCACCTCGCCACGGGCATTGCGTCGGCCGTGCTGACCGAGCTCAACGCGGCGATGAAAGATCCCCCTCCGGGCTCCCCCGAGGTCGTGCTGTGTGTTCCGGAGGGGGAGAGCCACTCCCTCCCGCTCCAGGTGGCCGAAGGACTTCTGCGGCGTAGGGGGTACCGAACCCTCAACGTCGCGGGCTCGGCCCCGACCGCGTCCGTGGTCGAATTCGTCCGACCGCGTCGTCCCGTGGCGGTGCTGATCTCCGTTACGATGCCCGATCGACTCGAGCCGGGACGTCGGCTCGCCCGCCGGCTCCTTCGTGAGGTCCCCGGGCTTGGGGTGGCGATCGGAGGACAGGGCACGTCCTCGCTGCCCACGGGCTCACACCTCGAGGGCTTCGACATCGTGCGGGAGACGGTCGAGGAGTACCTGGATGGCTGGCCCAATGCGAAGAACGGGCGCGCCACGAGCTCGGTGGGACGGACGGCGGCTCGCCGTCGATAGACCGCCTGCCCGAGCCGCTGGCCCCGCACGCCTGCGAGAGGAAGGCCCATCGAGGCGCAACGCGATGAAGACCGGGCACCGCGTGAGGTGGTGACGGGGCGGACGCGACGCCTGCGGGTCATGCGCTGGTTCTATACTCTGGGACCGACCGTCAATCCCTTGAGGGCGCTCTGCCGGCCGGGCCCTTCCGGCAAAGCGGCCGAACACCAGGGAGGTAGGAAGAAGATGGTCGGCTGCCGCTTCGGACGCCGGACGATGGCTTGGATCGGTGTGTGCGTCGTGGTCGGGGCTCTGCTCTTGAGCGGGCTTATCTCGAGCGCCACACGGCCCGCGCCACGCTTGACCGATGCCTCGCCTCCCCTGTCGGTCTCGGTCTCGGTCAATCCCCAGACCGTGCAGGAGGGCTCTATGTTCACGGTCAGCGCGATCGTCTCGGGCGGAGTCACCCCGTACAGCTACTATTGGAACAGCATTCCCCGGAATTGCCCATCGCCGGGGAACGTGTCGAGCTGGACCTGCAGCCTCGGCTCGTCCGGGAGCTACCAAGCCGGAGTAATCGTCCAGGACGCCGCGAAGAATTCCCAGGGTAGCTCCGCCTCCTTCACCGTGACCAGCAGCGGGGGGAACGGTAACGGCAACGGCGGTGGGTCGAACAGCAACAATTCGAACGGGCTCAACCTCTCCGGGCTCGGACCCATCATGACCTATGCCCTCATCGCGGGGCTCGTCTCGTTCGCGCTCCTGGTCGCGCTGACCGTGGGCGTCATCATGATCGCGGTCACGCTCTCGCGCCGCCTGCCGCGCCAGCCGCGTCACGGGGTCGTCTGCGCGTCATGCCACGCGACCGCCCCGCCCGGCTCGAAGTTCTGCCCGTCGTGCGCCGCGCCGCTCCCGCCGTCGACGTGAAGGGGCGCTGGAGCGCTAGCTGGACGCCTCCGCCACGGAGGAACTCGGAGACGGCCGACGGTCGTTAAGGGGCTCCGTGCCACCCCGGTCCCGCTGCGGATGAAGACCGGGTCCCGACTCACGGAGCTCGAGTGTCGCGCTTGCTGCACCCGGGTCAAGGCCGGACGGGTGACGGGCTCGTGCCCGACGTGCGGTCACGCGCTCTTCGCGGTCTACGACCTGGCGGGCCTCGACGGTTCGTCTTGGTGGAGGGGCCTTTCCGGCCGCCCGACCACCCTCTGGCGATACCGTGAGCTCCTCCCCGTGCAAGAAACCGAGAACGTAACGACCCTAGGGGAGGGATGTACTCCGATCCTGGACCTCGGAGAGGTCCCGAGCGCTCCCGGTATCCGGGTCATGGCGAAGGACGATGGCGTGATGCCGACGGGCTCGTTCAAGGCCCGAGGCATGGCGGTCGCCGTCTCCCGCGCTCGGGAGCTCGGCCTCCGCGAGCTGTACGTTCCCAGCGCGGGCAACGCCGGAACGGCGCTGGCCGCCTACTCGGCCCGCGCCGGCGTCACCGCCCGTGTCTATCTGCCCGAGCGGACCCCCGAACCGATGAAGCGGGCGGTCCGGTCGTACGGCGCGCAGGTGGTCGAGGTCCCGGGAACGATCCGAGAGGCCGGGGAGGCGGCCCGCTCCCAGGAGAAGGCCCGGGGGTCGTTCGACATGTCGACGCTGCGCGAACCGTACCGCGTGGAGGGAAAGAAGACCATGGGGCTCGAGATCGTCGAGCAGACCGGCCCGGAGGGCCTCCCCGACGCGATCCTCTACCCCACCGGCGGGGGGACCGGCCTCGTCGGCATGGCGAAGGCGTTCCGAGAGCTCCGGACCCTCGACCTTCTTGCGCGGACCCCCCGATTGTATGCTGTCCAGCCGGAAGGGTGCGCTCCCGTCGTCCGAGCGCTCGCCGATGGCGCCTCGAAGGTTACCCCGTGGCCCGAGCCGACCACGGTCGCTCCCGGCCTCCTCGTCCCGGCGCCGTTCTCCTCCGAGCGGATCCTCGAGGCGGTGCGGGAGAGTCGAGGAGGTGGGGTCATGGTCCGCGACCGGGAGATCGTCGGGGCGATGCGCGACCTCGCGACCCGACACGGTATCTCCGCGTCGCCCGAGGCGGCGGCCCCCTACGCGGCGCTCCCGAAGCTCCTACAGGAGGGGGCGGTCCGCCCGGGCGAGCGGGTCCTCCTCTACCTGACCGGCACGGGGCTTACCTTCTCGGTCGAGGAGCTGGAGCGGTTGCTCCCTCCCTAGACCGAGGACAGCCTAGCTCGTCCCGGCTACGTGCGCAGCAACCGGAACGCGACGTTGAAGTTGCCGAGAGCTACCGCCGACTTCACCCAGAGGACGCAGAGCGACTCGAGCTCGCGAGACGCCTCGATCCCGCCGACGTCGAGGACCGACGGCCAGCCGAATTCGTGCAGGATCGTCTCGACCTGCTTCTTGGCCCGAGCATCGTTGCCGCAGATGAACATGTCCGCGGGCCCGTTCGGAAGCGTCGGTCGGAACATCAGCGAGTTGCCGACGATGTTGAACGCCTTCACCACGTGCGCGTTGGGCACCAGTTTCTGGTTCTGCTCGCCCGCGGAGGTCGTGTGGCCGAACGCCAGGCTGGGGACCCCTTGGGCGGAGAAGGCGAGCGGGTTCGTCGTGTCGATGACGACCTTTCCGTCGAAGTGAGAGACCCCCGCCGAGCGGATCGCCTCCGGGGTCGCGACACCGAGCGTCGCCAGGACGAGGAGCTCCCCGAACGACGCGGTGTCGGCGAACGTCCCGGTCGACCCCTTCCCGTTCGTTCCTTTCGCCCAGGCCACCGTCTTCGGATTGTCGGCGGTCCGGCTCCCGAGGCGCACCTCGTGACCGAGGGTCACGAACCCGGTGCCGAGGGCCTTCGCAACGTCGCCGCTTCCGAGGATGCCTACTTTCATCGGGGTGCCTCGCGCGCGGGACACCGGGTCGGCTATGAGGTCTTTGGTCCCGCTACGGCGGGTTGGTGTCCAAGGTCCTTCGGCGAGCGAGGAAGCTCAGCGTCTTCACGCGGTGGCAGTCGCGGCAGACGGTCTGGAGGTTCGAGTACTCGAGCGCGGCGCCGCCGGCGGCGATCTCGACGATGTGGTCGACGTCCAGCTGTCGGGCCCGGCGGCGGCCGTGGCAGATCTGGCACGTGTAGCGGTCCCGGAGCATCACGTAGGATCGGGCCGAGTCCCAGAAGTAGTGCCCGTGGAACTTCCACTGGCACGTGCGGGAACAGTAGGGGCTCCGGCGCGAGCGGAGCTCCTGCCCGCACTCCACGCAACGACCAGCGTGACGGGCCTCCGTCCGGCGGCGGGCCCCGTCCGAGAACCATGCCGCGGAGAGGGACACGATCCGTCCGTTGGGCCCGACCACCACCGACTCGGAAGCTTTCGGGCGCGGCATCCGCTCCGACGGCGACGCGCCGGCTCAAGAGAGTTCCCGTGCACAGGAACCGGCTCGGGGCTCGGGCGTGGCCGGTGGAGGCCTCGCCGGTGACGGGCTTCTCGATGTACGGTTTATCCTGGCCCCCCTACGGGGGATGGACATGTCGTTTCCGCTCGCAGAATGGATCGATGGGCATCCCCACTGTCGGCACAACCTCGCGTTCAGCGGCATGGTGGGCTCCATACCGTCTCCCGTTCCTTCGCCCTCGGACGTCCGCCGGGCCGACGCCCACGAGCTGAGGGCGCTTCTGGCCGAGGACCTCGGCGTGGACGCTCGTCGCGTGTTCCTGACCACCGGTGCGAGCGAAGCGAACGCGCTCGCCATCCTGTTCCTGGCGCGCCTTCGAAAGGGCGGAGCGGCGGGCGCGTGCCGCGTCTGCCCCCCCGAGTACCCACCCATGTTCGACACCGCCCGGTGGGCCGGTTTCCGCCTGACGGAAGGATCCGGTCCGGCGGAGGTGGCGGTTCTCTCGCAACCACGGAACCCCGAGGGCGACCTCTGGGACCGGGCGCGGTTTCTGGATTGGGCGTCCGGCGCGCGGTCGGTGCTCGTGGACGAGACGTTCCGGGAGTTCGCGGGGACGCGCTCCCTGCTGGGCACGGAGCTTCGGGGGCTGTGGGCCAGCGGGTCGTTCACGAAGTTCTTCGCCGGGGACGACCTACGCGTCGGATTCCTCGTCGCTCCGGAGGACCGCGCCCAGGATTTCGCCCGGTTCCACGGCCTCGTTACGAACCTGCTCGCTCCGTTCTCCGTAGCCGGCGCGACCCGGGCGTTGCGCGACCGGGAGAAGATCTGCCGGAAGGTTCGCGCCATCCAGCGCGTCAACGTGGCGGCCGTGCGCGCGTCGTTCCCACGGCTTCGGCCGCCGGTGGGCCCGGTGATGTTCGACCGCCCCGAGTCGGGAGAAGGAGGGGATGCTCTCGCGCACCGGGCTCTCGCCGCTTCGGTCCTCGTCTGCCCGGGGTCGTATTTCGGAGACCCCTCGGGCGTCCGGCTCTGCCTCACCCGACGGAGCTTCCCCGCCGACCTCGCCGCCTATTTGACGGTCCGGGCGCGAGCCCCCCGCGGGCGAACCTCCACGGTCGGTGCGAACCCTCTCAGCGCTCGAAGCGCTCGAGCCGCTCGACGGCTCCCTGGGGGAAACGGCCGAGCGAGAGCCTCGCCATCGTGACGGAGTGGACCGACTCGATCCGGGTCGGAGCGGGGCGGCCGGCGCGCTCCTGCAAGAAGGTCGTCGCGAACCGAAGCGCCCGGTCCGGGTCGGATTGGTGGACGAGCAGGAACCCGCGGGCGAGCTCGGTCAGCACCGCGCGTGCCGGCACGACCTCGTCGATCGCCTCGACCTCATCGTCGAACGTCCCGACAGTCTCCTCGTTCGACGGGGGCATTCCGGTGGAACGACCCGGGAGCGCGGCATAAAAGGAGACGGTCCAAAAGAAGGGGGAAGGTCAACTCGGCGAACCGTGGATTTATTACCCTCGCGCCGGTCTCGCCCACCCGAGTCCCATGAGCGAGAGCACTCCCTCCCATGTCCCGTCCAACGCGATGGCACCGTCCGGTAAGGCGAAGCGCGGGGTCGTTCTGAAAACACCGATCCCGGGCCCGAACGCCCAGCGGATCATCGCCCGAGACGGCCGCTACCTGATGACGAGCACGAAGACGTCGCCGATCGTCGCCGCGTCCGGCGAAGGTGTGTGGATCACCGACGTCGACGGGAACCGCCTCCTCGACTTCGCCTCGGGGGTGGCCGTCGCCGCGGTCGGGTATTCCCACCCCGACGTGGTGCGGGCCGTCCGGGAGCAGGTCGGCAAGCTGACCCACTTCGCGGGGACAGACTTCTACTACGAGAACCAGACGGTCCTCGCGGAGAAGCTCGTCAAGATCACGCCCGGGAACTACGAGAAGAAGGTCTTCTTCACCAACAGCGGCACCGAGAGCGCGGAAGCCGCGCTCAAGATGGTGCGCTGGAACCGGCAGAAGCCGATCGTCATCGGCCTCATCGGCGCGTTCCACGGCCGGACGATGGGCTCGCTCACGATGACCACCTCGAAGCCGGTGCAGCGCGCCCGGTTCGGGGCGTACGTCGGCGGCGGCCACCACATCCCCCCGCCGAACTGCTACCGCTGCCCGTACAAGCTCGAGTACCCGGGCTGCGACCTGTACTGCGCGAAGATCCTGAAGGAGCTCTACTTCCAGACATCGATCCCGCCCGAGGACGTCGCGGCGTTCCTCGCGGAGCCCGTCATGGGCGAGGGAGGGTACATCGTGCCGCCGAAGGGCTGGCACGCCACCCTGAAGGCGATCCTGGACGAGCACAAGATCCTCCTCATCAACGACGAGGTGCAGGCCGGCATGGGCCGGACCGGCAAGTGGTTCGCGATCGAGCACCACGGCGTCACGCCGGACATCACGACGATGGCGAAGGCGCTCGGGGGCGGGTTGCCGCTCGGTGCCATCGCGTTCCGCAAGGAGCTCGACTTCACGACCCCCGGCGCCCACTCGAACACCTTCGGGGGGAACCTCGCCGCGGTGGCGGCCGCCCAGGCCACGATCGACGTGATCGAGAAGGAGCACCTCCTCGACAACGCCCGCGACCAGGGGAACTACCTGATGAGCCGCCTCCGCGAGCTTCAATCGAAGTTCGAGGAGATCGGCGACGTCCGCGGCCTCGGACTCATGACGGCGACCGAATTCGTCAAGGACCGGAAGACGAAGGAGCCCGCCGTGGCGTTCCGCGACCGGGTCCTCGAAGAGGCGTACAAGCACGGCCTCATCCTCCTGCCGTGCGGCAAGTCCGCGATCCGCTACATCCCGCCGCTCATCGTTCGCCGCGAGGAGATCGACGAAGCGGTGGAGATCCTCGAGGCCGCGCTCCGGACGGCCCGCACCGCGGCATGAGGTTCGGCCGGCTCGCGGGTCCCGGGACCGTCGTCCTCGAGGAGCGCCGCGAGCCCACGCCGGGCCGTGGCGAGGTCACCGTCACCCTCGCCGCGTGCGGGGTCTGCGGGACGGACCTGGAGAAGCTCCGAGGGAACTACCGAACCGCGGGCGTGATCGGCCACGAGCCGGTCGGCCGGGTCGCGAAGGTCGGGGACGACGTCCGAGGTCTGAAGACCGGGGACCGCGTCTTCGTCCACCACCATGTGCCCTGCTACGCGTGCGAGGTCTGCGCTCGGGGCGACTACACCTTCTGCCCGACCTACTCGAAGACCAACCTCGACCCCGGCGGGTTCGCGGAGACGTTCCGGGTCCCCCGCGAGAACGTTGAGCGGAACGCCGTCCTCAAGCTCGACCCCGAGGTCGATTGGGACTCGGGCGCCCTACTCGAACCGGCGGGATGCGCCCTCACCGCGATCCGGAAGGTGGGGATGCCCGAGCGGGCGACCGTCCTCATCCTGGGCTTGGGCCCGGTCGGCCTGCTCTACGCTCGCCTCGTCCGCGCGCTCGGCGCCTCGTGGGTCGGTGGGACCGAGGTCGCCGCGCTCCGACGCTCGGCGGCCGAGCGGGGCGGGATCGACGTGACCGTCGACCCGAGGGACCCTGCGGCCGTACGGGCGGCGGTCGACGCCGCCACGAACGGCCGTGGCGTCGACCTCGCGGTCGTGGCCACCGGCCACCCTTCGGTCGCGAAGTCCGCGACCGAGCTCGTCCGGCGCGGCGGCACGGTCAATCTCTTCGGTCTTCCCGAGGCCGGGAGCCGCCTCGACGCCGACCTCCAGGACCTCTACCTTCGAGGCGTCCGCTTGGTCCCGTCGTACGCGACCACGGAGACGGACGTCGCGGAGGTGCACCGTCTGGTCGCGCACGGGGAGCTCGCGATCGCCGACCTCGTGACGCACCGCATCCCGCTCGGGGAGATCGCCGAGGCGTTCCGCCTTGCGGGTCGACCGAACGAGGCGGTGAAGGTGACCGTCACCGGCGCCGCCTCCGCCTAGGGCGGACGCCCGCGCTCAGGCCTCGACGCCTTCGCCCAGGACCTGGCCGACGAGGCTGTGGCCCGAGCGGACCCTCACCTTCGGCCCGAGGACACTGTCACGGACGCTGGCGTCCCTCTCGACGTGGACGCCCTCCATCAGGATGGAGTTCTCGACGTGCGCCCCCGGCTCGACGGTCGCGTCCGGACCCAGGGTGACGTACGGTCCGAACGACGCGCCGCTCGCGCGGGCCCCGGACATGAGGGCGACGGGCCCCTTCCCGAACGTGCCGGCCGGAAGCACGCCCTTCCCTCCTCGTCCGTCGTCGAAGAGAAGGCGCTGGGACCGGAGCAGACGCTCGGGGGTGCCCGCATCGTCGAAGTATCCCGTGATGCGGAAGCCGTAGACCCGCCGGTCGAGCAACCCCGGCACGATCTCCCGCTCGAAGCTCACGGCGCGTCCGCCCGGGACCGTGTCGATCACCTCGCGGTTCCAGACCGCGAACCCGGCGTTGATCCAGCGGGACGGGGCGTCCGCGAGCTCGGGCTTCTCCACGAACCCGCGGATCCGGTCGTCGCTATCGAGGGCCGCCACCCCGTACGGCCGGGGGTCCTCGACCTCGAAAAGGCCCATGGTCCCGACCCCACCGTGGGCGAGATGCTGCCGCGCCATCTCGGCAAGGTCCACCCGCGTGATCACGTCCGAGTTGAGGAGGAAGAACGGGTCGCTCATCCCGTCCCCTGCGTTCTTCATCCCTCCCCCCGTACCGAGCGGCACCGCCTCCGGGACCGTCCGCACGGGCCACCGGAGCGGATGGGTCCGCAGGAACGTGTCGATCACGTCGGCCTTGTAGCCCGTGGCGAGGACGACCTCCTCGACGTCGTTCGGCAGGAGGTCGAGCACGTGGAAGAGCATCGGCTTGCCGGCGAGAGGGATGAGCTGTTTCGGGACGCTGTAGGTGATCGGACGGAGCCGGGTACCGAACCCCCCGACCAGCATCAGCGCCTTCATTGTCAGGGGGAGGGAGAGGAGGCTCGACTAATCTTCTTCGGGCTCCCTCACCGAAGCCGGAACGGACCCCCGGCCTCGAGCCGGCCGAGCGGTACGCTCGCCCGAGCCCGAGCTTCCCAGGTCACGCCTATCGGCGGTCCGAGGGGGCGCGGCGTGGGGCGATGCGCCGTCAGCGAACCAATATCAACCCACCTCGCCTTCGGGTCCGACGATGCCGTTCCGGTCGGTCCTTGTGGCGGACGATATGCTCGACGACTCCCAGGCGGCTCTGGACGAGGCCGTGGCCCTCGTTAAGCTCTCGCGGGGGAAGTTGACGATCGTGACCGTCGTCTCGGTAGTCTCCCCCTCGTTCGGCGTCCCGGTCCCGATCGGCGACTCGTTCGCCGCGCTCCTCGAGTCCGCGGCGAAGCGGCTCGAGGCCCTCAAGCAACGGCTCCTCTCGGAAGGGGTCGTCGAGATTGAGACCGCGCTGCTTGAAGGGAATCCGGTCGACCGCGTGGTGGAGTTTGCCGAGAAGCACCATCCGGACATCATCGTCGTCGGCTCCCGCGGACTCTCCACGGCCGGCCGATTCCTCCTCGGAAGCGTCTCGGACGGGATCCTCCACCATGTGCACTGCTCGGTGCTCGTGGTGAGGGCGCACCCGCCTTCCCCGAGCGCGAAGCCACCCGCCTAGACCGCCGGACCGAAACGCCTCACCGGGCTCTCGATGGGCTCCCGGGGAGGTCGCGAGTACGAAGCATGCTCCCGAGGGTCCTGGGCACGAGCGCCGCCGGCGCCCGAGGGAGGTCAATCCTCGAGGTAGTGGCGCAGCGGCTCCCAGTAGTACTGCTTCCAGCCCTCGCGGATGTCGGGGAAGTCCCCGGCGGGGATGCCGAACTGCTCGAAGGTGATCCGCGTCCCTCCCCGAACCTTGGCAAAGACGAACTGGGCGATCGAGTAGTGCCCCTTCGGCCACCCCTCGGAGCGCCAGGCGAGCACGAGATGACGCCCGCGCACGGCGGCGATCACGAACCCCGTAAGGGAACGACCGTAGAGAGTGAACGCGGTTCCGGCCCGGGCCGAGATCTTCGCCGGCTCTCCGGTGAAGCGCGCGTGCCCGACCGGATCGACCAGGGCGTCAAAGACCGCGTTCGGGGTCGCTTTCATCGTCACGGTCTGTCGGAGGTTCTTCACGGCCATTGCCATCCCTACCGGTCGGGTCCTCGTCGATTCGCTCGAGCCCCTTCCGGGCGCCCGTCGAGCCGCGCTCGACCCTTGTCCAGGGGGTAGCTAGGACCCTTCTAAGGTTTCTTAGGGGCGAAACGGGCCATGAAATGGGGCAACCGCTCCGGGCGGTAGGTCATCGTGAGCCCCCGGATGCTCGCCCGTCGCTCGTGGACGCGGGTGACCACATCGCCGACGAACGCGAGATGACTCGCCGAGTAGACTCGGCGGGGGATGGCCAACCGGACGAGCTCGAGCGGCCGCTGTTTCTGGGACCCCTCGGGGAACATGATGGCACCCACCTCGACGGTGCGGACCCCGCCCTCGCGGTACAGCTCCACCGCCAACGCCTGGCCGGGGAGGTCGTCCGCGCCGAGATGCGGAAGGAAGCGGTCCACGTCGAGGTAGATCGCGTGCCCGCCGACCGGGTGGAGGAACGGCACTCCGCTCCGGTCCAGGAGGGCCCCGAGGTAACGGACCTGGCCGATCCGGTGCTCGAGGTAGTCGAGCTCCATCCCCTCCTCGAGACCGACCGTGATCGCCTCTAGGTCCCGTCGGGCGAGGCCGCCGTACGTCGGGAACCCCTCGAAGAGGATGACCGCCTCCTTGAGGCGCTCGGCGAGCGCTGCGTCGCGCACCGCGACGAAGCCACCGATGTTCACGAGGCCGTCCTTCTTCGCGCTCATCGTTGCGCCGTCGGCGAGGTCGAAGAACGCGCGCCCGATCTCGGCGATCGACCGCGACGCCATCCCCGGCTCGCGCTCTCGAACGAAGTAGGCGTTCTCCGCCCAGCGGCACATGTCGAGGTAGACGGGGACGCCGTGGGCGTGCGCCACGCGGGCCACCTCGGTGAAGTTCTGAAGCGATACCGGCTGGCCACCGCCCGTATTGTTCGTGATCGTCACCATCACGAGCGGGATCCGCTCCTTCCCTTCGACCGTCAGGAGGCGGTCGAGCGCGGCGGTGTCGACGTTCCCCTTGAACGGGAAGTCGCTCACCGCGTCGTAGGCTTCGGCGACCGCGAGGTTGACCGGTGTCCCCCCGGCGTGTACGACGTGTGCCTGGGTCGTGTCGAAGTGCATGTTGTTCGGCACGATCTGTCCGGGGTGGCACAGGGTCGAGAACAGGAGATGCTCCGCGGCGCGCCCCTGGTGGGCGGGAATGATGTGGGGGAACCCGGTGATCTCCTGCACCTTCGCCTCGAAGTGGGCGAAGTTCCGGCTTCCCGCGTACGTCTCGTCGCCCACCATCATCGCGGCCCACTGCCGGTCGCTCATCGCGCCGGTCCCCGAATCGGTGAGAAGGTCGATGCGCACCTCGTCCGACCTGAGGTTGAAGAGATTGAATCCCGCCCGTTCGAGGGCGGCCTCCCGCTGGCGGCGGGTAGGGTTGGGCAGCCGCTCGACGACCTTCGTCTTGAACGGCTCGAACGGCAACGCCACGTCCGCGGGTCTCATGCGGGGTCGGACCGGGCCCATCTATTTGAGGCCGTCCGGACGCCTGCGTGTGAGGAGACGTGGTTCCTCACGGTCCGAATCGGCCCCAGAACAGACACGCCGCATCGGGTCGGTTCAGGACGAGACTCTTAAGAGGCAGTGCGGTTGGGGGCGCGAGGCCCCATGGGCGCACCACCGGGATATCAAATGCCGCCGACGATGGCGGCCGAGCCGCCCGAAGTCCAATCGATCAAGTCGATGCTACACATCGCGAAGCTCCTCGCGATCATCCTCGGGATCCTCGTTCTGCTGGGCGGCATCGCGTACGGGGCGACGGTCGCCTTCTTGTCGACGGACTGCTCCGGTTATCCCAGCTATTGCGGGAGTGCCGTGGCGGGCGCCCTCGTCGGTGCCGTCTATCTGGTCATCATCGGAGTGGTCGCGCTCATCGTCTACCTGCAGATGAACTCGATCGAGGCCAAGGTCAACGAACACCAGTACGAGGCGGCGAAGTCGCAGACCCTGATCTGGGTGGTCCTTGGGCTCATCTTCGGCGTCATCCTTGGCGTCATCCTGCTGATCGCGTGGCTCAAGTTCGACCCGCTGATCAGCTGGCAGCGGAGCCAAGGCGGTGCCCCACCGCCCGGCTACGCGCAGTTCGCGCCTCCGTTGTACGCGCCCCCGGTCGCGGCGACCGCCCCGGTGTACGCCGCGCCGCCGCCGGCCGCCGCTCCTCCGCCGCCTCCGCCCGTCGCGCCGGCAGCGCCGTACTGCGTCAAGTGCGGCAAGCCGACCACGTACATCGCTCAGTACGGTCGGTACTACTGCTACGCGGACAACCTCTACGCGTAGGTCGGTCCCCCATCGGGGGACGGGTCGGCGCCGCCCCCGTTGAGCGCCGGCGTCGGAACGCAGGGCCGTCCTTCAGTCCCGGGCGAGCTCCTCTCGGAGCTCGGCGAAGAACGAGGCCCGGGCGTACCGTTCCCACCAAGGTTCGTGGCCGCAACGCTCGAGGACGACGACCCGAGGTTCCACGCCCGCCCGGCGCAGCGGCTCCACCACGCCCGTCAACGGATGAGGGTCCGACGTGCCGTGGAGGACAACCACCGGGGACCGGACCCGACGAAGCGCCTGAACGAGCGCGCCCGACTTGCGCATCTCGTCCGCCTCCGCCCAGACGGCCCGGAACGTGGCCGGGTCCGTCTCGACCTCCACCGGCGGGTGGGGCACGAGCTCGTACGAGTCCGCGATCTCCGCGAGCTCCCCCAAGCGGCGCAGAGCGGAGGGAGAGGTCCGCGACGAGGGGTCCGCGAGCCGATGCTCGATCTCTTCGAACTCCCGCCACTGGGTCCGCGTGAGCCGCTGACGTCGGTGCCGCCGGGTCTCGGCCGCGTACCTTGCCTGGAACGGGCCCGAGCCGACTAAGACGACGCGGCGGACCTTCTCCGGGTGCTCGCCGGCGACCAGCAGCACGAGCCAAGCTCCCCACGAATGGCCGACCAGGGTCACCGGTGCGGAAGCCCAGGCATCGACCTGGTCCGAGAGCTCCCGCACCTGGCCCGCGACCGTGCGTGCGCTCTGCCACGGCTCGAGCACGCCCACGGTGGCGCCGAGCTCTCGCGCCACGGGAGCCATGGTTCCAGGGGCTCCCGGGCCACCATGGACGACCACGGTGCGGAACGGAGGTGTTCCGTAGTGGCGCGGAGCGTCCCGACCCGACGTCATGTCGGGGTCACGGGGACCGGTGTGCCGTGAAGCGCCGGCGCCCAACCCAGCCCTCGAAGTCGCTTGTCCACCTCTTCGAAGGCGTGTAGGTGGTGGCCGCAGAACTCGACCTCGAGGACCGCGGCGCCGTCCCGGTGGTTCCCGCGTTCCATCCCCCGGACGGCGCATCGGAACTCCGCCGGCAGCGCGCAGGTCACGTCGATGTCGGAGACCTCGTAGTGCGAGAAGTACCCGGCCGGGATCGCGTGACGGAATGCTGCTCGGACATCACAGAGGCCCATGCCGGGCGACCTCCCATCACGAATACATGGCTCCTGCGCTCGACGCCCCGGAGGTCTTGCCTGCCCCAGGTCCGACGTCGGAGACCCCCTCGGGGGCGGGGAACGCGCGGTCCGAATAGGTCCGCCGCGGTGGTCGCGAACCACACGTGCAGGGTGGCCGTCTCAAGGGAAATGGTTCACCCGCCGCTCCTTCCGGGGCGGCGGGCGGAAGGCGCTTTCGCGCCTACGCGGTCGCTGTCGGCTCAGGGGCCGGGTCGGCTTCGTGCGCGGCCTTCCTCGGAGTGCCGAACGACCGCAGGAGACGGCCCAGGCGGGCCCGGATGCGCCCCTTGGGATGGGACGCTCCCGAGACCACCGAGGCTACCCAACGGCAGTCCTCGCGCGGGAATTCGCACGCGGCGAACTCCCTAACGCTCGCACTCCGGGGAAGGGAGCGCGCAGCAAAGCCGTCTCCAACGATCTGACCTGCCAGCATTCTCTCCCTCCTCGGACATTGCCTCACCCGTATCGACTTCGATGGGCTACATAAGGGCGCCGTCAAACAAGAACCGGGTAGACCCCTTTCGGTAACCTGGGAACCCGGGCTTGATCGGGCCCGCACCCATACGTCAGACGTTTGTCTGACAATGGACCCGGCCCTCGACTCTGTTCCCGGTCCTCCGAACCCTCGCACCACATCGCCCGTGCCTCATCCTTAAGAGATGACCGGGGAATCGGGCCGCCACGAGCGGCGACCTTCGGGAGCACGAATCCGGCCTACGGCAAGTCCTTCGACGTGTCGAGGGCCGCACGGCCTTCGCCGAGGCGATGGCTCAGCGGGTCCGGGGGGAGAGCATGACCCTCGACTCCAAGTCCCTCAGCACCGCCGGATCCCCTCCGTTGCGGGGGGTCGTGTTCCGAGCCTGGTCCGGTGCGCGGTGGGTCGAGACGGCGGTCTCCGGGCTGGACGAGCGCGCTCTTGCGGGCGCGGCCGAGAGCCTCGAGGCGCAACTCGCCGCGGGCCAGCCGACCTCGCCTCCGCCCGGGCCTTCGGCGACCACGGTCGGCTCGTTCGACACGGCCCCGAAGCGTCCGATGCGGGACCTCGGGACCGAGGGGGCCCTGGCATGGGTCCGAGAGGTGTTCGGCTGGCTCACCGACACCCCGGCGATCAAGTTCGGGCGGGTCTCCCTCAACTGGGGGGACGAGGAACGGTACTACCTCAACACGGCGGGCGCGAACTGCTTCCAACGCCTCAACCGTGTGCACGCCGGCATCGTTCCCGTGGCAATCGAGAACGGCCGGTCGGAGTTCGACGCCTTCAGCGTGGGCCGACTGGGAGGCCAGGAGGTCCTCGACGCGTTCACCGAGGCCACGGCCCGTCGGGTTTCCGAGGGGGCTCGTGCGCTCCTGAATGCCAAGGCTCCCCCGA
>Ga0326728_10010895_pt1 | contig 21033 bp, 17 predicted proteins | sample MB3enrmetagenome_FD_207602 | JGI IMG/M metagenome (GOLD analysis project Ga0326728, IMG submission 207602) | Lab enriched peat soil microbial communities from McLean, Ithaca, NY, United States - MB31MN | ecosystem: Environmental > Terrestrial > Soil > Wetlands > Peat | place: USA: New York... | reverse complement strand
GTGGAAGAAATCCGCTCTCTTACAGGCAACGAGGTTATCGGCATCCCCGCAGACCTCACCAAAACGGCTGACGCAGTAAATTTCATCCGCAAGGGCATTGAGCATTTCGGGACGGTCGACATCCTGGTAAACAACGCCGGAGGCCCTCCTGATAAAAAGTTCCTGGAAGTTGACGAAGAATTATGGAGTCTGGGCTTTCGCCTGAATCTGCTGAGCACCATCACGATGACCCGCGAAGCCGTTCCCACAATGATGGCAAAACGCTGGGGCCGGATCGTCAACATGACTTCCGTTTCCGTAAAACAGCCTATCGAGGGGCTGATCCTGTCCAATACCATCCGAATCGGGGTGGTGGGATTTGCCAAGACGCTCTCAAGCGAACTGGCTCCCTATAACATTACCGTCAATAATGTGTGCCCTGCCTATGTCATGACCGAACGGGTGCGGAAGCTCTCGATCGATGTAGCGCAAAAGCAGGGAACCACTCCCGAGGAGGTCATCAGCAAATGGGAATCTCAAATGGCCCTCCGCCGAATGGGCAAACCCGAAGAGATTGCGGCGCTGGTAGCTTTCCTTGCCTCCGAGCGGGCGAGTTTCATTACGGGCGATTCCATCCAGATAGATGGCGGCTATTACAAGGGAGTAATGTAGGCCCCAACCTTTACAAGCCGCCTTATGATCGGCCAAAGTTCCTTGGGAGACTGGCGAGAAAGCCCGAACGTTTTCACTTGTGAGACATTATACATAGTTATATCAACTACTTATTCACTGCTGCGTTCAAGTTGAGCTTTTCAGAAAAAGAAAAAACGGGGGAATTGAATTCCCCCCCACCCCGGCAGGGGCGGCAGCGAGCCAGGCGAACGGGGCCCGACCCCATTTCACCATTTCAAGAGATCAGACGATCCTATGGTGCGCATTCCTCTCCGGAAATGTGCCCATGGGGCTGACACGGCCTGGCCGTCTTTGGCAGGGAGACCGTTAACACGATCTCCCCCTGCTCCTCCGAACACGTAATTGTGCCTTCCATTGCCTTGAGAAACCTGTTGCACAGAGGAAGCCCTATGCTCTGCCCACCCTCCTCGAAAGGAAGAAACAGGGTCTCCGGGTCCTTGACCAGCGGCCTTGTGCTCCTGTTTCTGAATTCAATGTGGAAATTGTGATCGCCTTCCATGGTGCGCACTTTCAAGGTTCCGCGCGCATCTATGGCTTCGACCGCATTGCGAATAAGGTTTATGCAGACCTGGCCGAGGATGTCCCGGTCAACGCATGCCGCAGCCATGTCCTCGCTCAACTCGAGAAGGCAGTCGATTTGCCTGCTCTCGATTTCAGGCGACAGCAGATCCAGGCTGTTTTTCACTATGGCGTTGATCGAGCATTCTTCAAAATGGACATCCAGAGGTTTGAGATAATTCCTGATTCTCTCCAACATTCTTTCGAGTCGGGCCGATTCGTTCAAAATGATCTGGAGTTCAGGCTGGTCCACTCCTTTTTTTTGAAGACGCTTTGCAAATCCGCCGATAGCGACGAGAGGGTTTCGGACTTCGTGCGCCACTTCGGCCGAAATGGCTCCCAGCGTCCTCAACTTCTCCTTCTGCACCAGGGCCTTCTCCAGGAAAACACGGTCGGTTATGTCCACAATCGCTCCCTCGACGCATTCCACATCGGAACCATCAGCACCTCTGCAGGTGGAGATGGATTTTACTATCGCATGGATCAGACGCCCTTTTTTGTGGATCATGCGGCAGTCGGTGGAAAAACCGGGCCCTCCTTCCTGGAACATTGCCTGGAAAAGCCGCAGGACACGCTGCCGGTCATCGTTGTGGATCAGTTCAGGGAACAGTCCGGGAACGTTAATTATTTCCTCCGGGGTGTAACCAAGGATGCAAAGGCAGGTGTAGTTTACAAAATCAAATCCGAGGTCGTTACGCAGGACGAATACGAGTAACGGCAATCCCTGCACGAGGTCGTAGTAGCGTTTTTCGGCCAGCTCTATTTGTTTTTTCAGAGATTTCCGTTCATTGTATCGACGGAGGCAGATCTCCAATTCGCTCAGTCCGAAGGGCTTGCGGAGGAAGTCGCTCGCCCCCAGTTTGATTGCCTGGACCGCGTGATCCATCATGCCCGAACCGGTAATGAAAACCACCTCGGCTGCCGATCCCTTTTCTCTCAGTTTCGCGGCCAAATCAAGTCCGCTCATGTTCGGCAGATTGATGTCTATAAAAGCCAACCCGAACCGGTGGTCGTCGCAGAGTTCGAGGGCGTGCATGGGACCGGCGCAGACGATAGGATCGTATCCTTTGAACTCCAGAAAAGATTTCATCAGCCTGCACATATCGGCATTGTCGTCAACGACCAGGATTTTTTCGGAGGCGATCTCGGTTTGCATTGTGAACCTCCTGGAATAAATTGATCCGGGGCTTTGTCCGATTCCTGCTCGGCGGAAATTATCTGCCTGAATAATTCACTAACTTGACTATCCGCGCATGCCGAACTGCTCACCGAGTTCGGTTTCCGCTCCTGAAGAAAATCGACGAACAACGCGAAACTTTGCCATACTATAAGGTCCCTCACTCCACCGTTCAATTGATGATACGTGAATGAGGCCGGCTTTTTCACTTTCACGACGCGCCTCATCCCCTCAGTAGGCGAGCCCGAAAAGCCTCATGCATTATCCTTGCGGAGCCGATACTGTAATAAATGACACCAATCACAAGGGGGCAAACTATGTGGCGGCAATCTCTTTCCGTATGTGTACTGGCGTTTTTTCTTTTCTGCGGGCTAGGCGCAGTGCAGGGCGCGCTTGGTGCAACAACCGGAACGGTCATCAGCGTTACCGATATCCACTTCGATCCCTTTCAGGGCTTTGGCGATCCCGTCCGCAAGAAGATCGCGACAAGCGACTATACAGACTGGCGATCCATCTATTTAAAGAACCCCCGGCCCAAAGGCGACATCGGGCAGCAGACCAACTTTTCGCTCCTCGATTCAACGATCCGCGAGATGCAGTCCATCTGCCCGCACCCGGATTTCATTATCTTTTCCGGTGATCTTTTGGGCCATGGGATCGAAGATGAATATAAAGCATATTTGAAGCACAACCCCGGAGTAAGTCTCGATGCATTCGTGCAGAACACGCTGAGCTTCATCAACTACGAATTCAAGTTATACTTCAGCGACGTACCCATCTACTTCACTCTGGGCAACAACGACAACTACATTGACTTCGGCATTGCGCCTCCCCCAGTCGACACCTTTCTCCCCGACACCAAGGATATCTTCTTTGCATATATTGGGGACGCCGGCCAGGAAGCCTCATTCATGGCCACCTTTCCCCAAACCGGGGGCTATAGTGTCTATCCCGCGGCGGCCCCCACCAACAAGATCATAGCCTTGAACGACATTTATTTTTCGACGAACAGCAAGCAAAGCAACAACTATCCAGCGGGTTGGCAACAGATGACATGGTTAGCGTCCGAGCTGGCTTCGGCGGCGCAAAATGGTGAGAAGGTGTGGATTATTTCGCACATCCCGCCGGGAGTGGACGTGGGGACGACATTGAGCAACAAGAAAATCACGGACTTTTGGCAGACCACAAACACGAATGCCCAGGGCCAAACGTTCCTCGAAGCGTTCAGCGCGCTGACTGTCGAATATTCCTCGGTGATCGCCGGGATATTCTGCGGCCACACGCATATGGACCACTTCAGGCTGATCTCCGACCAGGGAGGGGCCATAGCTTTCGTTCATGTCTCCCCGGCGGTGAGTCCGCAGTTCGGAAACAATCCGGCGTTCCAGGTGCTCACCTATGACAGGACGACCTTCGGCGTGATCGATTTCGAAACCTACCGCTACGGCTACGCGCGACAGACCTGGGGCAAGGAGTATAGCTTCGACCTGACGTACGATCTGAGCCTGTATGACCCCGCCAATCTGGAAACCCTGTTCGACCGGCTCCCCCAGGATGCGGCTGCCCGTAAGCACGTCACCGACTACTTCGACGTGAACAACCCGGGCTATAAGCCGATTACCGCCAAGACCTGGCAGCCCTATTGGTGCGGGATAGCATACCTTACGAACCAGGACTTCGTAACGTGCGAAGGCTCCGTGTTTTCTCCCGCTCCTTGAGACTGGGCAGGAAGAAGCGGCCAACTTCCCGGGATGGTTTCAAATCCCTGATCGTGACCCTGACCCGGCAGACCCACAAAGGGTTGCGGGAGGCGGCAGCCGGGGTGGAGAGACCCGCCGAATCGCTGTTCGGGATCAGACGAAGCTATAGACTTGATTATAGTGAGCAATCAGAATCACAGCCCCATCCAGGCAGTTGAAAATACTCGGGGGGCAAGTCAAAAACAGCCCAATTTTTGCCATTCTACACGCCCGTTTCTTCCATGGGGGCATTTTCCATCCGTTATTTCCGAGAACGCGGAAGACTGATCCTCAAGAGGAGTAAGTTTTCACATTTCACCTTGAACAAGCACATCATGCGCATGGTGATCCGCATTTATCTTCAATGCCTGGGCATAATCCTCCAACGTGTCAACGTCGAAACCGGCCTTTTCATCTTCTATAACAAGCTCGCTGACGAGGTTGCAGTTTCTGCCGATAATTTCTCTCCCACCGATGTCTCCTTGTATTTCAGCAAGAGCCCCCTTTAAACTCATCGGAAACAGGACGGGATTTCCTCTTTTGCACCGGTATCTCGGCAGTACAATTCTTTGGGTGTTCGTTTCGAACAGGCCGATCAGGCGGTCGATGATCTCCGGCTTTAGAAAAGGCTGATCCCCCACAAAAAACATTAAGCCTTCCGCCCCGCTATCCGACTTTGATACCCCGATCCTGATGGATTCACTCTGACCAAGCCGCGCATTTGGATTGTGAAAGAGCTTCACCGGATATTTTTCGGCAATCGCCCTGATCGAATCGTCTCGATATATGACCATGATCTCTTTGAGCCTGGATGCTACAGCCGCCCGAATCACGCGTTCCAGAACCGGCACGCCGTTGAAGGGCATAAGAAGTTTTTGGGTACTCATCCTCCTGGCGTAGCCCGAAGCCATAATAATCCCCGCCACCTTTGAAAGCGGTTCTTCAACGATCTGTCCGTGCCGCATACTCCCGGCGAGCAACCGAATAGAACCGGACGTTCGGCTTTGGACCATACGAATGAGCGCTCTGGCCTCATGCAGATCCTTTTCAGTGTCAGCCTTGTTCAGAAGCAGACTCTTTCGGGATTTTCGAGGAGCGCCCTTGAAGATTCCAAATTCCGACAAAATCAAGCGGCAAATTGCACCGGCATCGATGATCTCATTGGGGCGGAGGCCTGTCACCGCGCAGAAACGATCGAGGCGGAAAACGGTTTTTTCATCGGCAGGCTTTCCGATGGCGTCGATCCCGATCACGCCGACCAGGTGCGTCGTCAGACTGGGGATGACGGGTTCGTGGGTCGCCGGGGCTTTTATTGCGCGCTGCTTCGATCCATCTCCTTCAACAAGGATGCAATCGAATTTGCGCTCCTGATAGACGGCATTCACCCAGTCCGGATTCATCCCCAGGAGTTTACCCTCGGCGTTAACCCCTCTTCCGGCCACCATCACCGTGCCCTCGGCGATGTCGCGCAACTTCGGGGACTCACCCAATTCAAGCGCATCGTAGTGTTTGGTTTCCGGAACGAATATCGCCGTTGTGGTCGTGACCAAAACACGCTTGCCGCCGGCTTTAAGACAATCCGCCAGTCTAAAAAGCGTCGTTGTCTTTCCACCGCCTCCAACAAGGCACAGCAGCGCATGCTCATCTTCCCGGAGACCAAACGTTTTCAAAATGGAATGAGCCAAATCGGCTACGCGCCCTTTCCAAAACCACAATCGGGATATCTGCACGGTTCGCAACGGACACAGAGACCTCCGTGCGCCAACTTAACGAAATCGCCCCGAGTCAACTCCTCGCCGGCCAGCACCCGCGGCAGCGCCAGATCGAAGATACTGGTCTTGTGGTACATGACACAGCCCGGAAGCCCCATCACGGGGACATCTCCAATGTAGGCGAGCATGAACATGGCGCCTGGAAGAACCGGAGCCCCATAGGTCACCACCCGGCCTCCCGCCGCTCTGATCGCCGCGGGCGTCACATCGTCGGGGTCGACCGACATGCCCCCCGTAACGGTGACCATCCGGGCGCCCTTACCGATGAAATCGAGAATACCGTCCGCAATGAGCCCGATATGGTCGGACGCGAACGTTTGGCCCAGAACCCGACATCCATACTCTTCCAGCTTCCGCGCGATCACCGGACCAAACCGGTCTTCAATCCGGCCGTGATAGACTTCGCTGCCGGTGGTGACGATTCCCACTCCGAGGGACATCAGGGGCTTGATCTCGATCAAGGGGCCATGCTGTCGGCAAATCGTTTCGAGCTGTTCGATTTTCTTTTTTTCGATAACGAGGGGAATGATTCTTGTCCCGGCAACGATTTTCCCTTTCTGCACTCTTTGGTTCGAGTGAAGGGTGGAAAAAATGACCTCCTCCGCCGAATTGACTTCCTCAAGAACGTCGAGCCTGACTTTGAGAAGACCGTCCAGGGCTGCCGCCAGGTCGACTTTTCCTTCCTTGGGTTCCGAAAGGAGGATGCCGTGCCCCGCGGCAGCCCGAGCCATGCACCCGGCAGCCGCATTCTCATGCAGAAGCCCGTCATCGATCTCCCAGACATATAGATGTTCCTTGCCCATATCCAGCAGCTTTGGAATATCTTCCGGATGAACGATGTGTCCCTTCCTGAATGCCGGACCCTTGAATTCGCCCGGAATGATTTGAGTCACATCGTGACAGAGGACCATTCCCAATGCTTCCTGTACCGGGACTGTCTTCATGGTAGTTCACTCCTCCGTGAGCCGGGCAGATCGAAATCCGTTTCGAGGTTCAGCTCCGCCGGGCAATTGCGCGACTACCGGCACAATGCGGCTTCAACGATAAGATGGCGGTGAATGTCGGCTGCCGCGCGCTTGCCGGCGCCCATTGCGCTGATAACCGTGGCGGCGCCCGTTACCACGTCGCCCCCTGCCCAGATGCCCTTCATGGTCGTTCGACCGGTATCCTGATCGGCTATCACCGTCCCGTGCCTGCTGCGCTCGAGGCCGTGGGCATTGACGAAAACCAGCGGGTTCGGGTTGGTTCCGAGGGCCATGATCACCTGGTCCACTTCCATCACAAATTCCGATCCCTTGATAGGAACCGGACTGCGGCGGCCGGAGGCGTCGGGTTCTCCCAATTCCATTCGGATGCAGCGCACGGCGCCAACGGCGCCATTTTCGTTGCCCAATATCTCGGTAGGGTTGGTGAGGAAGTCGAATATCACGCCTTCCTCCTCGGCATGATGGACTTCTTCACGCCTTGCGGGGACCTCGGCGGGTGAACGCCGATAAACGATATGAACCTCGTGACCGCTTTTACCGTTTCCATCAGCCCCCAGCGACTGCAGCCTCAGAGCGCAACGCGCCGAATCCATGGCCACGTTGCCGGCGCCGATCACGGCCACCCTCCTGCCCACCTTGACGGGAGTATCGAACTCCGGGAACTGGTATCCCCTCATCAGGTTGACACGGGTGAGGAACTCGTTGGAGGACATCACGCCATTAAGATTTATGCCCGGAATGCGCATGAACATCGGAAGACCGGCTCCGGTCCCCAGGAAAACCGCATCGTGTTCAGCCAACAATTCATCGATGGTAAGAGTGCGGCCGATGACGTAATCCGGAAGGATGTTAATCCCGAGCGCCTTTGCCGCAGTTTCGATTTCGGATCGGATGACCGCCTTTGGAAGCCGGAATTCGGGGATGCCATAGACGAGCACGCCGCCGGGGGTATGCAGGGATTCGAAAATAGTAACCTCATGTCCCATCCGGCCCAAGTCGACGGCGCAGGTGATGCCTGCCGGGCCGGAACCCACTACCGCGACCTTCCTGCCGGTCGCCGGCGCCCTTGTCACCGCGCAGGTATTGTGGGCCAGTTCGTAGTCCCCGACAAAGCGCTCGATCCGCCCGATAGCCACCGGCTCGCCCTTTTTCCCCAGGATGCAGCGCGACTCGCACTGTACCTCCTGAGGGCAGACCCTGCCGCAAATGGCCGGAAGATTATTTTTGGATTTCATGACCTCAACGGCCTTCACCATGTCGCCTGCGCGCACAGCCTCGATGAATTCGGGGATTGCGACCTCAACGGGACAGCCTTCCTTGCAGAGGGGTTCCTTGCACTGAAGACAACGTTCCGCTTCCAGGCGGGCAAGTTCCATATCAAAACCCAGAGCCACTTCGTTGAAATTCTGCACACGCGCTTCCGGCTCCTGCGCGGGCATATCCCGGCGGCGGATCTTCATGCGTTCTTTTTTTGTCAGTTCAGCCATTTATCTAACTCCCTCAACCGCGCGGTCCAGGTTGCATTTGTGGCTTTCCCGCCAGTGTTCAACCGCCGCCTGTTCTTCAGACCGGTAATAGGCGAGCCGCGACAACAGATTGTTCCAATCCACCTTGTGCGCATCGAACTCGGGGCCGTCGACGCAGACAAACCGGGCCCCATCGTCCAAAAGAACGCGACAGCCGCCACACATTCCCGTACCATCCACCATGATCGTGTTCAGGCTAACGATAGTTGGGACATTGAACGGTTTGGTCGTGGCCGCGACGAACTTCATCATAATAGCCGGCCCGATAGCCCATATTTTGGCAATTCTGCCGGGCTGGGATTCCAGGATTTCTTCTAGAGGCACGGTGACCAGGGTCTTACGCCCATGGGAACCGTCGTCCGTAGTGACGATAAGTTCATCCGATACGGCGCGCATCTTGTCTTCCCAGAGCAGAAGATCTTTCGACCTGGCGCCGATTATCGAGATGACATGATTTCCCGCTTCCTTGAGCGCGCGTGCGATAGGATATACCGGGGCAATTCCCACCCCGCCGCCGACACAGATCACGGAGCCGAAGTTCTCGATCTCGGTGGGATGCCCCAGCGGGCCGACAATGGTCTTGAACTCATCCCCCACCTGCATGGTCCCCATCTCCATGGTTGATTTGCCCACTTCCTGGAAGATCATTGTGATGGTGCCGGCTTCCCCGTCATAATCGGCAATGGTAAGCGGAATGCGTTCACCGTGTTCGTGTTTAATCACAATCAGAAACTGGCCTGCCCTGGCTTTTCGAGCGATCTGCGGCGCTTGCGCCACTACCAGTTTCGTAACGTCGCTCAAAGCCGCCTTTTCTAAAATCTTGTACATTCTGAAATTCCTTTTTCCGTCTGAAGACACAACGCCGCAATTCGAGTCGCGCCCCGGCGGGAATTGCCGTTTCAGCTCCGAGAGGACATCAACGGATTGTGATGAACCTGTTGTATCCTGCAATCTTACAAACGAGGCGCCGCCTGCCGCTTCTCATCGCAACGGCGCATTCCCGGAAACGTCGGGCCGGCCGAATGATCGGGCGCAGCCGGCAGCGTGCCCGGTGAAATGAATCCCTTTTACCGCTTTATAGAAAAGTATGGCGGATCTCACCGCATCGCCGATTGCCAGAGCCTTGTCGGACAATGTGAAACAGTATTTCTTATTCCCGCGTGGGTCCACATCTCCGATTTTGACGCCTTTTGAGACCAGGAGATGGTTCATGATCAAGCCACGAACAATTCCATCAAAAGGGGACCCGACCGGCATGTCGTTGACGTAGCAGATGATATCCCCTTTTTTCACCAGGGCGCCGATATCGCGGACATGTCTCATGATGCCGTCGCAAGGCGCCCGCAGCACACGCTCCACGTCATATCCCATGACCTTGCCGGGGACACCGGTATTGGCCTCCGCGGGTCCCTCGTAGATGCGTTTTCCCAGGTTGGGACCCCGGTTGGTTTCGATAACGATATCGGCATCCTTTCCTGCTATAAATCCCGGCCCCAGAGCAATCGTCAGGGGAGCCAAATCTCTTGCCATGCCGTTGTTCTTTTTGGCCATGGTGGCATTGATCAGCGTTTCGGGCCGCAAAGCGCCAAGGGCATCCTTCAGCGGCATTAAACTTACCGGAATATGATTCTGTGAGATTATTCTTTGAATATCTTCCGGGGTCTCGGCAAAAACAGCCTTGACGCCCTCCACCCAGGTTTCCTTATCGAACACGGCCTGAGCAAAAGAGACTGTTCTCCTTACACACAGCGGATGTGGTATTTCCAGAATCGCCACGGGCATGCAGAACCGGTGCAGCGCATAAGCCACACCCGATGCAAGATCTCCTCCTCCCTGCAGCAGGACACATCTCGTTTGCATTCTTTTCTCCTTTTGCACCGGCAGTCCGGGGGACACGGAAATCCATCCCGCCTGGACTCGCACCCGGAGCAATCTTTCACTGCAGATTGCTTCTGAGAAGGCCGGCCGATTGAAAACCCGATGTAACGCGATCAATGGTTGTTAATAAGTTCATATACACGCTCAGCGGTCATCGGCAGTTCGTTCACCTTGACGTCAAGCGCGTTGGCCACCGCATTTGCTATCGCGGATGCCGGACACACAAGGCCACATTCCCCGGCTCCCTTTGCACCGTAGGGGCCGGACTGATCGCTTCCCTCCACGATGAAAGTATCAATTTCCGGAACATCTTCGGCCGTTGGAACCATATATGCGGAAAAGCTCGTGTGAGCCTGCCGCCCCTTTGAGTCGTACAGAATTTCTTCGCTCAGCGCATATCCGATGCCCTGGACTACTCCGCCCTCGATTTGTCCCTCAACGATTTTAGGGTTGATGGCGGTCCCGACATCGTGAGCGGCAGCCATTTTGATCACCTCAACGGTACCCAGTTTCGTGTCCACTTCCACTTCGGCCGCAACGCAGTGCCAGGGCGGCGCGTTCGGCGGTATGGTTCTGCCTACTCCGATGAACTGCTTATTGCGGATATGAGCGTAATAGGCCAGGCCTTCCAGGGAAATTCCCTTTTGGGGGCCTTGCGTATTCACAGGTTTTACGATTTTATGATCCCGTGGCGGCGGAACGGGGGCAGCCGCGGCCTCTTCAATGGCGCCGGGAAGTGTCGTGGGGTCGACGACCGTCACTCCTTTGTCTTTGGCTTCTACCGGCTTTATGATGGAATCCTCGATGGTCAGCGCCTCGGGGGAGACTTTGAAAAGCCTTGCCGCATAGTCCAGAACCTGTTGTTTAGCGTCTTCGGCCGCGGCCTTCACGGCCGTACCCTGGGCATAGGCGCCGCGACTGGCATGATTACCGATCGTAAAGGGTGTTGAGGCGGTATCGGCAAAGGTAATAGTGAGATCTTCCCATTTGACGCCCAGGGCCTCGGCGCAGACCTGAGGCAGACTTGTGCTGATCCCCGTGCCCATGTCACAGCAGCCGACCGACAGGTTCACAGAACCATCCGACTGGATTGCCACATATGCATTGTCATAATCGACGCAAAAAGGCCAGGCGTTGGACACATGGGTGCCCACTGCCATGCCCAGACCCCGCTTGATGTGGCTCGAGTCTTTGTTGAGGTTGCCTCGGCGCTCCCAGCCGATGCTTTTTGCGCATTTCCTGATGCATTCCGCCAGTTCCGAACTGCTGCACGGATAGGGGAGGAACCAGGGGTCTCCTGCTTTAGCAATATTCTTTTCCCGCAGCTCTTTGGCATCCATCCCCAGCTTCTCTGCCATCATATCCACAACCCGCTCCAACGCAAAGTTGCCCTGGGGATTGCCGAACCCGCGCATGGCCCCGGCGGGGGTGCGATTCGTATAGACGCTATGGCCGTAGTAGCGAATGGCCGGGATATTATAGATGGCCAGCGTCATTGCACCGAGAACACCGGGAAGTTCGGCGCCGAAGGTACAATAGGCGCCCGTGTTGGTATAACCCTTCAAGTCCAGCGCTACAAAAGTGCCGTCCTTTTTTGCACCCAGTTTGACATTCACGATGGAAGCGTGGCGCGTGTCGGTTGCCGTGAAATCTTCTTTTCTGGTGTATACGACCTTTACCGGTTTTTTTGTCGCCATGGAAAGGGCAACGGCCACAACTTCCGACTTGCCGCTAAGACCGATGCGAGAGCCGAATCCACCACCGACATAGGGCGGATTGGTCACCCGAATTTTGCTGGCCGGAACACCGAAAGCCTTGGCCAAAATGGCCTTTGTCGGATGCGGTGTCTGTGTAGTGCAATGAACGGTTATGCTTCCGTCGGGCTTGACGATAGCCAGTGCCGCCATATTTTCCATTTGGCACTGCTTTTGTACATTGGTTCTAAATTCTTCTTCTATGATGACATCCGCCTCGTCAAACCCCTTCTGCAGTGCGTCACTCGGCGGTCCGGGAGGGATACGAATGATTTCGGCAACAATGTTCTTGCCTTCCGGCGTTATCTCCGGAGGATGAATGTCCGGAGCATCTGCCGCCATGGCTTCTTCTATACCGAGTACGGCCGGCAACACTTCATATTCGACTTTGATCAGTTTACAGGCCGCTTCGGCTATTTTTTCCGATGTAGCCGCAACCGCAGCCACTTCATCGCCGACATACCGGGCTTTTTCGCAGAAAATCAACTGATCCAGCACCGGTTTGAGATAAGGAACCGTTGTATACATGGGGGCGGCTGTGTTGAATGGATTGTTGGGCACATTGCCGTGATGGATAACTGCTTTGACACCCGGAAGTTTTTCGGCTTCGCTTGTGTCTATCTTAACTATTCTCGCATGGGGATGAGGGCTTCTAAGTATTTTGCCGTACAGCATGCCCGGCGCAGTGATGTCGGTTGCAAAGGTACCGGCGCCCGTGACTTTATCGACCCCATCCAACCTATCCATGTTTTTCCCTATAAATTTCATCATCGTTATTTCTCCCCACCCCTCGCACTCTTTTCATTAAGGACTCGAACGGCGTGCCTGATTGCGTCCTCGATCTTCACATAGCCCGTGCACCGACAGATGTTGCCTGCAATGGCCTCCCGAATTTCGCCCCTGTCCGGTGTCCGATTTTTATCAAGCAATGCTTTCGCAGACATAATGATCCCCGGAGCGCAGAATCCGCACTGAACCGCGCCCTTTTCGATAAACGCCGCCTGTATCGGATGAAGCTTACCTTTGTCGGCCACGCCTTCGATGGTTTGAATCTCTTTTCCCATGACTTTTGCCGCCGGAATGAGACAGGAGTTTACTGCATCACCGTTTATTATTACTGTGCAGGCGCCGCATTCACCTTCACGACAACCGATTTTTGTGCCTGTGAGAAAAAGGTTTTCACGAAGGACATCCACAAGCATTTTGTCGGGTTCGCAGGATACTTCGACGGCATCACCATTTAATGTGAAATTTACTGTAATCTTCTTCATTATCATCAAGCTCCTTGAACTAATAGAAATCATGCCTTGGCACAGGCAACAGCCTGTAGGATGGCTCTTTCCGCCAGTTCGCTAATCACAGCCACCCGGTATCTTTTTGAACCGCGAACCAGGCTGTTTCTCGGATCGCATTGGTTTCTCACCAGTTGTGCAGCGGAATGAATGTTCTCCGCTGAAGTATTGCTGCCGGCAAGTGCATTTTCAGCATCGACGGCCCGCCGGGGACCGGGGCCAACCGGTCCCATGGCAATAGAGGCTGCTTTAATGGTTTCACCGGCCAGAGATATTTTGCAGGCCACGTTCAGGACGGGCAAAGACAGGGCTTTTCGTTTATCCAGGCGAACATACGCCGAACCTTCCTGTTCCCCGTGCGCGGGGACATAGAGAAAAGTCACCAATTCGGAGGTGCTGTCTATGTTCGATTCGGCAAAACCAGCGCCGTAAGTATCCAGGATTTTCATGGTCCGGGTCCCGTTGGCTGAGACGACCTCAACCACTGCTCCCAGTGCAACGAGAGGAACGGCTGTGTCTGCCGCCGGTTGCGCTCGAACGACATTGCCCACGATGGTGGCAATGTTTCGGATTTGTTTGGAGCCCAACTTGCGGGCTCCCTGGCTGAGCGCAGGCGCCTTTCTTTGTATCAACTCAGAGGTGGCAACTTTTGTGCACGTTACGTTGGCGCCTATTTTTATTATACCGTTTTCTTCTCTAATTTGATCAAGCTCTTCGATCCTGGATAAATCCACCAATTTTTCGATTACATGTCTTCCACCTTCGATATCCAACATAAGATCGGTGCCACCGGCAATAACTCTGGCTAATCCATTACTGCTGCTCAAGATTGAAACAGCCTCCTTGACATCTTCCGGAAACAGATACTTTTGCCACATTACACGGCCTCCTCTTATTAAGAGTTATTTAAACAATAGCTGATGTTAAAGTTTCGTTTAAACACAAGCATATTTACAATCGTAAAAGTCTACCGATTGTTTCTTATATATTGTAGGGTGTTTGTTATTAATACTATACTAGCTATCACTTTTTGCCTTACCTCATTTTATCTGAAGTGGCAGTCACCAAGTGAAGCTATTGCCTCAAATCAGTACATTTTCTATGCCATGAGGATTGACAGTGGCAAGCTTCATTAACTCATTGAAAATATAATCAATTCATTTTGTGGCAAAGGAACGGGCGATACCCTGCGGCAGGAACATTTATGATACTGTATAATGATTATGATATATCATAATCCAAGGAAGCGATCTTCCTCGTGGCAACAGGGATTGAAGAAATTCCAACACGATGGGGGGGAATTGTCGCAATCTCGCCGCGTCGGCACGTAGACGGCACGGTCAGGCAGGTAAAATCAGAAAATGCTCACTTCCCGTATAATACCGAGTCGTTTGATTCGAGAGTATAATGTCTGGGGATTGAGTCCCAAAATTTTGGCGGCGCCATTCTCACCGCTCACACGCCCTCCCGTCATTTTCAATATCTTCCGGATGTGGAGCCGTTCCACTTCCTCCATTGTGCTCAGGTCATTCTGCGAAGGTGCAACTTTTTTCTCGTAGAACCAATCGCCCAGGTTGAGTTGGCTGCCCTGACTGGTTATAAGTCCACGTTCAATAATATTTTCAAGCTCGCGGATATTTCCCGGCCATGCATATTCTTGTAGAGTCTTGATGGTCGAATGGGGAATTGTTTCTATCTTTTTTCCACAGCGGAGGCCGTGTTTCAGAACAAAGTGTTTTACCAGCGCGGGAATATCCTCTTTTCTATCCCTGAGGGGCGGCAATACAACGGGAAATACGCTCAAACGGTAATACAGGTCTTCTCTGAACGCACCTGTTTCCTTTAATTCTTCCAGGTTCCGATTGGTTGCTGCAATAATGCGCACATCGACCGAAAAGGTCTGTGTACCACCCAGCCTTTCAAATTCGCCATCTTGGAGCACACGCAGCAGCTTGCTCTGCAATTCCAGGGGAAGCTCTCCGATTTCATCCAGAAACATGGTCCCACGATGGGCCAACTCAAAACGGCCAATACGCCGGGACGCCGCCCCAGTGAATGCTCCTTTTTCATGGCCGAACAATTCGCTTTCTATGAGGTTGGCGGGAAGAACCGCACAGTTGGTTTTGACCAGGGGACGGTCTTTTCGCCTGCTGGTACTGTGAATGGCGCGCGCAATCAGCTCTTTTCCCGTGCCTGTTTCCCCCATGATCAACACACTGGCATCGGTCTCGGCCACCTTTTTAACGTTGCCGAGGACCTTTTTCAGTGCGCGGCTCTCACCGATAATGCCTCCGAAGTCATGTGCAATTTTGATCTCTTCCTGGAGATAAATGTTTTCTTCTTGAAGCCTGTTTTTCAGTTGCTCCAACTCTTCGACCGCCCGCTTACGAGCCGTGATATCCCTCATGATGGCCAGAATAAGGCTGGCCGAGGGCAGCTTCACAAGCTTGAGACTTACTTCGGCATCGAATAGGGTTCCGTTAGGACGCAGGTGCCTCCACTCAAAATACTGGGCTTCGCCGGACTGGGCTAAGATAATATGTCGAATTGCTTCATGCTTTGAGCTGATGCCGCTCGGTTGGGTTTTGGGGGAAAAATCGATAGGCGATTTCCCGATAAAATGATCTCTGCTGCACGCAAAAAGAGTGTGTGCCTTTGGATTGCAATCGACGATCACACCATTTTTCAGGATGAAAATACCATCACCAGCCTCCTCGAAAAGGACCCGGTAACGTATTTCGCTTTCCTGGTATTCAGCAAGCTGTCGTTCCTGCCGTTGGTCGATTTCCAACTTCCGGGTATCCGGCTCTCTTTCCAAGATTTTTCAGCCTTCATGATACCATTGATAAGGATCCTGACATATCAGCGGGCACTTTCCACCTCATTCTATCCTGTTCTTACGATCAGTCAATGCGATGATTTTCCTGCCCAACGAAATTGATCGTCATCGAGTGGACCACAAGCGCGCTCGCCTATTGCTGGCACCCGCTATCGTCAGGCAAGTCTTCCGGCGTGCCCCAGTCGTTACTGGGCAAAGTGTCGTAAGGCGTCGGAAACACCTGCTTCATTGCAGTAAACTTGGTTGGCCTGGCTGAATATGGATTGCCGTAATCGACGATCCAGAAATAGTCGTAGTTATCACCATTCCATTCATCCGGGACCTCGGGCAGCCTATCGAGATGGAGCAGCGTATACAGCGTAACGTTCTGACTATTCAGACTCTGGTCGGCAATGTGGTGGTGCTCCCACACCACGACCAGGATCTTGCCGTTCCAGCGCGAGTCGTTGAGGATGGATTTTGCTGCCTCCTGGGTACGCTCGTTCAGTTGGACCATTTCCTCGTCACTGGTCTGGCCATCGATCGGTACCTGGGAGTAGAGCTGAATCGGCATGTCCCAGCTCTGCGCCGTAGGGTTGGCCAGCTCCAGACAATGCAAAGTGACGGCAAAAATGGCAGCCGGTTTGACACCGCGGGGGAACAGGCTGTTTGCCGCACCCTTGCCGAGGTAGTTATCCTGCAGGGCCAGCGAGCGCTGCTGGCCCACAGGGCAAAGCGCATAGCTTCCGAAAGGGCAAGACGTACTGTTAACCTGCTTCTCGCCATGGCGCAGGATGATAATCCTCTTCGGCACCGCATAAACCGCAGGCGCGATGATCAGGGTGAGAAAAACCGCCCCCAATAGAGCCACCGTCAACCGGCGGGCGATGGTATGATCCCTGCCGTCATGCTTTGTGTTCGCGGGGCCCGTCTCCGAACATGAAAGTCCTGTCATGCGCATACTCTGCTCCTTTTCGACTGCTCTTTTAGAAAGTCTCTTCCGATTTCCGCCATAATCTTTTCGGTGATCAATAATCTTTCGGCAGTTCGGTGAATTTGCTTGAGCAGAAGAGAGTCCGTTGAGTTGTGCCCGGAAATAAAATATGGTGAGGGAGCGGGGACCGGCAACCGGGAAATGCGAACCAGATCGATCAGGCTTCTCCAAAACGTTGCGGTTCTTGCCGGGAGATGACACACAAATGAAGAAGTGTTTTCCTGTATTACCGACGATTCTTATCTTTCACCTGTTCACAGACCGGCTCCGTTCCATTCTACTTCTTCTCCCTGGCCCGCAGCAGATAATAGCTGCGCCGTTCCCCTTTTTCATGTCCGCTCAGAAACCCTTCCACTGCATACCTTCGCCGGTTTATATAGTCCTCGAAGATTCCCCTGGTGCGCATGCGCCACTGTCCGGCGGCATCCATATCCTGCGATTTCAGCTCCTGCAGGTCTCCAGGGATCTGCACCAGGAGACCATCATCGTCGGGCCACATGCGCCCGTCTGCAACCGGATAGCGCTTCAAAGCATCCCCTACGGAAAACTCCGGAAGGGAAGGAGTGACTCCCAAGCGAGTCTCGAAGATGAAACGGTCGAGGGGCATTCCCTGGTGCATAGTGCCGCCGACACCGAAATGAGCCGTGTGGTAACGGAGCACACGGCCCCCGATGTGATTGAAGTATACGTGCGCATTGCGGCTTTCGAGGGGCTCATAGGTCCAGACTATTCTCTTTGCCCCCACCTCTGCCAGCCGTTCGAACGACACATTCAGTATCTCGACTCCCACTTTCCTGTCTCGATATTCCTTCAGTACTCCCAACATGTGACCGTATACGTTGTGCGGCTCCAAAGAAGCCAGGAAAAAGGAAAAGCCAACCAGACGTTCGTCATCGAAAGCACCCATAAGGAGCCCTAACCTGGGGTGGTCCATGGTCATGGCGGTCAGGGTGATCATGGAGGTTACATTGTAGGGGTCCAGACCCCAGATTTCCTCCTGCAGGGCCACGCAAGCCTTGAGTTCCTCGTCCCGTTTCAGTTCCCGATAGCCGATCTTCATGAAATGCTTCCTTATTCCGGTTCTAGAGCACCCTTGGAGGCTTTATTGCAGAAGCCCTGTTCCAATAAAAATATGCTGAAGCGTATGGGTTTTCCCTCAGATTGTCGAGCTCGGAAATAGCGTCTTCAACAAGCTTTTCAGAAACTCCGTCCAGTGCGGTCAGGCGCTTTTTTGCTCCCTTGATGATTTCCCTGCAATTCACTATCCATGGGTCGAACGTCGGCAGATCATAGTGGTGAACCTCGGGTCCGATCGAGAGATCGATGGAACGGAAACCGGCGTGTTTTAAAATGCTGAAGAGTTTCTTGCCGATTTCCGCATCTCCTCCACTCCTCGACTGGAGCTCTGCGAATTTCTCCAGTACCTTCGAGTAAGAAGGGCAATCAGGGTAGATCTCATAAATGAGGATGTTGTTCTCCTGAAGGAAAACCCTGCCGCCCGGCTTGAGAACCCGGAGAAGCTCGTTCACGACGACAGCCGGATCTGAAACATGTTCCAGGAGGTACCGGCAATAGACAACGTCAAAAGTGGATTCCGGGAATTCAAGCGCCAAAGCGTCTCCTTCAAGAAATCTCAGATTTCGTGTCTCGGAGAAACTGGCCGTCGCCTTTTCCAATTGTTCCGGCGCGATTTCCAGGCCGACGACATAACAATCCGGAAAACGTGTCGCAACACAGTTCGTGAGGATACCCAGGCCCGACCCGACTTCCAGGACCGAGTGCCCCGGTCCGGCTTCAATGAATTCGAGAAAAGAACCATTGGTCAGGTCATTCAGCAATGATAGGCGCTTCTGCTCTTCAGGGTGCGTGCCATGTATGTAGATTGAACTCTGTGTCATGTCCTCCGTCTCCACCGCTGTAAGCTCAAAGGCGATTAACCCGTACTGCATTGTCCGTGGTCAGTCGGCGCACTCCGGCTTGTAATAAAAGGTCACAGGCCGCAGTTTCATATGGCCGTTGCTTGCGTCGCCCATATCGCTGATGTCTTCCTTTGAATTGCTTTCGGAAGCTGTTGCGGGCCTCACATTTGGACCGATATGGATGTTATTGCTGCCCGTAAAGGTTCCCGAAGGGAGGATGGCACCGGCAAGAATGCCCAACGCGGTATTGCCTTACCGGTGGTTTTCAACTTGAGGCCCCCATATCCGATGCCGGTGTTACCCCCACCGGCGCCATAAGGAAAAGCTCCTTCCCAAATTCGCAATGGAACCGCAGGTCCTTAATGAGATGATCGAACTCATGAACAGCCATGGCTTGAATCGGTTCAGGGCCAACGCGATTGTGTCCGGCCAACCTGACCTTCCCGGGGCGGTAGCCGCTCGGTACAACAAACAAACCAGGATCCAGGGGTTTCTGTTCAATTTTTATCAGCTTCATCGCAACAGTTCCCCCCAGAACGTGATAAACGGCGTAAACCGGAAAGCCGCCGACCTGATCGAAAGCTCCCGTCACATCGATCCGGCTGAATAAGGGACTGTGTTCGACTGTCGCTGCCATTTTTTCTCCCAAAATCCGAAATTCCCCGAAACCCTCAACCTCGTCCGAAAACCAACACTCCCCGTTCAGAATAGCAAAGTGCACTTTGCACCTATGGCACCTGTAACCTGAAATCGTCTTCAACTCGTCGGTCCGAGTAACCCGCAGGCCTACCAATGCGGCAACCACGCGGGCTGGAAACCCGGGGAGGTTATTCAAATCCAACACACTGAACATTTTCTTCTTCGGGTCCAGGGAGTAGAGCCTCATGCTATTGTGATTCAGGATAAGAACTTTCTTATCACCCAGCTCCAGCCGAGAAGCGGTAGGCGTTAAGTAGTATCTCTGGATGGAAGACCCATTACTGTTATGACGCACATTGGTCATTGTCGTTTCGGTTTCCCAGCAGATATCGGCTCCGGCCGCATGGATAAACAGACTGCTTATAAGCAGGAAAGCTGCCGTTAATCCGGCTCCTTTTATTATATTCATCTTCTCTCACTCACCTGTCGCGGTATTAAATAAAGGTCGAACCAAACTGCCGCTGAACCGCAATTTCATGAATGATACCAGTACCAGGCGCGACACGCCTCCTGAACTGCGCGCCGGGATCGGATTTTTGCCCGAAAAACCTCCGGTGCATTTCGGAAGCGCCAACAGCATATAATCTTTCCGGCAGAATACACAAGTGAAACGCATCCGGCATCGGGCCGGACCGAATCAACTGCTTACAGTTCCTGGATACTGCTGCTTTATCAATTTAGTCATATGCACACAGGCCACCCGTCGCCATTCCCGCGGAAGCTGGAATCCATAGGTTTTTTGATAGGTTAAAGGGACTGATGCCCTGCCTTCGCGCGGGTGACGACCTAAAAAACTTTGTTGACAATATTAATTGTTGACTAGTTATTGACAAATAATTATTCTCGTCTTGTCCATCTGGGGGCGAACCTGTCCGGTGAAGCTGGCCGTAAACTTGTATCCGTCGATATCGGGGGGGTGATCCTTCCCTTAAAGAATCAAATGCCGAAGCTTTTCGACTTTGAAGTTAAAGGCACTGCCGCCAATTACGGCGCGTGTATGCCTCTGACCCACGACAGCTTTGTCACGTCTATGTTGAAAGAAAAGAAGGCCGAGCAGAAAGGAGAGAAGAACTGATGGCTACGCGTACAGTAGTCCCCTTTGGCCCCCAACATCCGGTACTCCCCGAGCCGGTGCAATTGCGGCTCACTTACGAAGATGAGAAGGTGGTGGAGGTTACTCCGGTTATCGGCTACGGCCACAGAGGGATCGAGAAGGCTTGCGAGTTAAATGAATATGCAAAGAATATTT
>Ga0326728_10010892_pt1 | contig 21040 bp, 22 predicted proteins | sample MB3enrmetagenome_FD_207602 | JGI IMG/M metagenome (GOLD analysis project Ga0326728, IMG submission 207602) | Lab enriched peat soil microbial communities from McLean, Ithaca, NY, United States - MB31MN | ecosystem: Environmental > Terrestrial > Soil > Wetlands > Peat | place: USA: New York... | reverse complement strand
TGAGAAGCTCTGGGCGGGGAATGGGGAATTAGAGTGCGCAAGGATTCAACTGCCATGAAAGACCTCGATTTTCGACGGATGTGCCGCCTTATCAATGCTTTCGGCAATGTCCGGAGGGGGATACTGCAAAAAAAAGATGTTAGTAAATGACGTTCGAAGTAGGAATGTGTATGAAAACAAAGGAGACAATGACAAAATGCCCGGAAAAAATTCGGACATTTTCGACTAAGTTTCGGACATTTTCGGCAAACCGACACCAATTTTGCAGAAACTCGGGGTGAAATTACGGTCGCATGCGACAATCCACATGGACAAACGGCCTACTCGTGAATGTGCAACCCCGACTCTTGCGAGGTCCGCATCGCACACCGGATTCGGTACCGCCACTTGCAGTTCCACGAGGTCACCTTCCCCGAAAGCGGGTAGCTCGGAGGTACGCGTAGCGTGGACGTAGGCGCAGGATGTTGTGGCTTCGCCGTCGATTCGCGGTTATCGATTCGCCCCGATGCATCGGGGCGCAATCCGAAAGGGGAGGGAATCCGGAGGGAGGCTGGCCCGTTGCGCGCTCGCGAAGGGTGTCTTATACTCAACGGAATTCGACTCCAGCGTTTCCATGCGGCGCACCGCGCATCATGCAACGCCGGCTTCGAGATTCGAAACACAAGGAGACAACCAAGATGAAACGAGCACCGACTTTCGCCTTGCTGGCGGTAATCATATTCGCGGAGGCCGTCTGGGCGCAGGCGCCACCGCCCATGCCGAAGCCTGGTCCGGAGCAGAAAAAGCTCGCCTATTTCGTTGGTCACTGGAATACCGAGGGCATTATGAAGCCAGGCCCATTCGGCCCCGGCGGCAAGTTCACCAGCAATGACCAGAACACCTGGCTCCCGGGCGGCTTCTTCCTGGTTCTCCACTCCGACGGAAATTCCCCGCTGGGAGCATCGCATCAAATGGCCGTGATGGGTTACAACCCTGACGAAAAAGTCTATACCTACGATGCCTTCGATAATACGGGCGAGCACGACGTCTCCAAAGGAACAGTGCAAGGAGACACCTGGACCTGGAGTAGTGAGTCGAAGATGGGCAGCCAGGTGATGAAGGGCAAATTCACGATCAAGGAAGTCTCGCCCACGGAATACACTTTCAAGTTCGAAATGTCCCCCGACGGCAAGACCTGGACCACCGGCGTGGAGGGAAAGTCCACCAAAGTGACGGCAGCGCCCGCCGCGACGGAAAAGAAAGCCATCATGTGAATGTCCGCAGATGAGGTTGGGATACTCGCCCCATGATGACTCTCGATGATTGCCGCCGGTTCTACGCGGATGAAATCCGTCTTTCCGCCAGCGTTCGTTCCTCCGCCCTCGTTGAGGCGTTGGCGCGCGTGCCTCGCGAGAAATTCCTTGGCCCGCCTCCCTGGCAGATCGGGTCGCCGAACCAGAGGGCGCTGTCGCTGGCCGGCATCGGAAGCCTGAGCTACACCGCGACGGAAAATACCCAGGATGTTTACCACAACGTGGTGATCGCTCTGGACGCGGCGCACGATATCAACAACGGCCAACCGGGCGCGCTGGCCACCTGGATCGACGCGCTCGACCTGAAGGCCGGCGACCGCGTCTATCACCTGGGCTGCGGCGTGGGGTATTACACGGCGATCATAGCGGAAGTCGTCGGAACCAGCGGCGCGGTGGTGGGAAGTGAAGTGCATGACGAGTTGGCGGCGCGCGCGCGGGGGAATCTCTCCGCATACCCGAACGTCACTGTCCATGCCGGTGACGGCGTGGCGTTCGATCCCGGCGATTGCCACGCCATGTTGATCAACGCCGGGGTGACGCACCCGCATCGGGCGTGGCTGGAACGCCTGCGCGAGGGGGGCCGGCTGGTGCTGCCCATTACCGTGGCCGCCAGTCCAACCTTGGGCCAAGGCCCTATGGTCAAGATCACTCGCCGGGCGGGCGGCTTTTCTGCGGAGATCGTCACCTTCGTCGCGATCTTCTCCTGCACCAGCGGGCGCGACCAGCAATTGGAGCCGGTCATCGCCAAGGCCTTCGCCAGCCGCACCCTGTTCAAGTTGAAGTCCGTCCGCCTCGACGCGCATGAACCCTCCGACACGTGCATCCTGCACGGCTCGGACGTGTGCGTGAGTGGTCAGACGTAGCGCCGGGCGGAACCTGTCCCGGCAACGCCGGGAGCCCGGCACTTCGAGTTTCTACATTTCCTTTTCAGCACCACCCCGTGCTCAGCACCACCCCGTCGCCAAGGGCGCCGCCCCTCCTCATCTGAGGAGGGGAGCTTTTAGGAACTCCCCTCCTGAATCAGGAGGGGAGGCGCGGTCGCGCCGGGGTGGTTTCCAGGCCGCGAGTCACACCGTGTGAAAAAGTAGCAACTCTAGGCGCCGGGCCTATGCCCGGCACCGCCAAGTAGGGCGCCGGGCGCTAGCCCGGCACGGCACGCGGAGCGCCGCCCTCCCAAATCAAATCGAGCAAAGCTCCGCGCGGCGCGACGCTCCAATCAGGACAGCACACGCATTCGGTTAAGCACGCATTCGGTTAAGTGGGAGGAGGGCCTGTTTTCAGGTACAATAGAAGTACAGGGCAACGATTAACGCAGGATTTGGCCAAAGAGGGACGTTTCCACACGACTTGTCCTTGCCGGCGCGCCGAGCAAGGTCTTAGCCTCCCTGCCCTGCAGAAGAGGAGTTCTCATGTCGACGAATCCTTCGGGTGCTCCCGGTTCGCGCTTTAAGCTCCGTATACAAGCCACCCCCGAGTCGACCCAGGTGATCTGCAGCGGCAAGCTGACCTCGGAGGTGTCCGCGGAATTCAAGAAAGAAGTCCGGGAGTTGATCCCCCCTACCAAACGCCTCGTTCTGGACTTGAACGATGTCGTGTTTATGGATAGCTCCGGGCTTGGCGCCATCATTGCGGTTTACGTCACTGCCAAGAATGCTCGGTGTGAGCTGCAATTGATCAACCTGTCAAAGAAAATCCGCGATCTGCTGGGCATGACGAACCTGCTCTCCGTGTTCGAGTCGGCCGGGCAATTCGGTACGCGGCCGATTTGAGCCGCCCGGGCTTGGCCATAATTCTTGCGCTAAAGTTCTTTTCGCGGTAAAACCGACGTAATCAGCGAAGGATAATCTTCACCCCAGTGCATCAGGCACGAGGCACGCTACGGAGGGAGTATCCATGACCAAGAATGAGTTCTGCGAAATCGTTTTGGAATCGATTCAACCTGCCGAAAAACTGATCGGCATGGTTCCGGCTGACAAACTGAATTGGAAACCCGGGCCGACGTTTATGAGCCTCGGCCAGGTCATTTGCCACCTGAGCGAGGGAGTCGGCGGCGGACTGGAATCTCTGGCGAAAGGCAACTGGCCGCCCATGGAAGAAATGGAAGCGGGCATGAAATTGGAAAATATGCCCTCGTGCGGAGTTCAGGAGGCGCTGAACAAGCTCGAAAAGGACAAGAATACCCTTCGCGCCACACTGGAGGGCCTCAGCGAAGAGGACTTCACCAATCGCGTGGCCTCCGTGCCCTGGGGCTGGAAGGCCAAGTTTGAGATCATGAGCGTCGCCTTCCTCGGACACTTTAATAATCACAAGATGCAACTGTTCACCTATCTGAAACTGCTGGGGTTACCGGTGAATACTGAGACGCTGTACGGAGGTTAGCGGAGCGAGAGGCAGGACAGAATGTCAGGCCCTCGCGATGTGGAGTAAGGATTTAGGTGGCGGGGGCGCGGCAAGATGTCCGTCCGGCGCCGATGGCATGACATTTTGTCCTGATTCCTGCCCAAGCGTGCAACTCCCTTTGTGATGGGGATTATTAGGGATCAGTAGGTTGTCAACCAAAAATTCCGGAGCAGCTTAAGTTCCCACCACACTGCTCCGGCGCCCGAGCAAAAGAACATCGCGCCAAACACCATCCAACTTTCCGAGGCGCCCTCGAGCGCAAGGTGTCCCGGAGAAAGGTCTTGGGAACTACACCGCCGCGGGAGTTGCCTGTTTTCCCCGGTTCGCGATGGCGGCAACAATGGCCCCGAAGATCGCTCCGAGAATAACCGTCCAGCCAATCCACAGCGTCATCTGAGGCAGGATGGCCGCGTAAATGTACTTCCTCCAAAACGGCAGGTGCGCGAGCATGGGATTCACGGCATCGTAATGTGTCCCCCAGCCGGCGCCGCCATTTGCGCTCATGGCATAGTACATCACGATCAACACGGGGATGCGCGCGGCAAAAGCATAGGCCAGCAAAACTCGCCCCAGGGAGGGCCATCCGATGGGGGGCACAAACGCCGCAAGCAACATGAGAAGGAACGCGGCCATGGTGAGCAGCGGGTGGTGCTTTACTGTAAGTCCAACCAGCACGCCGGCAACAAAGAGGGCGAGCAACCCGAGAAACGCAAACCCGATGGCTTTGCCGGAGCTCGCGGGGCCGTCTCCCGCGGCAGCGAGCTTGAGGGCGAAATAGGGTCCGAAGATGATGGGCAACCAAGCGATGCCCACCAACGCGCCGCCCCCGCCCGCCGCGGCGTTGAACCCAAGCGCCGGCCAGTGTTTGAGTTCGCCCACCACCCGCAGGATGGTCACCGCGAGAGTGATCAACGTGGGGATGGCGATGAGCCGGGTAATGGAAACTGCTTTCGCGTCTGCCATGGAATCCTCCTTGAGGTAAGGCTCTGCCCTTGCTGCGGGCAGGCTAGCAAATTCGCCTCAAAATTGCCAGCGCAATCTCGCCCGATTTCACCCGATCGGCCCGCTGGGTTTGTCTGCGGATTCAGCCGCGCGCGTCATAGCTCGCAGAGGAGGTAGATGGACGCCAACAACACAAACGGCGATGAATAGAAACCCGGCATCGGCCGGGGAAAACGGATGGACGCGACCGTGCGCCCGAAGATCGTTCCCAAGATATGACCCACGCCATTCGCGAGCATAATGACGGCGAAGAGGTAGCCGAGGGGCCGCATCCAAGGAGCGCCGCGCAACACAAACACCGAGAGGCATAAGAGCAGGACGTTTGCCGCCACCAGTCCCGCCAGCCAAATACCAAACGTGAAAACCGGAAAGGGAAGCCACGGGCGGTTTTTGCGCAGGGCCAGCACGGTGGGGTTGTAGACCGATAGGAAGCCGGTGCTGGCTTCGTCGGCGACGTGCAGAGCCAGCGCCAGGCAGAGTCCAATCCAGGCCCAGAAGAGTTGGGCATGGGGGAGCGCACCCAATCTGATGACCATCAGAATATGCTGTGGAGTGATCATGGGCTTATCCTTTCATATCCTTTTCGTTTTGGGGGGATCCGCCGCCCACCAGTATTGGCACACGGACCGCTCGCGTCGTCATCGTGATCTCCCCAGGGTCGGCACGATCTTTCACCAACCATTATCCTCCCCTTCTGACCGCTTATCAAACATGCGACGGCAGCCGTCGGCCCAGAATCGGCGATTGGCAACGTCCCCAGAAATCCCGTAGGGGCGTGGCTTCACAAGGCAGACTATTGACTTTGTTGCAACCCGTCATCCCGCCAATTTGACCCCTTGGCAGCCGTACTTCAAAATTTCACATCTAACGGATTGACAAACTCAGGTCAATGCGCATAACGTACGCCATCTTATGAGACTACTCGTCCTCGGGTCCGGTGGTCGGGAACACGCTCTGGCGTGGAAGCTGCATGAAAGCCAGCATATGGAGGAGTTGTATTGTGCCCCCGGAAATGCCGGCATCGCGCAGGAAGCGGAGTGTATCCCGGTGGACCTTACTCAAAACAAGGCCATCGTGGAACTGGCGAAGCGATTGCGCGCCGACCTTACCATTGTCGGGCCGGAAGCGCCACTGGTGGCGGGTGTCGTCGATGAGTTCGTGAAGGAGGGGTTGGCCATCATCGGCCCCAGCAAGGCGGCGGCGCGCCTGGAGGGAAGCAAGATCTTCGCCAAGGAATTCATGCGGCGGCACAGCATTCCCACCGCGCGGTTCGAGGTGGCGGAAAGCTTCGAGGAAGCCCTCAAAATTCTGGCGCGATTCCCCCTCCCGGTGGCAGTGAAGGCGGATGGGTTGGCGGCGGGCAAGGGCGTGGTGGTTGCCCGCAATCACCTGGAGGCGCAACAGGCCGTCGAAGACTTCATGCTCCGCAAGACTCTGGGCAGTGCGGGCGACCGGGTGGTGATTGAAGACTGCCTGATCGGCGAAGAATCGTCCTTTATCGTGCTCACCGATGGCCGCGGTATTCTTCCCCTCGTACCCACGCAGGATCACAAGGCGTTGCTGGATGGGGACCAGGGGCCCAATACCGGTGGCATGGGCGCCTTCAGCGATGATTCCATTCTCAGCGAATCGCTGCACGACGAAATTCTGCGCACCATCGTCGCTCCCACGCTGGCGGGCATGGAAATGGAAGGTTGTCCCTACCGCGGCTTTTTGTATTTCGGGCTGATGAATACCCTTTCCGGCCCCATGCTGCTGGAATACAACGTCCGCCTGGGCGACCCCGAAACCCAGCCCATCATCATGCGTTTGCGCTCCGACCTCACGGACATGTTGTTGGCATCGCGCGAGGGCCAACTGGCAACGTTGGATGTTCATTGGAGCCCCAATCCCGCCGTGTGTGTGGTGCTCGCCTCCCAGGGCTATCCGGGAAAGCCGGAGGTCGACAAGTTGATCACCGGTTTTGCGGCAGTGGAAGCGCTGGGGGGCGTTAAGATTTTCCATGCCGGAACGCGCGTGAAAAATCATCAACTATTTACCACTGGGGGACGCGTTATGGGAGTGACGGCCATTGCCGAGGATTTGCCCTCTGCCCTCCAGCGCGCCTACGCGGGGGTTAACAAGATGCAATTTGAAGGAATGCACTACCGGAAAGACATCGGGGCGAAGGCTTTGCGGCGGGTTCCGAGCATGCCGGCGCCCAAACGAGCGCGCGCCCCCAAGGGAGAGCGCCCGTCTACGCGCAAGTAGCATCGGTTCACAAAAGGTTTATCTCAATCCAAACTATCAGGGAGGAAAGACGAGATGCCAGAGAAGCCATTGGTGGGCATCGTTATGGGCAGTGACACGGATTTGCCCGTTATGTCCGAGACCGCCACAACCTTGAAGAAGTTCCATATCCCCTTTGAAATTGAAATCACTTCCGCCCATCGGTCGCCCGTGCGCACCTCGGAGTATGCGCGCACGGCGGTCCAAAGGGGCCTGAAAGCGATCATCGTGGGGGCGGGAGGAGCGTCGCACCTGGCCGGAGTCATCGCGGCGGAAACCATTCTGCCGGTAATTGGTGTCCCCATGGCCACCACCACCCTCGCAGGGCTTGATGCCTTGTTGTCCACGGTCCAGATGCCGGGGGGCGTGCCGGTGGCCTGCACGGCGATCGGAAAACCCGGCGCCATTAACGCTGCCATTTTTGCCGCCCAAATCATCGCCACCTCTGACCCCGTCACGGCGCAAAGACTCGTCGAACACAAGGAACAATTAGTGCGATCGGTCGCCGAGAAATCGGAGAAGCTCAAGCGCGAGTTTCAAGTGGAGTGATGAGTGTTCATTGGGCACTTCGGAGTTGCACTCGCGGCAAAAAAGGTGGCGCCGCGCACCTCCCTGGGGACTCTGGTGATGGCGGCGCAGTTTGTGGACCTGCTTTGGCCGATTTTTCTTCTCCTGGGTTTGGAGCGAGTGCTCATTGCGCCGGGCACGACGGCGGTCACTCCCCTGGATTTTCTCTCTTACCCTCTATCCCACAGCCTCCTCGCCGATCTCGGCTGGGCCAGCCTGTTCGCGGGTATTTACAAATTAGTTAAACGTGACTCGCGGGGAGCCGTTTGCCTGTGGTTCGTCGTGATCAGCCATTGGCTGCTTGACGCGCTCAGCCACCGGCCCGACCTCCCACTTTATCCTGGCAGTTCCACGTATGTCGGCCTGGGCCTTTGGAACTCACGGGGGTGGACTTTTCTTGTGGAGAGTGCGGTCTTCGCATGGGGTGCAATCCTTTATAGGAGGACCACCCGCCCCCGCGACCGCATCGGTGTTTACGCCTTCCGATCCTTTATCGCCCTGCTGTTCCTGATTTACCTGATCAACATTTTCGGCCCACCGCCGCCCAGCGAAAAAGCCCTCGCCTACGCGGCTCTCGGCATGTGGCTGTTTGTTGTATGGGCCTACTGGGTGGACCGCCACCGGATGGTGGGCTCCCCTCCCCCGCGTGCCGACCTCATAACCCTTGGCCCTCTTTCCGAGCAGCCACCGAGTTCGTCAGGCGATCCAGTGTGAATTCTCCTGCTGGTGGTTTGGCAGCACTTCTTGAAGGTCTGACGATGTGGGGCAAGATTCGACGAAAGGCGCAAATTGAAGCGCGGGGAGGCGCAGATAAGAAATGTCCAGACGTTTAGGGTGGACACTCGTTGCCGTGATGCTGTCACTCTCGCTCGCGACGCTCGTGCGGGAGCAATGGGTGACCGCTACCCCTCCTCAAAAATCTGCCAAGGCCTTTCATTGGCCGAGCGGGAAGCGGGTGGCGGTAAGCCTGTCATTCGATGATGCGCGCCGCAGCCAAGTCGATCGAGGGTTGGACGTGCTGAACTCTGCCGGCGTTAAGGTCACCTTCTTCGTCCTACCGGAAAACGTGAAGAAGCAGTTAGCAGGTTGGAAACGCGCCGTGGCCAGCGGGCATGAAATCGGAAACCACAGCCTGACTCACCCTTGCTCCGGAAATTTCTCATTTTCGTTCCACAACGCCCTGGAAAACTACACGTTGGAGCAAATGGCCCAAAATCTCGACGGAGCGAATGCCGAGATTCAGCAGCTTCTCGGTGTGCGCATGGTGACCTTCGCCTATCCCTGCGGCCAAAAATTTGTCGGGAGAGGCAGCCAAGTGAAAAGCTATGTCCCTCTCATCGCTGAGAGGTTCCTGGTTGGGCGCGGCTTCTTCGATGAGTACTTCAATGACCCGGTTTTTTGCGATTTGGCGCAAGCCAGCGGAACGGTCTTTGACGATTTGGATTATATCCAAATGGTGAAGCTGATTTCCCAAGCCACCGCACAAGGCGCGTGGATCATTTTTGCCGGCCACGACATTGGGGAAAAGGGCGTTCAGACTACAGACGCCACCGCTTTGGCAGCCCTCTGTAAGTACATGCAGGATCCCGCCAACGGAGTCTGGGTTGACACCGTCGGGAAAATCGGCACCTACATTCAGCAGCAGCGCGCGGGCCGGGGTGAGTGAATCCGTCCTTGACCACCGCCTCTACCACACCTCTCGCAGAGCTGATTACTTTTTCGTCCGGCTCCCGGGTTTTACGGCGGGATTTCCTGCTTTGCAGAGTGGGCAATCGGCGGGATTGTAATTCTGAATTTTCAGGGTGATCAGCGCGGCTTTGGGCAGGCCCAGGTCGGCAGCGCCGCCGCTGCGGTCGATGAGCGCGCCCGCCCCCACCACCTTGCCGCCCGCCTGTTCCACACATTGAATCGTCTCGCGGGTGGAAAGCCCCGTGGTGATGACGTCTTCAACCACCAGCGTCGGCTCACCCGGTTCCAGCGTGAAGCCGCGACGCAGCGTCATGGCGCCATCCTGCCGTTCGGTGAAGATCGAGCGAACGCCGAGCGCGCGGGCCACTTCATGCGCCACCAAAACTCCTCCCAGCGCCGGCGCAGCCACGACCGACGGTTTCAAATGGCGCAGTTGCATGGCAAGCGCCTCGCACAACTGTTCCGCCACCTCCGGATGCTGAAGCACCAAGGCGCATTGCACGTAGCGATCGCTGTGCAGGCCGGAAGAAAGTATGAAGTGTCCTTCCAGGAGAGCTGAATGCTTGCGAAAGACATCGAGCATTTCATTTTCGGTCATGATTTTTGAGCTCGGGACACTTGAGGTGTGACGGCTTTCTCCATTTCCGCCGCGATAGCGTCGGCCGCCGCGGCAGGATCCGCAGCCCCCGTGATGGGCCGTCCGATAACCAGGTAATCCGCGCCCGCGCGGATGGCGCTCTCGGGAGTGGCGGTGCGCGCCTGGTCATCACTCGCGCCCGTCGCCGGCCGGATGCCGGGAGTGACAATCAGGAAGTTGGGGCCACACGCTTGCCTGATCACAGCAATTTCGCGCGGTGACGCCACGACGCCGTCCACTCCTGAAGCCTGGGCGAGCCGCGCCAACCGGACGACAACATCTTCCGGCGAGCCTTGGAATCCCACTTCCGCCAAGTCCTCCGGGCCGAGGCTGGTGAGGGCCGTGACCGCCAGCACCCGCGTGGGCCGCGCCACACCTAGGGCTTGCGCGGCGGCACGGACACCGTCCAAGGCAGCTTCCATCATCTTGCGCCCGCCGGAGGCGTGGACCGTCAACAGGCTTACTCCCAGCATTCCCGCCTGGTGTGCGGCGGCGCGGACGGTGTTGGGAATATCGTGGAACTTCAGATCGAGGAAGACTTGTTCACCCGCGGCCACCAGATAGCGGGCCACCACCGGGCCCTCCGCCGTGAAGACCTCGGAACCCACCTTGAACATCCCCACGTGGCCGTGGAGCTTTTCCGCGACTCGCAATGCGGCATCGGCGCTCGGGACATCCAGCGCCACAATGATTTTTTCCTTTGTAGGCATGGCTGTCATTTTAGTGGAATGCCTCGGAAAGTTAAAATGGAAATTGCAGCCAGCCAGTTAGGTTTGCTGTAGCGGCGGTCTGTGACTATCGATTTTTGATTCTATAGATTCCGGCCGTCTGAAGCCGCCGCCACACCAAAATTCAGTATAACTGCTCTTCTTTTCTATAACATCCCAGCATAGTGGGCCGCCCGCGCCGTTTCGTCACTTAAAGGCCCCATTTTCGCTGATATGTGATTTACTTTCAGTAACTTCCCAGGGTTTCTGGTAAGCCATTTCATTTCAATAACATCTCAGGGTGAATGACATTTTGTCGCACCAGTGCCCTTTGTTTTCAATAACTTCTGGGGAGCAACCTTCATTTTTCATCATTCACCCAACCCAACTTTCCGTTTTTGATTTTGGTGAGCAATTCGGTGATCCGAAGGACCTGTCGCATGTTGGAATCCTCCCACCTTTGCATCAGCATGATGGAGCCATTGCGATCTTGGGGCGCCATCATCGCATCCCTACCGTAAGGTGAGTGGCTGACTTCCGGAGGTTCCCCATTGCTGTAATCGGTTCTGGCGTGGATCTGGGCAATTTGCTTGAGAATTATCACCGCCAACTTGCTGCGCTCCGGCTTACGCACGACTTCGTCTTCCGGCAGTGTGCCTTCGGCGGTGGGGTCCGAGCCGTCGATAATCGGGCCGGCGTCCTCGGTCCCCGGCTTGACCAAACGCCACAGAGAGTCCAGGATCGCTTGCTCATCGCTGCCGGCTTCCAACGGATTTACACCGTACAACTCGTCAAAGACGAGCAAATCCTCGGGGGAGGTAAAATGCCCCGGATGGGAAACCTCGGAGGCGAGGGATGCGAGCTTGTTGGCCTTGTCCTTCAGCGACCGGTCAATGATCTGCAAAAACGTGGGCTTGGGCATGGAGCGATGGAGTTGCTCCACCATCAAACTCTCCTGAATGCGGTCGGCGCGCTCCATTCGCCACAAGGCGCGCGCCAGGCGGATCACCAACCGCATCTCCATTTCATTGGCGGGTTGCCAGATTTCAGTAAGGGAATCCAGCAGATCTTCGAACCGCTGGGGATCTTCCCCCAAAGCCACCAGCACATCGCCCAGGGCCTCGGAATAGAACCCGTGGCGCAAATTCGCCGCGGCCGCCCGCGCCCTGCCCTGCGGTGTTCGCGCCCCCCGTGAGCCCCGGCCATTGGCGCGGCTCGCTGCGATTCTCTTCGGCGTCATGTGTCTCTTCGTTAATGACATCTCATCCTCCTTATGATGGCAGGCGGGTTTTCCGTCGCAGCCGACACGTTCCCAAAGCATCCGCCTGCGGGTAAAAAGGTTAAGGGGGTGAGCGTGCGGCAAGTAAGGCGTACGGCAATCATCCTCTAATTCTAGCCGAGGTAGATAGTGATTGTCAAGAAGATTATTGAATTTTGGGAAGGATTTAGGAAGAAATCTTTTGACATTTCGCAGATTTTTGCCTGTTAAGGGACATTGTGTCCATGTGAAGGGCTGACGCCGAGCGCCCCTCCGCAATTCACGTTTCACGGAAGGACCGGTCCGCTTGATGCCCATCTCATGCACCAGACCGCGTGCATGTCGGCTGTAGCGGCGATCTCCGATCGCCGGACGGCGGTCGGAGACCGCCACTACAGACGCGCGGAGCGCGCTTCCTTGGTGGGGAAGCTCTGATTTTGCACTCGCTAACTTTTCCTTTTCTCCACTCCTATTCCGGCCAGAGCGCAATTTCTGTTCCTCTCACCCTGATTTCGACTCCCTCACGATATGTGGACCTGCTCGCGAAGTTGGATACGGGCAGGGAAAAAGCATTTTGACATATTGAAGATTTCTGCCTTTTTGGGGGCATTGTGTCTCTGCTTGATCCAGGCAAATTTGGAACTTTCCTCAAGAGGTCGGGGTCCAATACATTAGATTGAGAGAAAAACCATGCGACGAAGTGTCTTGTACAATGCCGTGCCCCGCATCGCTCTGCTGCTTGTGCTGATTCTTATCATTGTGCAGCATCACTTTCCCACGCGCGCCACGGGTCTTCGGGTCAAAATCGCTACAGATACTTGCGGTTGTGATGAAAGATTGTATCGGACCATCCTGTTGCACATGTTCCCCAGCGGCGAGTGGCTGATCAACTCAGAGCCCGTGAAGCTCAATGAACTGGCAACGAAATGCTCTGCGATTTACAGCACGCGAAACGAGCGGGTTCTATATCTATCGGGGGATGAGAACGTTCCTTTCCAAAGGATCGTTGAGGCCATCGACATCGTGCAGCAATCAAAATTTCCTGCGCTCCATATACCAGTGGCGGAGCCTCCAGAACTGCGGGGAGGGAAGCGCGACAACCTGGACATTGAGATTCGCTTAATTACTCCGGGTGCTATAAGCACACCTTGCCGCGATGACTGTTACAACTGGGGGAAGCAAGGCTTGCTGCAGTTCCCATAGTCTTGCTTTGCCATGTAGTGGCCTCCTTTTCTGATTGGCGCATTAGTGGTGATTCGCAAACCGCCCCGATGCTGCGCACGGCGAAATCTTCTCCCGCGTGCGGGGGGCGATCATATAAAGGGGGCCGGCGGGCATGCCTCTATTTGTCACTGGAACTGCCCCCAAAAGATTTGCGGAATTCCTCCGAGGATTTTCGCAGCTCGAGCCAATCGGCGAAAAGGTCCGGAGTCTCCAGCCACACCTGGAACCAGCGAGCGATTTCCTGCTTCTCCTGGCGCTTCTGAGATTGCACGCGTGGGCTGGCAGCAAGGCTCTGGGCGCGCAGTTTGCCCTTTTTCACGAGCGCGCGAACCATCGTCATGCCGGGGCGATCGGCGGCGTTTGCATACTCGCGGAAAATCGCATCGAGCCGCAACAAGGACCGTTCGGCGCTGGCCAAGTCGTGAAATTCCAACACGCCTTTCAGCCGGCTCGCATAGGGCTCCGGCATGACCGGGTCGGAGTAACGGTCTTCATACCGCACCTCGTACCCCGCCTCCCGCAAGACCGCGGCAATGTATCCGAGCGAAGTTTTCTTGTCGGGACCGAGATGGCGGCGAAGTTCATCGCGGGCGGCGTGCAGGTCTCCCACCTCGAGGGGCCGCTTGCCGCGCTCCGCAAAGTAATCAAGAAGGATCTGCTTTTTGCTGGGTTGGGGAGACACTTTTTTTCGACCTACCAACTTTCGTCGTTTGGCCATGTCCCTTGGGCGGTGCGGCTTTGGCCGAGGCCGGGGGCTGGGCCGAAGCTTTCAGCCGGGACGCTGCCACCTCCCGTTTGTAACGTGCCACATTGCGCTGGTGTTCGGCCAGCGTGCGGGAAAAAAGGTGACCCCCGTGATTATTGCTGACGAAATAGAGCGCGTCGCCGCTCGCCGGATGGAACGCGGCGCGAAGCGAAGCTTCTCCCGGATTGGCAATCGGCCCGGGCGGCAAACCGGCGTGGCGATAAGTATTAAAGGGCGAATCGAAGTTCAGATCGCTCAGGTGGATGACATCGATGGGGCGGCCGGCAAGGCGCGCCGCGTAAATCACCGTGGGATCGCACTGGAGCTGCATGCCTTTTTCCAGCCGGCGCGTGAAGACCCCGGCCACCACCGGCCGCTCCGCGGGGTCGGGAGTCTCTTTCTCCACCAGCGAGGCCAAGGCGACCACGGAGTGCAGGTTCGCCGGGCCGCCGACCATCTCGCCATGAAACTTCGTTTGCAGCACGTGCCGGAAGCGGGCGAGCAGGGTGGCAATCACCGTGTCCGCGGGAACCCGGCGGGGAAATCGATAGGTATCCGGGAAGAGGTAACCCTCGAGCGTGGGAGCCTCAGGGTCGAGGTCGTGGATCAGCGAGGTTTGCTCCGTGCGCCGCAGGAAATCAGCGGAGTCAATGCTCATGCGCTCGGAGAGAATGCGCGCGATATCGAACCGGTCGGAGCCTTCGGGAATCACCACCGGATAGAGATACACATCGCCCAGAATCAATTTCCGGTAAACATCCACAGGGCGCAGGGGCCGGTCGAAGAGGTATTCACCCGCCTTCAACCGGTGGCGAGCGCGGCCAATCCAGTAACGGGCGAGGAAAGGCCACTTATGGTGGAGCACGCCCCGTGACACAAGCAGGTCGGCGATGGCGGGGGCGCTCGTGCCCGGGGCAATTTCCAGCATTTCGTTCCCCGCGAAACCGCGATAGGGGTGGTAGAGGTCCCATGCCCCCCAGGCCGCGCCCACCACCAGGCACAGCGTCACGACCATCGCTGCGATCTTGCGCTTCATTCTTGCCGCCCACTCCCCCGGCTGCGCTCGTTTTCGAGGTAATCCAGATAGCTCTGCAGGAGCAGCACGGCGGCGACACGATCCACGGCGCGCTGCCGTTTGCCAATGCTCAACCCCGCATCACGCAGGGTTCGATTCGCCTCGACACTCGTCAGGCGCTCGTCGCGCAATTCCACCGGACAAGGCAAGCGCCGGCGAAGTTTTTCCACGAATTCCGCAACCCGCTCCGACATGGCCGTTTCGCCGCCGCTGTGACCAATGGGGTTTCCCACCAGCACCAACTCCACCGAATATTCCTCCACCAGCGAATGCAATCTCTCTAAATCGTCAGCGAGGCGCGTCCGCTGCAAGGTGGGCAGGCCCTGCGCCGTCATCCCCAGCGCGTCGGACACCGCTAGGCCCATGCGCTTGGTGCCAAAATCAATCGCCAATATGCGTGCTGTCACGATGGTGTGCCCGTTCCCCGATACCAGCCGTTGTTCCCCTGGCATTCCCGCGAGGCCACTGGGGAGGCTGGCTGGATTTGATGATACACCCAACGAACAAAATCGCGGGAGGACGACCGTTACAACATCCACCGGCGCCGGCCGCCACCTTAGCCGAAGCGCCCCTCCTTGGAATCGCAGGTTGGGTGTGATACACAATTACGGTATCATTTCTTGAATTCAGGGATCGTCCTCTGACCCGCACAATCGCTCACCCGCGCTAGGCGGGGGAGGAGTTGCCGTGGCCGGAGTGGATGGTGATGATGGGAGCGGTGGCAAGCACTCAAACCGCAGACGCCGGGAGATCGGCTGCTCACGCCGAGGATTTTCGCCATCTCTGGCGGCGCACGGTCCGCAATGAAATCCTGGGCAGCGCCATCTCCGTTTTGCCCGCCATGATTTTCTATAATGCCGCGTTCTCCTATACGGCGACCCAATTCATGGCCTTGCTGAAGGTTTCGCCCCTTCCCGTGATTTCATTTCTGGCTGTTGACCTGGCGTTGAACTGGTGGTACCTCGCCCCCTTCCGCCACCTGACCAAGCTGACGCCCTCCGCGACGGAGTTGGCTCGCGTTTACACGCGCCTGCACAATCTTTCGCTGTTCAGCTTCATGCGCGTCTTTGGTCCGCATGCCCTTACGGCGTGCGTCGCCGCACAAATCGGAGTCTTATACGCCAACGCGCATTGGGGTCTGGGAATGCCCAGCAGTGATTACCGGATCTACTGGCTGCTGAACCTTACGCTGGTTCCCATCGGGCACGCCATCTTCGAATATCACGCCAACGGCTGGGCAGCCCGCGAAGCGCTGACCCGGCTCGCCGCCGCCTATTCCCTGCCCACCGATTCTCCCGGCGTGTGGCGCGTCGGTTTGGCGGTGCGGCTTGCCATTTTCTACACTCTCCTGGCCATCTCTCCCCTGGCCCTCCTGGCCGCCGCGCAGCTTCATCGGGTCCGCGGCACGACCGCGGGGACGGGTTCCGATGTGGTTAAAATTGTTGCCGGCGTGGTGGTCCTCAACCTGATTCTGCTGGTCCTTTTCGCGTCGGACGTGAACCACCAGACGCGCGCGCTTCTCTCCGGCCTGCAAAGGGTGGAAGAAGGCGATCTCTCCGGCCGCGTCGATCTTTACACCTCCGACGAATTCGGCGCCATCACCGAGGGCATCAACAAAATGATCCACGGGCTCGGTGAGCGCCAGCGCATTCGCGATTTGTTCGGAGTTTATCTGAGCCCGGAAGTTTCGCGCGCCATTCTGGAAGGGCGGGTGGCCTTGCAAGGCGAGGCGCGCGCGGTGTCCATCCTTTTTTGCGATATCCGCGATTTTACCCGCTTCAGCGCCACCCGCAGTCCCCGCGAGGTGGTGAGCCGGCTCAATCGATTCTTTGGGCGCATGACGGGGATCATTCGCGGCCAGGGTGGCACGATTAACAAATTTCTTGGTGACGGATTTCTGGCCGTCTTCGGGACGCCTGTCCATCATCCCGACCACGCGCGACGGGCCGTGGAAGCGGCGCTCCAGATGGAAGGCGAAATGGCCGCACTCAATACCGAACTCTCCGGCCTCGGCGAGCCGCTCATGGAAATCGGAATCGGTATTGACAGTGGCGAAGTCATTGCCGGCAACGTCGGCTCCGCCGACCGGCTGGAGTACACCGTGATCGGCGATCCGGTGAATCGCTCCTCGCGCATCGAGCAACTCAACAAATCACTCGGCACACGCATCCTGATTTCCGAGCGCACTCACGGCGAAGCAGGAATCGAAGGCGGACGGCCGCTCGCCCCAGTGGCCGTTAAAGGAATTGACAAGCCCTTGCAGTTGTTTACCGTAGGCCAAAAGGTGTAATTCGGATGGGTTCAGCTTGAAACTTCCGCGGCCTCGGCGGCGGACTCCCCTACCTTCGCGGGCCGGTCAACGAGTTCCAGGGTCACCGCCTTCTCGTTGCAACAACTGTATCGCTCGCAGCGCAGGCAATCACGCCAGACTTTGGTGGGAAACCTCTCCCGGGGGACCTCACGAAATCCCAGCTTTTCAAAAAATGAGGGCGCCACGGTGAGGGCGAATACGGTCTTTAGGCCAAAGGCTTCGGCCTCGTTCAGGAGTTCTTCCATAACCTCCCGCCCAATGCCTTTGGACTTCAACGATTCATCCACGCAGAGAGAGCGAATTTCCGCCACGTCCTGGTTGTATAGCTTCAGCGCGCCGCAGCCCACCAGTTTGCCCTCGCTCTCGGCCACCGTGAACTCCCACACGTTTTCGTAAAGGTCGGTCAGGGTGCGGGGCAGCATGATGCGCTCGCCGGCATAGTGGTTAACCAGCCGGTGGATATCGGGCACATCATTCAGCCTGGCTTTACGGATCGTCAACAGCGTCTCCTCGCTCTAGGGATTAAGGGTTAGGGATTAGAGAGTAAAGCCAATTGCTTTTCCCCACTTCCCATTCCCTAACCCCAAACCCCTGATCCCTAATTCCTAACTACCCGCGCGCGTCCTGCATGAGCAGAATCATGAGCGCCTTTTGCGTGTGCAGCCGGTTCTCCGCTTGATCGTACACCACGGATTGTGGAGAATCGATAACCTCGTCCGTAACCTCCTGGCCGCGGTGCGCCGGAAGGCAGTGCATAAACAGGGCGCCGGGATCAGCAACCGCCATCAGGTCTTTGGTCACGCGGTAAGGCGCGAAGACCTGGTTCCGCAGGTGCGCGGCGTATTCCTGGCCCATACTGGTCCAAACATCGGTATAAACGGCGTGGGCCCCCGCCACCGCTTGAATCGGATCATAGAGAGCCTCGACGGTCGACCCGGTCTCGGCGGCAATGGCGCGCGCCGTTCCCAACACCTCCGGCTTGGGCTCGTAACCGGGTGGCGTCGCAATGCGCACCGACGCTCCGAGCTTGGCTCCCAGAATCATCAGCGAGTGGCACACGTTGTTACCGTCGCCGACGAAGGCCAGCTTCAATCCCTTCAGATCACCGAACCTTTCGTGCAGGGTGAAGTAATCCGCCAGCGCCTGGCAAGGGTGAAAGAGGTCGGTGAGCGCATTGATGACGGGAATGGTGGCGTTGGCGGCCAACTCCAGAACGGATTCATGGGCGAAAGTCCGGGCCACGACGCCATGCACCCAGCGTTCGAGGTTGCGGGCGACGTCCTTGATGGCTTCACGCTCGCCGAGGCGGGGCTTGCTGTGTTCCAGGTAGACGGCAAACCCACCCAGGCTGGTCATGCCCACTTCAAAGGTGGTGCGGGTGCGCAGCGAGGGCTTCTCAAAGATCATTGCCAATTGTTTGCCGCGCAACACGTGCGCATACTCCCCAGGCCTCGCCTTGACGCGCTCCGAGAGATCGAAGAGGAGCTTCAAGTCATCCTGGGTCAGATCCTGGTCCGCCAGCAGATCCCGTACACTCAAAGTCTCCGCTTTCTTGATCAATGTCGTCATCACCGCCATCATGCATTTACTCCCTTCACCACGGCCGCCGGCACGAGCGCTGCCAGGACCGGTCTTAAAATTCCCATGGCTTCGTCAACGTGCTGCCTTTCGATGATCAAGGGCGGAAGGAAGCGCAGCACTTTCTCCTGCGTGCAATTGATCAGCAAGCCGGCTTCCAGCGCCTGCCGCACCACGGACTTTCCTGAGGTTATCAATTCCACGGCCATCATCAGCCCGTCGCCGCGCACTTCCTGAATCACTGGAAGGTCAGCACGCAGTTTTTCCAGCTCCTGGCGGAAATAAGCTCCCACCTCGTTCACGTGGGCAAGAAAGCCGGGGCGCTCCATAATCTCCAGGACCTTTAGCGCCACGCGGCATTGCAGCGGTCCGCCCCCGAAAGTGGTCCCATGCATGCCGGGGGAAAAGGCCTGCGCAACTTCCTCGCGCGCCAGAATGGCGGCCAGCGGCAGGCCCGCAGCCAGAGGTTTGGCCACCAGCACGATGTCAGGTTGCAGACCGAATTTGGTGAAGGCGAAAAATCTCCCCGTGCGCCCCAGCCCGCACTGGATCTCATCGCAGATCAATAGCGCTCCGTGTGCGCGGCAAAGCTCGGCCGCCGCCTTCAGGAAATCTTCGCGAATTTCCACCACGCCGCCCTCGCCCTGAATCACTTCCAACATCACCGCCGCCACTTGGGGAGTGAAGCTTTCGCGCAAGTGCGCGGCGTCGTTCAGGCGGACGAACCGGACTCCCGGCAGCAGAGGCTCAAAAGGCTCGCGATACTTCTTTGGCCACGTGGCCGAAAGCGCGCCAAACGTGCGCCCGTGAAAAGAGTTTTCTATCGCCAGAATTTCAAAGCGCTCGAAGGGCCCCGGGGCAGCGTGCTTGCGCGCATAAGCGCGCACCAGTTTCATCGCCCCCTCCACGGCTTCCGTCCCGGAGTTCGCGAAGAAGGCGCGATCCATGCCGGAGAGCCGCGTCAACTTTTCCGCCAAGGGCGCCTGGTAGGGGTGATAAAGGAGATTGGAAACGTGCAAAAGATTTTCGGCGCCATCCCGCAACGTGGCCATGATTTCCGGGTGGTTATAACCCAGCGAATTCACCGCCAGGCCGCCAAGGAAATCCAGATACTTCTTTCCCGTCTCGTCGTAGATGTAACAGCCGTCACCGCGCACGGCGAGGACCGGCAGCCGCTCATAGGTGGGGATCAAAACGTGCTTTTCGAGTTCAGCAATCTGGTCGCGATTCATAAGTCCTTCACAATCCGGGTTCCGGCGGTTTTTCCCTGCTCGATGGCGCGGAGTAACGCCTTGGGAGCGGTGGTGGAGAGGATGTCCACCTCCCCAACGTTTTGGCGCAGCGTTCGCGCGCAAGAGAGCAGCTTCGGAATCATACCGTCCCGAACCACTCCCTGGTTAATCATGCGACGAATGTCTCCGAGCCGCACAATCGGCAGCAGGCGCTTTTCGGCGTCCCACACCCCACCGGATTCGGTGAGGTAGAGCAGGCGGTCGGCATGGAGAGCCACGGCCAGTGCCGCCGCCAAATCGTCAGCATTGATATTCAGAAACTCGCCGCGCGCGTTCACGCCCAGGCTGGCCACCACGGGGATCATGCCGCCGCGCAGGGCGAGATCCAGCACTGTGGTCTTGACCTTGTACGGCCGGCCGACAAAGCCTAAATCTCTCTTGCTGCCATTCGTGCCCGCGAGCAGTTTGCGCGCGCGCACCAGGCTGCCGTCACCACCGCAAATGCCCAGCGCGGGCTGCCCCAGGGATTCCAGTTCCGCAACCCACTGCTTGTTCACCAGGCCCGCGAGCACCATCATGGCCACGTCGCGGGTGGCGGCATCGGTTACGCGCAAGCCCTGGTGAAACTCCGTCGCGATGCCCAGGCGCTCAAGGGTGCGCGTCAGCACCTTGCCGCCGCCATGCACCACCACCACCGAATGGCCGGCGCGGTGAATGGCTGCGATTTGCCGCGCCAAGTTCTTGCGGCCTTTCGGGTCTTCCGCGCCCTGGCCGCCGATTTTGATGACTAACTTCATAGCAAACCTGTCTCTTGCGGAAACCCAAACATCACGTTCATGTTCTGAACCGCCTGCCCCGCGGCACCCTTCCCCAGGTTATCAATCGTGGAGACGAGAATGAGCCGCCCGGTGGGTTCATCGAGCGCAAAGCCAATGTCGGCAGATTGCGTATTCGCCACGCCCTGAATCTCCGGCAACGTTCCCGCCGGATAAATGCGCACCATGGGGGCTGCCGCGTAGAAATCTCCGAAGAGCTTTTCGACCTCGCTCAGCCTG
>Ga0326728_10010891_pt1 | contig 21040 bp, 21 predicted proteins | sample MB3enrmetagenome_FD_207602 | JGI IMG/M metagenome (GOLD analysis project Ga0326728, IMG submission 207602) | Lab enriched peat soil microbial communities from McLean, Ithaca, NY, United States - MB31MN | ecosystem: Environmental > Terrestrial > Soil > Wetlands > Peat | place: USA: New York... | reverse complement strand
TATTGGACTCCGGCTTTGTTGAACTTTGTCGGCATGACCAATGTGGAAGTCAGCGGGGAAGGCTTGATTGACGGTTCGGGAGAGGCGTGGGGAACTCGAGGCGGCGGCGGCGCGGCGGCCAATCCGGCTCTGAACGCAACGCGCGGCCCGGACTCCAGCCCGAGGACCGTTCCCCCGGCCCAGCCCGCCACAGGGCGGGAATCTCCCCCGCCGCCGCCGACGACGGCGAAGCTTTGTTTTGCGCCCGCGCCCGAAAACCTCCCCAGGACGAATGCCGCCGGAGTGGCGCTGCCCGGGGCCGGCCTGGGGCGTCCTCGCACTCTGGTTTTCCAGGACTGCCGCGCCGTGCGGGTTTCGGGCCTGCATTTCAAAAACGAAGCCTCGTGGTGCGTGGTCTTCATTTACTGCGAGGATGTGCTGGCGGAAAACCTCACCGTCCGGGCCGAGCACACCATTCCCAGTTCGGACGGCATGGACATTGATTCCTGCCGCCAGGTGCGGGTGACGGGTTGCGACATTGACTGCAACGACGATTGCATTTCGTTGAAGTCGGGAAAGGACGAGGACGGATTGCGGGTCGCCCGGCCTTGCGAAGACATTGTGATCGAAAAGACGCGGTTTGCCTATGGGCACGGCGGCGCGGCCATGGGCAGCGAAACTTCCGGCGGCATTCGCAACGTGGAGGTGCGCGACTGCGTGGCGGAGGCCGGAAACCTGGCGCCCATCCGCTTCAAGTCCCAGCCCAGCCGCGGCGGGGTGGTGGAGAACATCACCTATCGCAATTTGGAATTGCGCGGCACGCAGCAGGCCTTCGAGTTCAACCTGGAATGGCGCATGAGGCCGCCGTTGGCCCCGCCGGCCAAGGTGCTGCCGGTCGTCCGCAACGTCAAGATGATTAACATTTCAGGCACGGTCAACTCCGGCGGCCTCATCCACGGATTGCGCGACAGCCCAATCCAGGGCCTGACCTTCGACAATTGCCGCCTGGCCGCCCAGCGCGGCTTGACGGTGGAAAACGCGACCAACGTGGACTATTCCGGCCTGCACATCGAAGCAGCATCGGGCCAGGCCATTATCCTGCGCCCGGCGCCGCGTGGAAACTGAAAGAATCGCCGCTGGTAACGCATCCGTCTTTGATGGTAGGGCGCGCACTCCGTGCGCGCCGCGGCGGGCAGTGGACTGCCCGCCCTACCTCCGCCACCCCGCCACCGACCTATTACTTGCGGCTTACTGAAAAAGGTTGACATGTTTGGAACCGGGCCTTTGCATAGAGTCAACATGACTACTGGCATCAATCCCGCATCTGGTCCCGCGAATGCCGGGAGCGGATCACACCAAACAAGCCTCAAATGGATCATCGCCGCTGGTCTGCTCGCCCTGTTTTGGGTGATCGGCGTCATGGTTGGCGGGTTCGCGTTGTTTTGGCGAGGCATCGACGTGCCATCGCCGCCCCTAACATTCCGCCTTCTGATTGGCTACGGTCCGGTGGCGGTTCCGTTGTTCGGAGTGGTGGCTGCCGCCGCTTGGGTTCTTTCCGATGTCTATTTCCGGGGCCGCTGGCTTCAATGGTTCCTTTTCGCCTTTTATGCTTTCGTCATACTTGGCATTTTTGTGGAATCGGTGCATCCCTTTTTGGTGCATCCCTTTTTTGGGCCGGCCCCTGACTCCATCCATTAGACTTTTAGCTTTGGAGCGCGGGAAGCTCAGTCCCGCTTTTGGACCGGCGTCGAATTCGGCGGGAAAAGCGGCGGCAAGCCGCCGCACTCCAAAGAGTAACGCGCGTTTTGCCGCAGGCCATGGCAGCAACCTCACGGCGCGCCCATCGGGCGGGCGTTGTTCCCAAAATGGAACAGGCTGTTGTCAAACGTATATTGCCAGGCTATGTAACATTGAAATCCCACCGGGCCGTCAATGGACCGGCCAACTGAGAAGAGCAAATGGTGATGGTCGCTGAAATCAATCACCGTGCCGATGTTGAACGCGGTGCCGGTATTGGGAAAGTCGGTTTGATACACGCTCTGATGATAGACCTCCGCGCCCAAGAGGACATTGCTGTAAATCTGCTTTTGCAGCACCGCCCCGGCAAATCCCCAATTGCCGCGCCCGGAAAAAGAATTGAGGCCGAAGCCACCCCCGCCGTAGGCCGTCCACGAACCCCAGCTCTTCTGCGCCCATAAGGGAAGAAAGGCCTGGGAATGACCATTGCCCAGATTGTCCCGCGCGCTGCCCGTCGGCACCTCCAGCAACGGAAAAATCCCCACCTGGGGCCACCCGTTGCTTTCCTGGATAAACCGGTATTTTGCGCCCAGTTCCAGGTCGCCCGGCCCGTAATGCCCGGCTCCCGCCGGCGGCGAATCGTAAGCCGCGGGCGCAATCAGGTGAAGCTGCAAGTCCGGAACAGCTCCATAGTTGACTTCAAAATGAGGCGCGGTGCCGGACCAATCGCCTCCAAGTTTTGAGTGCATGGAAGCGATATAAAACTCCCAGTGCTGGTAATCCACCGGCTCCGGATCGTCGGTGACAAATGGCGGGCCGCCCAGGGCAGTCCCCGCGATCCCCAGGCTGAGGACGGCCGACAGAATCACAACCCGCAAGCGTTGTTTGTAATGCGTCGGTCTTGGCTGGTAGGGCGCGCACGCCGTGCGCGCCGCGGCGGGCAGAGGACTGCCCGCCCTACCGTTTCCCGCTCCGCCGCTGACGCAGTACCGTTGTTTATTATGCATAGCAGTTTTTTAATCGGCGATTAGATAGAAGGCCAGGACGATGAGAACGCCCGCCACCACTCCCGAAAAAACGATGCCGGCCAAACGATGGACGGGCATTTTCGGCCCCTGCCCGCCATTCGTTCTGGCGAAGCACCAGCCGAACAGGGCAAAGAGAACGAGAATTATGGCAACATGGGTGATCCAATGATGGCCGGTCATTTTTTGCATCCAATTGGCGACGCCCTGGCTCCTCTCCTTCGCGATCACCAGCAGGGCGTTCAACACGGCGCAGAGCGCCAGGGACAACCCGAACGAGTTCGTGTATTTTGAGACGGCGTTGTTTTCCATGGGTTCTTCCGGGTCAATTTGGTTTCGCCAGCAAGGCCACTTTTACCCCCGTCGAAATGATCGCGCCGTGCCCCTCGGCCATCAAGGCGAGCGCCACGACCAAGGCAGCCACGCACAGCACCAGCCGCCGCGCCTCCTTGTTCACGGCCAGGTTGTTGGATGCCGCGATGGGGAGGTAGGTGGCCAGGAGCAGAAGCGTGATGACGAAATGCTCCTTGGTCTCCATGAAGTAGTTGTGCGCGAACGGCCACGGCCCTTTGAGGATGACCACCTTGTCCGGCTTGTAATCCACAACATACCAATAGCCGCCGGCCAAGAAGGCCAGCCATAGGAAGACCATTGCCGCCCGGCTCACCCATCGTATCCGAACCAGGTTTCCCTCGCGCGCGTTCAAAACGTCCACAATAAGCCATGTGGTCGTGAGGAGACAACCCACCCCGAACAGCACATGAGCCAGCAAAACGACTTCTTTCATGGCTTGGCGCCCCGGGCGGGCGGTGTTATTGGTTGTCTAAACATAGTCAGTTCATTCGGATTTTCGCTTCTCCTTTTCCGCCACAACTTCGTCATAAAGCTCCTGGATTTGTGCCCGGATCAGTTTCAGGACCGCTTTCCCCTTTGGGGTGAGCCGGTAGTCCTTTCGCGCCCGCCGCCCCCTCCCCAGGGCGGTGACGGCCAGCCACCCATGCCGCGCCAGCCGTTGCAGCAGCGGGTAAAGGGTGCCGGGGCTGATTTCATAGCCGTGGCGGCGCAGCTCAGTGATAATCCATTGGCCATGAACCGGTTCCTCGCCCGCGTGATGCAGGATATGCACCTTCCAAAAGCTCAACAGAATTTCCCGGTCAACTTCGTTCATGCGCTTATTCCGACATTCGATGTCGGAAACCAATATATGGGGACTTTCGCCGGATGTCAAGTCTTGGGCGGCCAACCTGGGCCATCACCCAAACACGCCTTTGCCGCTGGATATCTCAGCCCTCCAACTGGTGACTTTGGCTCTAATCGTGTCGCGCACTTCGCGGGTCTTGGCCAGTTTTTCCTCATCGGAGCCCTGAAAGCTGGACGGGTCAGGGAAACCCCAATGCAAACGGGAGGTTGTGCCGGGAAAGAAGGGACACCGTTCCGCGCTGGTTTCATCGCAAACGGTAACGACGCAATCAAAATTCCTCCCGGACTTTAACATGTCGGATACACTTTTCGTTTGATTGCCGGCAATATCAAATCCGATTTCCCGCATCACTTCCACGACGATGGGATTGAGTTTGCCCGGTTCAATCCCCGCGCTATGAACCTCAAATTCCTCACCGCCGATCTGTTTCAAAAAGGCCTCCGCCATTTGGCTCCGGGCGCTGTTGTGGATGCAGACAAACAATACCCGCTTTTTCATAAAAAACTTTATTCGGTCCTAATTGCGCGTTTTGGCTCCTTCACAGCAACCCGGGGCCGATTGTTCCGCTGCGAAGTTATTTGATTTTGCGACCCAGCAACAGCCCGGTTCCCGGAAGGCGCAGCAGGCCGGAACTGCCAGCATTGCGCCCAGGACCGGAGCCAGGATGTAAATCCAGAGGAATTGGACGTGACCGCTCACAATGGCAGGCGCAAGGGAACGAGCCGGATTCATCGAAGCCCCGCAAATAGGCCCGGCAAACATCGCTTCCAGACCGATGATGGCGCCAATGGCAACGCCCGCGGTAATCCCCTTTTCCTTTGAGCCGGTGGAAACACTTAAAATGACGAGCATCAATAGAAATGTGAGAACGACTTCGAGAATGAAACTTTGCCCCCAGCCCCCGGCCGGGAATGTTATGCCAAGTTTCTCATCCGAAGGAAACAGGCGCCGCAGCAGGCCGCTGGCCGCGAGCGCGCCTGTGATTTGCGCGAGGATATAGCCCGGCGCTTCCCTCCACGAAAATCGCCGCGCAGCGGCAAAAGCAGCCGTGACCGCGGGGTTGAGGTGCGCCCCGCTGACATCTCCGAAGGTGTAAATCATGGCCAGGACAATCAGGCCGAAGGTCAAAGAGATGCCGACGTGGGTGATCGCGCCGTTGCTGGCGCCATTGATGACGATGGCGCCCGTTCCGGCGAAAACCAATCCGAAAGTGCCCAAAAACTCGGCCACCAGCTTTTTCGTGTTCTGCTTCGTCATCAGACTATATTCGCATGGGCGAATATGAAATGCCAGCCGGAAGCATCAGCGGCACCGGCCGGACGGCTTCCATTTTGCCAGCCGGGCTTTGTCCCGCCGAAGTTCAGGCGTTTCCTCCCGGCAGGCAGCCAGACAGCCCATCAGCCTCTTGTGGAACGCCGTCTTCGCCGGAACCAGTGAGTAATACATCCAAAGCCGCCTCTTTTGAGCCGCCACCAATCCGGCCCTGCGCAAATGCGCCAGGTGGCGGGAGGCGGTCGGTTGCGGAACTTTGAGAATGTCCACCAAATCGCAAACGCACATCTCGCCTCCCAGGAGAAGATGCAAAATGCGCAGCCGTGTCCGGTCCGCAATGGCCCGGAATTTCAAATCCGCGTTGGACGGTTTTTTGCGCATGGCCATTGAATCAAACCTTTTTTCGACCGGAGCGTCGTCAGTTTTTGGCCTGAAAACAAGCTTCATCGGGCCGGTTTCGATCTTCCTCCCCGCACCGGGCAGGCCAACAACCCTGTTTCTTTGCCATATCCGGCTTCCGCGCCGCCTTCGAGAATGAAGTGCAATTTAAGGCAAAGAATTGCCAAATGATGGTGAGTGGTATTCTCGCGATGCAATCACGATCTTCCGCATCATGAAATCCGAATTCTCAGCGCGTCTGTTCGCGTTGTTTTTGATGCTCTGGCCGGCGGCAGCCTTCGCCGCGGCCACTCCTTATCCCCCTCACTTTGCCTTTGAGAACTGCACCTTCTCCAAGCCGGGCAAGCCCGGCGAGATCACGGGGACGCAAGCCGCCCCGATCCTGTTCAAGAATGTCAAGATGAACGGGGCGGTCCTGCATAGCGCCGGCCAGTTAAAGCAAACGGGGTTCGATCTCATGGTTCCTGCCAGGTTCGAGCCGTAAACACCCAACACAGGAGAAACAACAAATGAAATCCATATTCTCAGCACGTTCGATCGCATTGTTTTTGACGCTCTTGCCGGCGGCGGCCTTCGCCGCGGCCACCCCCTACCCCCCTTACCCGGAGGCCGTGCCCAGCACGGCTTACAAGGTGACGGTGGACGGCCAGCCTGTGTTTACGCATAGTTTTCTCACCTACGACCAGTTCAACTGGATGGACTATGCCAGCTTCTCGATGACCGGCAAGGTCCACGTTGAGATAACGTGCATGGTGAGCGACAGGAAGGTGATGACCTGCAACATCCGGCCGCTGGTCTATGGCATCCAGCCGAAGATTGAGGGCAACAAGGTCAGTTTCGACCTGGATCAGCCGCGCTATCTGGTCATATTTTTCAACGACGAGCCGGCCTTCTACAACACGGGCTTGTTGTTGTTCGCCGAGCCGCCGGAGAAGAACCCCGCCAAGCTGGGCGATCCGGGCGTGGTCAACATCCAGGACTACAAGATTGACAGCACGGGGAAGACGGTGGAAACGGAGAAGATCAACCAGGCCATCAGCGACGTCGCCGCCAAGCCCGGCGGCGGCACGCTGTTTTTCCCCAAGGGCATTTACAAGACGGGCTCCGTGGTGATGAAGAGCAACGTCCGGTTTTACGTGGACGTGGACGCCGTGATTCTGGGTTCCACCAAGGCCGCGGATTACCCGCGCCGCGCCTTCGTTGTTTTTAATGCCTGCACCAATGCCAGCTTGTCGGGGCGGGGCACCTTTGACATGGACGGCTATCCGTATCTGTGGCATGATTTCCAGCCGGACACCGGGGACGGAAAGGCCAGGGAGCGCGGCGGCAAAGTGATAGATCCTCATGGAACCGGAATCAACGGCTACACCGTGAGCAACTGCCGCGACGTCTCCTTCAATGATTTGTTGCTCATCCGGGTCGCTTATCATGACATTAACGTCAACAACTGCGAGAACTATTCCAACCACAACATCAAGATCGTCAATCGCAAGCAGCAGTACCATGACGATGGCTATAACATCTCCGGCAGTCACATCCTGCTCGAAAACGGGTTTGCCATGACCATGGACGACACTTGGGCGCTGCACGGCAATCTGAATGATTTCGTCGTGAAGGGATTTGTCGTCTATAGCTATACCTGCTCCGTGGCCTGCGGCTATGGCGGCGTTCCGGCCATCAAACACATGCGTCTGGAGGACGTGAACTTCGTGGCCAACCACAATAAGTTCGCCATCTGGATTCAATCCACACCGGCGTATTTTGTCGGGCGGGGGTATCCCACCGGGGCGCGCGGAAATGCCATGGACGATCTGGAGTTTGTCAACTGCTCGTTCGAGAGCGACGGCGGGCAGATTTATATTGACGGCGGCGACTATCCGTTGACCAACTTTGTCTTTGACCACTGCACGTTTTACAAACCGGGCAAGCCCAGCCTGATCATGGGGTCGAAAGTCGCTCCCATCCTGTTCAAGGGCTGCCAGTTGGAAGGAGCGGCGCTCAAGAGCGAAGACCAATTGAGGCAGACGGGGTTCGATCTCATGGTCCCTGCCAAGTTCGAGCCGTAAGGCCGAACACGGGTGGATCCATTCCAGGCCCCCCGGCCGGCCCCAAGCCGGCTTGGGGGCCGCGCTTTTACTGCGCCTGCAACCGGAAGAACAGTTGGGGCGCCGAGGGGGATATGATGTTGGTGTACGGCGAACTGGCGCCAGCCACCGGCGACCACGGCCCGGTGATGTTGGTTGCTTCCAGGAGCAGCCCCAATCCGCTGTTGGACCAACTCAATACCAAATTCGGCGTTACGGCATCCTGGAAAGAGAGAGTGGGCGGCGGCGGCCCTGCCAGGACCGTAATGCCGCCCGAGCCGCTGGAAACGGAAGACCCGCTTTGGAGCGGCCAGGCGGCCGGGAAATAAGCGGGGTACCAGGCCGAGAGGCAGGCAAAGGAATAGCTTCCCGCAAAGAGGGCGGCTCCTCCGACAGTGACGCTTTGAAAGGTGTCGTTCTGGTGGAGCAGCATCCTGCCATTGAGAGTCAGGCTGCCGTTGGGATTGTTGATGTTGTAGGTCGTTTCCAATGCGCCCTCCGCGCCGACGGTAATGGAGTTGGTTCCCAAAGCATTGGTCCCGGTTCCCAGGAGCGTTCCCTGAACCACGTTCCACGTTCCGGAGAAGGTATTGGTATTGCCGGTAATGTTCATGGCATTCCCGTCGCTCAACGCGTAACCGAGATCGTGCAATTCAATTTGTCCGGCGCCGGTCAGGAAGGCGTTGATCGTATAACCGGCGTCCGTCGCGGCGTCATCATAGAACGGCGTATTGGAGTTAATGTCCATTTCTCCATTGATGACGTATTGGATGCCGGCGCTGTTGCCGATGGACGCATCCATCTGGCCGCCGCTCATAACGAGCCTGGGAAAAGTCGTTGGGGTGGATTCAAGGCGGATCTCCCCGATGGTGGCGCTTCCGCCCGCGGCAAAGTTCCCGTCGCCTTCCATCGTCAGCACTTTGCCGGGGAATGTGGCGGGTCCGGCAGCCGGGGTCCGCAACCGCGCGCCCGGCAGCACTTCATAGAGGGCGTATCCCGGCAGAGCCGCCGAAACCGAAGCCGGATTGCCGTCACTCCAGTTGGTGGGCGTGTTCCAATTCAGTCCCGTTCCCATCTGCAGTGAGAGTGTAATGACGTTCGTCTGTCCAAAGGTCAACACCGTCAGTGAATAAGGCGGGAATGAGTAGCTGAACAGGTTGCTGGCGGAACTTATGTTGGTGGTGGCGATGTCCTGCGCTGTGGCGCTCAGGTTGCTCGAGGCGGCATTATCCTGGAACTCGCCGTAAGTGCGGCTGATGGCGGTTGCGGCGGGCGAAAAGCCGGTGAAGTTGAGTTGCGCGTTGAAACTGGCGGCCGGATCCTTGTTGATGGCCAGCACGGAGAGCGTGCCGTTGGTCTGCCGGGCGGCGTAAACGGAAAGCAACAGATAGTCGCTGCCGGCGTTGAGAATGGCGGAACCCGGCCGCGCGAAGTATTGCATCATCCTCATGGCATAATAGACCGGGTGGCAGCTATTGGCGCCCGTGATCAGGCCTTCGTCCCCTTCCTGGAGCCAGCCATACAAGGAAGGATCCACATCGCCATTGTTGCCCATGCCGTTGCGAAGATCCCACCAAAGGTAGGAGTTAATCTCCGTTTGCATCAGTTGCGCCAGGGTGTCCGCCTCATAGAGGCCGTTGACCAGGCTGCTCAATTGCTTGCCGCCGTTGCTGGAATCGCTGTTGTTCTCCGTGCAGCAGATTTCGATGTTCGTGCCGGCGGGTCCGAAGTAGTCGCTGATCTCCTGTCGCAAGGTGGCGGCGTCTCCCGCCCAATTGCTGGTGGATTGCAGCAGGAACATATCGCTGTCCACAATGGGAGGCGGTGGCGGCTGGGCCGGGAGTGGTTCCGCCGTGTACTGCGGGTAAACGTGATGGATCAAAAAATCCGGCTGCGCGCCCAGGCTCCTCAAGGTCCCCAGCACCACCGGGATCCAGCCATAGACGACGGCGCCGGTGCGGAGGTTGGTGGCGCCATGGGTGTTGCCGCTCTGGTAACTGCTGTCGCCGGGAGCGGCCACCACGCCGATTTTGATCGTCGGGTCCGCCGCTCTCATTGCGGCCAGATAAGTCGCCGCCTTCACGGCGTATGTGTATGGATTATGCGCGGGGATATTGGTGTCTTCTTCCCAAGTGCCGTAACATTCATTGCCAATCTCCCAGTATTGGTAGTGGCAATGGTTGGTGATATTGTCGAAGAGGACATAGCCGGCCGCCATATTGCTGTCGCCGCTGCCGTAATTGACGGTGATGAAAGTCTGGGCGCCCGCGCCGAGATTGGTGGCGATGTGATTGAAAGTTTGTTCCTCGCTAATATCCGTCGCCCAATTGTGAGTATCGGCGCCGGATCCCCCCGGCCAGCGCAAGTTCAAAATCCCCGCGTTGGTCAGCGCGGGAAGCGTGGCGGAATTGCCCAAATATCCGTCCCAGGTTGCCGCGTTGACCCCAAACCACCGGGCGTCCGCCATCCGGTTGGTTTGGGCCGCGGAAATACTCAAATGCACGACCGCCGGGGCGGGCGCGGCGCCGATATAAACATCATCCACATAAAAGACCGGCTGCGCGCCCCCGGACGCGTCCTGAATCCGCAAACCGCTGAAATTCGATTTGTTGGAACAGCCCAGGGACGAAAGCGGCACGAGGAATTGCTGCCAGACATTCGTCATCAATTTCGGCAGCGCATAGGCGGTCTGGGGGCCTCCGTTGAGGGTGCCATAGATCTTTAAGAGTTGCCCGCCGCTGGTTCCGCCATTAATCCAGAACTGAACGCTGCCATAGGGACTGGAGTTGAACCCGCTGTGTTGAAACGAAATGTATCCTCCCGAAGCGGTGATGGCGGCGCTGATGGAGTAGGAGCCGGTATGAACTGTGTTCGTGCTGGCAATATTGCAGGTCAGGCCGGAGCTGCTGGCCGAAAAATCGTTCACCAGGTTGTCGGTGTATATCGGCCGGTTCGTTTGCGCCAGGGCGCCGGCTCCGGCAATAAGAACCGCCGCGCTGAGAATCGTGCCGGCGAAACGGCGAAGATTTTTCATGGTGTGGCTCAACTCCTTTGCAATGCGATTCCGGGAACAATCACGGCAACTGCCGCTCGTAATCAATGGCGCCGCCCAGCTTTTTGTAATGGGCCAAGGCGGTGTTGAAGTCTTTCCGGGCATTGGCGGCGGCCTGTTGCGCGCGCTCAACGGCTTGGTCCGCCGCCTGCAAGGCCGCCGGGCCGGCGGCTGGGCGATGCTGATTGCGCAGGGCCGTCTGGTTCTTTTCGGCCGTTTGACAGGCGGTGACCGCGCGGTGGACCGCCGCCAGCCGCTCCTGCACCAGTTGGTCGGCCAGGGTCAAGTCCGTCAGCTTGTCCAAGGCGCGCGGGTCCACGGCCTCCCCGGCGGGGGCTGGAGCCGGAGGCCCTCCGGGGCGGCCCACCAGGGAGGCCGCCACCAAGGCGCCGGCCACGAGGACAAAGGGGATCAGGCAGACACCAACAATCTTCCAATGCTTGAATTGACGCAGGAGGGCGGCTACGCCGGCGAAACTGAACTGAAATCGGGCCGGCGGCCTGGCCACGGCCCCTGCCAAGCGCAACGAGGAGGTCATCTTGCGGGCCGCGATACCGGGGAAAACGATGGGCTGCTGGCACTTGGGGCAGGGCATCCGCTGCCCCGAATACGCGTCTGCATATTCCATGTGTTGTCCGCAATGGGGACACGCATATTTGTGCTGGTCCATATTCCAACCTGCTAATTGTCAGAATGTTTCATCAACCACAGGCCGGCCCGGGTCCGGCCCCGCTTATTGACCGTAACACGTTAGACGTTCCCCGGCCACAAAATGCTTTGGAAAAAATGAATCAATCGCAACCGCCGCGCCGTTTCATTGACAAAGACAGCCGCAGCCGTTGCAAAATGCCGGCAAAATCGGCGGGAAGCGGGGCCTCAAAAACCAGGCGCCGGCCGGTGCGGGGATGGGTGAGGGCCAGTTGGCGGGCGTGGAGCATCTGGCGGGGCGCGCCGCAGCCGGTGGCCTGGCGCAGCCGCGCGTTCTGCCGCCGGCCATAAACCAAGTCGCCCATCACGGGGAATCCCAGGTGTTGAAAGTGGACGCGGATTTGATGGGTGCGGCCGGTGTGCAAATCCACCTCCACGCGCGTGGCGCCGCGCAGCCATTCCAGAACGCGGAAGGAGGTGCGCGCGGGGCGGCCGGCCCCGGCCGCCATCCGTTTGCGGTCCAGGCGATGCCGCGAGATGGGGATGTCAATTTCCCCGCCCGGGCCGGGCCATTGGCCGCAGACGATGGCCTCGTATGTTTTTTCCACCTGGCGCGCGGCGAATTGCCCGGACAAAATCAGGTGCGCGGCGTCGTTCTTGGCCACGACGAGGCAGCCGCTTGTTTCCTTGTCAAGACGATGGACAATCCCGGGCCGCGCCACCCCGCCAATGCCGCTGAGTTGTCCGGCGCAATGATGGAGCAGGGCGTTGACCAGCGTGTGGGCCGGGTGGCCCGCCGCCGGGTGAACGACCAGGCCGGGCGGCTTGTTCAGCGCCAGCACATCCTCGTCCTCGTAAAGAATGTCCAGCGGGATGTCCTCGGGCTGGGCTTGGGGCGGATGGGCCGCCGGCCAGGAAACGCTGACCACTTCGCCGGCCCGGGGGTGATGGGAGGGTTTGGCCTGGAGGCCATTGACCCGGATATGCCCCTCCGCCAGCAGCCGTTGAATGGCCCCGCGCGAGACGCCGGGAAATTGGGTCCGCAAAAAGGCGTCCAGCCGTTCCAACGGAAGCGACTGCCCGACGGTGATTTCAGCGCGCAAGTTCAATCTTAATCTTAATCAGTTTTCCGTCCTCGCTTCCGGCGCGGGCGGGGCTGGGGCGGCGGATTCCAGCCGGGAAACCAGGATGAGCAAACCGACGCCCACGCAAATCGCGCTGTCGGCGACGTTGAAGGCGGGAAAGCCGATTTCCCTGTCGCCGCGGGTGAGGAGATAAAAGCGCAAAAAATCAATCACCTGATGGCGGGCGGGGTTGATTCTGTCAACAAGATTCCCCGCGATCCCGCCGCAGATCAGGCCCAGGGAAATTTGTCCCAGGAGGCCTTGGATGTGGAAATGGCGGCGCCAGAACAGCAGGCCCGCCAGGGCCGCCGCCGAAACCCAGGCCAGCACCTCGTTGCGGCCGCGGAACAGGCTCCAGGCCGCGCCGGTGTTGCCCCAATTGACCAGCCGGAAGAAACCGTCAATAACAATCCGGTCCTCCTTGGGGCCCAGGAATTGGAGGACCAGGTTCTTGCTGGCTTGATCCAGCGCCAGGACCAACGCCGCGATCAATAAAATGCGCCGGTTGGCTGTGGAGATCATCGTTGAAAAACCACCCGGGTCCCGGCCAGGAGATCGTGCAGGCCCCGTTTGTCGGGGCGCGCCAGAATCCACAGGAAGCCGACCACGAGCGTCAAGCGCTCCGCCAGCGAGCGCAGCAGCGCCCGGCTGTAGCCCAGCGGGGAACCGTCCACGCCGATGATTTTCGCGCCCACCGCCATCTTTCCCAAGGTGGCGCCAAAGGTTCCGTTGAGGAGAACGTCATAGAGCAGCAGCAAAAAACACAGGCAGGGCGACACCTGCCTGACAAAGGCGAAGTAGTGGTCCATGAATTGTTGCCGGGCCTGGTCGCTCAACACGGCGGGGAGCACCGGCATCTCCCATTGTTTCCACCGGCAAATCATCTCAAAAAGCATGACCAGAATCACGCTGTCCAGGAGGTAGGCTGCCAGGCGCGGCCAAAATCCCGCCGCGCGCAACCCCTGGTTGAGCGCCGTGGGCGACACGGAGGCCTGGAGCCGGGCCAGGGCCTGCTGCAATTCGGTGTAGCGGGCGGCCGGCGTCCAGAGGGCCAGATCGTTGCGCCAGACCTGGGTGGAGGCGGCCACGCGGCCGTCGCCGATCCACATCTTTAATTCATCCAGCGAGGCGGGGCCGTATTCGGCTCCGTCTCCGCCGATGATTTTGTATTCGGTATCCATTTGGACAGGATGCTGTCTAAGCTTTCCCCGGTGAAAAGACAATGGCAAACTGCGCTTTTGTCAATGGTGAATCCGCGCCATTAGTACCGCGTCAGCGATGGAAGGGGAAAAGGCGGGTTCCCGACGCGTCGGGACTACCCGCCGCGGCGCACACGGAGTGCGCGCCCCCCGATCATTGAATCCACTCGACTCCTCTTTGCCGCCCTGCCACCATAAAATAATAATGTGCGGGGTCAAACCATACTTTTGCCCATTTGGCTTGACGCGCCGGCGCGGGGCAGTCAGGATGGCCTCATGCCGCGCCAGTTGAGAATCGAGTATGCCGGGGCTATTTATCATGTCCTGAGCCGGGGAGATCGCAAGAGGGCGATCTTCCTGGATGACGTGGACCGCCAGGATTTCCTCAAAACCCTGGCCGAAACGTGCCAGAAAACCGGTTTTGAGGTTCACGCCTATTGCCTGATGAACAACCATTTTCATCTGGTGGTGGAAACCCCCCGGGCCAACCTGGTGGCGGGAATGCGCCGGTGGCTCAGCACCTACACCATCCGCCTCAACCACCGGCACAAACTTTGCGGGCACGTCTTCAGCGGACGCTACAAGTCGCTGGTGGTGGAGGGGAGTGGCAACGGGTATTTGAGGACGGTGTGCGACTACACACACCTCAACCCGGTGCGGGCCAAGTTGCTGGCGCCATCGAGCCGTCTGCTCGAATATCCGTGGAGCAGTTTTGGGTATTACCTGGCGGCTCCGCAGCACCGCCCGCATTGGCTGCGAGTGGACCGTTTGATGGGGGAGCACGGTCTGCCGGTGGACACGGCGGCGTCCCGCCGGGAGTTTGAGCGCCGCATGGAAGCCCGACGGGCGGAGGAAGCGCGCGCCGGGCAGCGGAAAGGGTTGCCGGGGGGATGGTGTTTAGGAACCAGCGAATTCAAAAACAGCTTGCTGGAACGAATGCGCGGTCAATTGGGGCGCAACCATTCCGGCGTCTTGCGGCGAGAGAGCGAGTGGGCGCGGGCGGACAAGATTGTGGCGCAAGAATTGAGGCGGCTGGGGTGGCGGGAATCCGATTTGACCCAACGGCCCAAGAGCGACGCGGCCAAAGTGGCGATGGCAGCACGGCTGCGGCACCAGACGACCCTGACCATTGGGCAAATCGCCCAGCGGCTGCACATGGGCAGCAGGAACACCTTGAACAACCACCTCTATGAGTGGAGGAAAACAAATGAGGCTACCAAAGAATTGGGCAAAAGTATGGTTTGACCCTCCATACGGATTGGAATTCTCCATTCTGCATATGAGTTCCCAGAGCCTTCGTGAATTAGCCATGGCCTTGCCCCTTGAAGCCCGAATGGCGCTTGACTTGCCGGCCCGCAGGGAGCAGGAGTGGCACATTATGAAAAGAATTGAGACAAGGAAGTTGGGTGCGTTCAGTTTCGTTGAACTGCTCATCGTCGTGGCGATTATCGCCATTCTGGCCGCCATGATGTTGCCGGCACTGGCGAAAGCCAAACAAAAGGCGCAACGAATTAGCTGCGTGAACAACCTAAAGCAACTCGGCACCGCCTACCGCCTGTGGGCGGGCGATAACGGGGACTTGTTGCCAGCCCAGCAGACCGTCAAGAAAGGCGGGTGGATGGACGCCGGCGGGCCAGGCGCCGCCGTCGCGGGAGGCGTCATCGGCCCGAGCATCGGACAAGTCGCGGCCTCGGGAGTGGCCTGGAATTATAAACTCATGCAGAACGAACTGGGCCAGTCGCCCAAAGTGGTGGCCTGCCCTTCCGACGACCGCGCGGCCGCGCCGAACTTCAAAAATGGATTCACCGCGCAAAATGTTTCTTATTTTGTGAATCCGGGCGCCGCGGACACCTATCCGCAGTCCATTGCCGGCGGGGACCGCAATCTGGGCGGCATGGCCGGAGATCCGGCCGCGCCGGATGCGGGTTACGGTTTCTCCGGAGCGACCGCCGGCGATTGCGCCGGATCTGATGTGGTGATGAATACGCGCGCTGCCACCATTGTGGCCGTGAGCGGCGGCAACACGGCGTCCCCCAACACGACGGGAAACAAGGTGGGGTGGTCGTTGAAATTGCATTCCGCCGGCGCTGCGGCTGGAGCGGGCAATATTTTGTTGGGGGATGGCAGCGTCCAGCAGGCCTCCTCTGCCTCTTTGGAGCTGAATTGGCTGAGGAATGCCGCCGATCACGGCAATTGGAGCCCGGCGCAACAGCAATACAAAAAGGCGGTTCCCGCTGATGTTCGCTTCTGTTTCCCCTGAGCCGAAGCCCGGAGTGGTTTATCGGCGCGAAGCCGCGGTTGCATTGGCTGTGGGCCGCTGCGGGCGCTTTGGCCTTTGACCCCGGCTCAGGAATCTGTGCAAGTGGCTAATGACCAGGGTTTTGTCGGGCGCAAATTCTTCGCCTTCCTGGCAGGGCAGAGCTGCCGCTCTGCCCTAAATTCTTGGGCGGCGCGGCAGCGCCGCCCTACCAAAGACGTGAAGAATTCGGTCCTGCACCAGGGTTTTGCTAAAAACTCAAAAAAAGCTTGCCCTCCGCGAATGTTCTGTCAAAATGAAGCGTCGAAGTAAATGTTGCAACAGTGATAACCTGATCAAATCTTATGGCACGCATTTTTAACAACATAGTCGAAACTATTGGCCGCACCCCTTTGGTCCGCCTCAACAAAGTCACCGCCGGCCTGGACGCCACCATCCTTCTCAAGTGCGAGTTCTTTAATCCCCTGGGCAGCGTCAAAGACCGCATTGGGCTGGCCATGATCGAAGACGCGGAAAAGCGGGGCGCGCTCAAGAAGAACACGGTGATTATTGAACCCACCAGCGGCAACACCGGCATCGCCCTGGCCTTCGTCGCCGCGGCCAAGGGGTACCAGTTGATTTTGACCATGCCCGACACCATGTCGGTGGAACGGCGCACCTTGCTGGCCATGCTGGGCGCCAAACTCATTCTCACTCCGGGCGCCGAGGGGATGAAAGGCGCCATCGCCCGCGCCGAGCAGGTGGCGCGCGAAACCCCCAACTCCTGGATTCCGCAACAATTTGACAACCCCGCCAACCCGGAAATCCACCGAAGAACCACCGCCGAGGAAATTTGGGCCGACACCGACGGCAAGGTGGACATTCTGGTTTCGGCGGTGGGCACCGGCGGCACCATCACCGGGTGCGTCGAGTCCATCAAGCCCCGCAAGCCTTCCTTTACGGCCATTGCCGCCGAGCCGAAGGATTCCCCGGTGATCTCCCAAACTTTGGCCGGACTGCCCCTCAAGCCCGGCCCGCACAAGATTCAAGGCACCGGCGCGGGTTTCATCCCCAAGAACCTCCACCTCAAGGACAGCAAGGGAAATGCACAGATTTGCGAATGTATTCAGGTGAGCAATGACGATTCCTTCGCCATGGCCCGGCGTTTGGCCAAGGAGGAGGGACTGCTGGTGGGCATTTCGACCGGGGCCAATGTCGTGGCCGCCATCGAGGTCGCCCGGCGTCCCGAAAACAAAGGCAAGATGATCGTCACCATCGCCTGTTCCACCGGCGAACGCTATCTGAGCACCGCCCTGGCCGCGGAAGCCAGGGCGCAGGTGGGCGGTTGAACCTGGGTCTGGCGCGGCAGGAGCCCAGTGCCCGCCCTGGCATTCCCAGCCGGCAGAGCCGGGACGGCTCTGCCGCTTGGCCGGCCCGCCGGAATATTGCCAAAAAAAATAGTTGCATTCCGCGGCGTTTGGCCTGACAATTCAGGTGTTGAAGGTCTGACCGTCCATGCGCCGATAATTCAGTGTGGTTTGCGCAGCGGTCCTCCAAAAATTCTAAATTCAAAGCGAACTTGATTTTTCGGGGTAGTTCGATCAGGACCTTCGTCCGTTGAAAAAAATCCTATGAGCAATGCGCCCAGCGCCACCACAGCCGACCTTGGAGCCGGTTTCCTGGAAATTTCTGAAAAAGGTTTCGGTTTCCTCCGCACCAAGGAAAACAACTACCACCCCAAACCGAGCGACATCTTCGTCACGCCGGACACCATCAAGCGCAACTTCCTGCGCGAAGGCTGCCTGGTCTCCGGCGAAACCCAGCCGCCCCATCGCGGCAACAGCCCCCAGCTCCGAACCGTCGTCACCGTCAATGACCTCCCCTTCGACGCCTATACCAAAGCCGTCCGCTTCGAGAACCTCACCACCATTGATCCCATCGAAAAGATCAATCTCGAAGTCGCCCCCGACCAGTTGGAAACCCGCATCATTGACCTGGTCACCCCCATCGGCAAGGGCACCCGCGGCTTGATCGTCTCGCCCCCGCGCTCCGGCAAGACCACCATCCTCAAGCAGATCGCCAACGCCGTCACCGCCAATCATCCCGAAGTCTATGTCATGGTGCTGTTGATTGACGAGCGGCCCGAGGAAGTCACCGACTTCCAGCGCTCCGTCAAAGCCGAGGTGGTCGCCTCCTCCAACGATCAGGACCTGGAAACCCATGTCCGCCTCTCCCGCTTCTCCATCGAGCGGTGCCGCCGCATGGTCGAATGCGGCCGCGATGTCTTTGTCCTGCTCGATTCCATCACCCGCGTCGCCCGCGCCTACAACAGCGTCCACGGCGGCAGCGGCCGCACCATGACCGGCGGGGTGGACGCCCGCGCCCTGGAAATCCCCCGCAAGATGTTCGCCTCCGCCCGCAAGATCGAAGAAGGCGGCTCCCTGACCATCATCGCCACCGCCCTGGTGGACACCGGCTCGCGCATGGACGAATTGATCTTCCAGGAATTCAAGGGCACCGGCAACATGGAATTGATTCTGGAGCGCAAACTGGCCGAGCGCCGCCTCTTTCCCGCCCTGGACATCCCCAAGAGCGGCACGCGCAAGGAGGAAAAACTGTTCTCCCCCAAGAACATCGAATCCATCCGCAAATTGCGCCGCATGATGGTGGACCTCAACCCCATCGAGGCCATGGAAACCCTCACCGCCGCCCTCAAGAAGCACAAGACCAACGACGAACTGCTCTCCAAAATCATTTGATACCGCTCCCCCCCAAGACGCTCTTTTCCCGCCCCCCGCTGGAACGGATGCTGCGGATTCACCAGGCCATTCAATCCGGCAAACATCCCAATGCCGTTTCCCTCGCACTCGAACTGGAGGTCAGCTCCAAGTCCATTCACCGGGATTTGGAATTTATGCGCGACCGGCTGGAATTGCCCCTGGAGTACAGCGCCGCCCGCAATGGATATTATTACACCGAGGAAGTCAGCGCCTTTCCCACCCTCCAGATCACCGAAGGCGAACTCTTCGCCCTGCTTGTCGCCGAAAAGGCCCTGCAACAATATCGCGGCACCACCTTCGAGCGCCCGCTCCTCAGCGCCTTCAGAAAAATGGCCGCCTCGCTGCCCGACACCATTTCCCTCAACCTGGCCGACTGGGAGCAGACCATCTCCTTCCGCACCAGCGCCGAGCCGATCCTCAACCTGGAGAACTTCGACCTCCTGGCCAAGGCCGCCGCCCAGCGCCGCCAGCTCCAACTGACCTATCGCAAGCCCGGCCGCCGCGAAACCGAGCTTCGCCTCGTGGACCCCTATCACCTGGCCAACATCAACGGCGAATGGTTCCTTTTCGCCTGGTGCCATTTGCGCCAGGACATCCGCACCTTTGTTCCCGCCCGCATCCAGGCCGTCCAACTCACCGGCAAGACCTTCGCCCGCCCGCAAAAGTTTTCCCTCAAAAAACGCCTGCGCGACAGCTTTGGCGTGCAATCCGGCCGGGGCCAGTTCGACGTCGCCATCCAGTTCAACGAAATGGTGGCCGACTACATCCGCGAAAAAAAATGGCATGAATCCCAGGAACTGCGCGAATTGCCCGACGGCGGCGTGGAACTGCGCATGAAGCTCTCCAGCCTGGCCGAAGTGGAGCGCTGGATTCTCGGCTGGGCCGGCAACGCCCGCGTCGTCCGCCCGCCCGAGTTGCAGGAAAGCGTCAAGCAGTCCGCCCAGAACATTTTGCGCAATTTCGCGGGCTGATCCCCCCCTTTCCGAATAACTTGATTTACCTTGATTAGGCTTGATTGGGGCTGGCCGGGAAAATCCATTTTGGCGTGTAAATGGTTGATGCACAGTCACTTCAATTGATTTGCCGCAAAGGAACCCAGCGCGGCCAGCCGCAACCAAAGAAAATGCACCACGGATTTCACGGATTTCACGGATAAAAACTCTGCGGTCTGCCTTCTCCCTTCTGCATTGCCATCATCCGTGCCATCCGTGCCATCCGTGGTAAAAATCTTCGCGAAACGGAGTGACTTTGACGGAGTGCAGTGCAAAGAAGACATAGACAAGAAGTTATGCTGTTTTTTCTTTGCGATCTTTGCGTTCTCTTGCGGCCAGTTCAAATGGTTGCGGGTTTGCCGCGCTGGGCAATCCGTGGTTCATTTTCTTTGGTTGCGGCGGGCCGCGCTGTGCCCTCCTGTTCCGAAATTCCTTGTGCGCGCTCATCAGCGTCCATCTGCGGGCATAGGCCTTTTCTTTTCCGGCAATGCGTTAGTCTCGGCTGGTAGGGCGACACTCTGTCGAGCCGAAACTCGATTTCCTGGGAAAAAGTCACGGCTCGACAGAGTCTCGCACTACCTTTCGCCGCCGTCGCTGACGCATTACCTTTTCCGGCATTTTTCCCTTGACAACCTGCGCTTATATGCTAATCTTCCCGGCGTGAGGACAAGGCAGGTATGGCGGAATGGCGGCGGGGCGGAGAGGGGTGTCGACCCAATTGCGGATTGCGGATTTAACGCAAAGGCGCGAAGCGGCCAAGCGGCCAGGGGTAGCACGGGCAACTTGCCCGTTCCTGCCAGGCAACTTGCCTGGCAGCGGTTTCGGGCGGGTCGCCCGAAACCACAGGCGAGTCGCCTGTGCTACCCTTGGCGTTGGATTGTTCATGCGGATTGCGGAAGGGCGGGAAGGCGACAGGGGAGGCTTCAACGGCGGCGGATGCCGCGCCCAGCCTCCAATCATTCAGTACCCTATCTATTTAGTATGCTTTATGATTTCGTCGCTGCAAGCATGATTTTTTCCGCCAAATTGACCGTTTTTGATAGAAATGTATGCAAGTGACTTTCCATGAACTGTTTACGATCAAACTGAAGCTCTCCAAATCAAGCTGAATCAACTCAAATCAAGGTAAATTAAGATATTATTTGAATCACTTTACCCACAAATCCATCACTCCATTACTCCACCACGCCAGTGGGCTTTTCCCATTTCGCGGTCGAAAACCAGCCCCAATCCGAGTAATTATGTGTTTCCAGCGCCTTCATGATTGGCCCTGCGACGCCGGTATGGACCTGAATCCGCGCTTGACCTGGTT
>Ga0326728_10010889_pt1 | contig 21042 bp, 18 predicted proteins | sample MB3enrmetagenome_FD_207602 | JGI IMG/M metagenome (GOLD analysis project Ga0326728, IMG submission 207602) | Lab enriched peat soil microbial communities from McLean, Ithaca, NY, United States - MB31MN | ecosystem: Environmental > Terrestrial > Soil > Wetlands > Peat | place: USA: New York... | reverse complement strand
CGTGGTTCCACCACCGGTCGTACATCCGGAAGTCCTGCCAGTGCTTCTCTCGCGCCAACGGATCCTTGCCCAGGAAAAAGGGTTTCAAGGCGGATGCCGCGATCTCCCCCGCCATTTCGGCGCCCCGCCCCGCAAAGCCGAAGGAGTTGCCCTCGATGCCTTCGCTGGTTTTCATGGAAATCACGAGAAAATCGAAGGATGATTTTCCTCCAATCCGCATCTCCGAATCCGCCATGCCTTCGCGCGCATTTCTACAAACATGAATCTCGATTGAACTTATGGCCACCGTAGGTCCTTTCGGATCGTCCCGATCACTTCTGCTTCGAGACTGATTCTCGATCCGCGGCCAACTTTCGGCTTGCAGGGCGGGAGATTGTCTAAACTCCCGCTCACCCTCGATACCGGCGTCAATATACTCCCCCTTCTCAAGGGTTGCAAACAGTTAGGGTAGAGGGGGCGGGGTGGGTTCGTCTGATTCCGTTGCGGCTCTATGTTGTCAAGGGGCGGCAGTGCATCGGACAAATAGATTCTTATCGTATAGCTGTCGAGATATACTGTCCAAAACTGGTCACATACCGGAATGGCCCGGATGCTGCGCCCTTATGCTCCCGAGAACATTCTCGGGGACTTCGTTGAAAACAACGTCTTCTATCTCGGCGACGAGGTCATCGAGGACGGGGAATGCTATAAGTTCATTCAGGGCAAGGACCGACAGCCATTTGCGCGCATGATTGTTGATCACGGGCGGCACTACTTCGAAATCAAGCAATCTGTTCAATCCTGGCATCGTTACCCTGTGAATTACACCATCGGATCGAAATGGCAGCAAGGCTACGTGACGCGCTTGCCGAATGGCCAGCTTCAGGTTTTTCCGATTGAGTACAACGCTCGTTACTCGAGGTGGGTCAACTTTTGGAAGATCATCGACGCTCCCGGTACGGAACGCGATGATCCTCGTTCATGGGAGAAATCCACTCCCGCCACAAACTACCTGATGGACTGTGCCGTCTGCCACACCAGCCAACTGAAAAACACAAAAGGCAGAGGCTTCCAGGCGGAGAACCTGGAATTTCGCGAACCGGGAATTGGCTGCGAAATGTGCCATGGGCCGGGAGGGAAACACGTCGCGTGGCATATGCAAGGCAAGGCTAATAAGAAAGATCCACTTGAACCGCCGGTCGATTTCACCCGGATTTCGAGCGCGGAATCCGTGGCCATTTGCTCACAATGTCACATGCAGTCAGCTATCAGCGCGCCGGGCCCGGACGGCGAACTGAATTATACCCGTGGCCGTGATGGGTTCTTCGAACGATACAAGTCGCGCCCCTATGGAGAATTTTTCCTAAACGCTCGTTTCAAAGTCGGCCGCATCCGCCAAACCAGTTTTGTTGTGGAATCTTTCCTGCGCAGCAATTGTTTCAGAAAGGGGGGAGCGACCGGTATCTCGTGCCACGATCCTCATCACGATGACGCCATGTCAAACCCAACATCCTGCTTTTCCGCGACGACCCCAACCGGATGTGCACCCAGTGTCATGCCGAATTCAAGGCGGCGGCGAATTTGCAGCGGCATACGCGCCATCCGATGAACTCCCAGGGAAGCAAGTGTCCCTCCTGTCATATGCCGCGAATCATGAATGCGCTGATGTCACGGGCCAGGACCCATCGCATTGACGATATACCCAACGCGCGGCTGACGGAACAGTTTGGACAAGAGCAAAGCCCCAATGCCTGTTTGATGTACCACGGCAATAAAAGCATGGTGTGGCTCGATCACCAGTTGGAGACGGGATGGAACGTCCACAGCGCTCGTTCTCCCATCCCGTAGGGTCCAAAAACTCAACTCAAGGTAATTCCCTTCCCTATCAAGGTCCGAGGGGCGCAAGTTTTCGCCGGGTCAAGAATCACTTTTCATTAGGAGGTCCCGGGTCCACCCGCCTCACGGCATAGGACATCCGCCTGCAACCAGCCCGCCAACGGTCCGCGCACGGCACCGGGGTAAGGGTCGACGCCCTTGCTGATTATCACCCCTCGGATTTCGTTTGCCCTCCCTCAGGCCGCCTCACGATAATGGTAGCTCAGCATTCCGCCCAGCCGCTGGCGGCACTGGATGGCTCCCATGCTACCGACGCCTGATTCATCTTCTGTGATCAGCCGGTTGCCCAGCCCTTGGTGGTTGCGCTCGCGATGATAGTGTTCGACGAATTCGTGGAGGGCCTTCCGTACCGCAGGGTTCGAAAACTCGAGAATTGCGTTCCCCAGACAGGTTACCAAACGAGTACCAAATCAGTACCAGTTGAGTGTTCTTGCCGTGCTTTTGCGTGCTCCTGCATTGCCAAGCGTGCCGCAAAATCAACGAGATAGCCATCCTGTGCTAGCCTGGCAGTCATGAGGTCGAGAGTTCGAACCTCTCCAGGTCCACCAATCTTTGCAATGGGTTAGCGGTCAAAGGTAATCCCGAAAAAGTACAAAGTGGTACAATCACTTCTTCCATAAGGTTTGCGCCAGCTTAGATGCTGCCTCGCGTTTCTCGTCCGAAACGGCGTGGGTGTAAATATCCAACGTGGTCCGAATGTCGGCGTGCCGTAGCAGTTCCTTTTGGACAGCAGGTGTTGCTCCGAGCGAGTGCAACAGCGTCGAGTAGGTGTGCCTGAAGGTGTGCCAGCCAATGTTACCGATTCCCGCCTTGGTTGCTGCGGGTTTCAGATGGTCGGCAAGGATGCTGTCCTTCCACGGTGGTTTGCCCGTGGCCCCGGCGAACACGTAGTCCGAGGCTCCCGAGTAAACCACCCGTGCCCTGTGCTGGAGAAGCGCTTCTGCTAAATCAGGGTCGAGAGGCAGGGAGCTCTCCGACGCTTCGGTCTTGGTGGGATTGATTTCTCCGCCGACGATGCTCCGCTGAATCTTTACTGTCAAATTGCCGAAATCAATATCGTCCCACTGCAAGGCCAGGAGTTCGCAGACCCGCAGGCCCAGGCAGGCGATAGTGATTACCATTGTCTTGAAAGGTTCGCGCAGTACCGCCAAGAGAGCCTTGAATTCCACCGGTGTGAGTGCGCGGGGAGTTTTGAGGCGTTTCTGCGACTGCCGTACCAGAGAAATGGGATTCTGTTCCACCATCTTCCAGCGAAGAGCAGCTTGAAAGAGTATGTGGAAGAGGGTTCGAACATGAGATTTCACCTGCCGGGAGTGCGGGTAAGCGTCAAGCCAGTCTCCCACGGCCAACGCTTCCACGTTGTGGACGAATTCAGTTCCCCACCGTGGCTTGATGTGCTTCTCGAAAAGTCCACGATAACCCTTCTGCGTGTGTTTCCGGCAATGCTTTGCGGCGTATTCTGTCATGAACCGCTCTATCAACGCCCCGACCGTGACATTGTGAAACTGCCGCTGCGGATTCTGCGCATTGATCTTAATGCGAAGGTGCTCAACGGCCCTTTCCGCGTCGGATTGCGTCGGGAGTTTCTCAACCGTTCCAATCAACACTGACTTGAGCCTTCCGTTTTCCATCCAGCGGAATTGCCATACGTTCGGCCCTTTCCTCCGCTTCCTTACTGTCAAATTCCCGTACTGATATCGTGCCTGCATAGTTCCTCCATTCAGAATGAAGTCGCCGTGCGGCACGGTTGGCTGCCTGATTGTAGCCTTGAGTTGATCCAGGCGTCCAGCGTTGTTGCGCGATATCGCCAGAACTTACCAACCTTCAGCGCGGGAATTTCGCCCCGCTTCGCCATCCGTTCGAGCACTTTTGGATGAATCTTCAGAACCCGCGATGCTTCCTCGCTGGTAAGAAGTGTTTCAAGTCCATCTGCCATACAGATTAGAACCTCCCAGGGGAGCTACAATTCAATGTGGCCACCCCTCCCGGTCTTCATTTGGTCACGCGGGAAAGCGCGACTACAGAGACCGGGCACTTCATGCGACCGCCATGCCAAGGTTCCTGTGGCTTCGCCTTTCCCGGTTCGGGGCTCTACTGCGGACCGCGAAAAGATCATGTTGACATTATGCCCGACTCAATGTAATGTGTCAAGCATGTTTCGATACATGAATTATGATTGCATAGAACTCGAAAGGAGGCTCCCATTGGCTGACAAACCGCAGCAGCAGACTCTTTCCGTTCGCATCAGCGAAGCTTTGCGCCAGCGCTTGGAGCGAGCCAAGCAGCTTGTCGCTTCCACGACCGGCGTAAGCGTTTCGACCTCCGAGATCGCCAAGCAACTCCTCGAATCCGCTCGCGAGGACCGCCTGGAAGTGGTCGACCTCATGTCCGAACCGACCAAGACGCTTCTGGAGATTCGGCGCAAGGGTGAAGCGCAGCATGTCCTGTCGAAGGCGGAATGGACCGTTCTTGCCTATTTCACTCAGCAGGGTCTTGAAGCATTTTCCAGCGACACGCCGAGCCACGTTTCAAACGAATCCCTTATCGCCGTCCTGGACGCTTTTCTGGCGGTGTACGAACTACGGCGAGGACCTTCAACTTGGGATGACTACTATCTGGGCAATTTGCCCCAGGACTTTCGCCCGCTTCGCGGCTCTTACCCTAACATCGAAAAGGCCACACCGGAGATTGTGCGCCGCGTCGTGAAGGAGACCCGCCGCGAATTGACCGATCCAGCAACCAAGTTCTACCCCTTGCTGGTCGGGCGGAACCTCTTTGTGTTGCTCGAAAACGAACCCGTCTCAGGCGGAGAGAGGTTGGACCGCGCCCTTCGCCCTTATTGGTCGGCGCTCTGGCGACTGGCCGCGCGCGGCCACTACTACATCGAGCACAAACCGGTTCGGGAGAAACCCAAGAGCATCGAGGAAAGGTTTAATAAGGAAACGATCCCACCCATCCATGAAGGCGGGTTTACGTTGTCGTTCGCCCATGGGGAGGGCAATGATTTCTCGCTCCTCATCAGCTTTCCCGGCGAGCGGTCTCCGAAGTACCCCTTGGGCCAGTACGTCGTCCTTGCCGAGTTCCGCAGGATGCTTGCCGCACTCGACGCGGAAGGCTCACAGAAGTACTGGACGGGCGAGTATTTTTTCGGGTTTCTCATGTATAGCGGCGAGGAGGCCGAATTGTCGTTCCGCGCCCGCGACAACGGAATCACCATGACGCTCACAGGGAAGGAGTGGCGAGCGCTGCGCGAACTGTTTCGCCGGGCATGGGACATACCGGATGTGCACTTGATGTGGGACGGTTTGCTTCTCGAATACGGTGAGCTATGAGCAGCGCTGCTGCGCAGCGGGTGAAGTTTGACACGTCACCCCTTCCAGGTTGGCGTATGCAATCATACGCTACCGTATGCGAACTTGTTTGCCGCCAGCAAGTTGCGGCGCGCTTGATTGCATATGCGATCTTCCATAAGCAGGCCGTTTTTCAGCACTTCGGCATTGCAAATTCAGCTTGAGACGTGAGCCTGTTTCCATGTTTGACCGCAATCATTACCGCACCAAATGCATTGGCGTTCGCGTCAGAGAGACCGACTTTGCCCGCCTTCAGGCGATAGCGGATTCGGAAGGCAAATCACTTGGCGAGTGGTCCCGTGACATATTGCTCGGAAGGGTTGAGAACCCAAAGCCGACCCGAGCAGAGGAGACGATGGTTTCGGAAGTCCTTGCATTGCGGACCATCCTCCTTAATGTGCTTTTCTCGCTCGCCAAGGGGAAAGCGATCTCCGAGGCAGAGATGTCCGAGCTAATCGAAAGGGCGGACGCCGAGAAGCTGAGACGAGCCAGCCAGCGCTTGGGGCAGCCGGATTCCGGTGCGTAGGAGGGTGTCAGATGAGCAGGCAATGGGGCAGGGTGGAATTCGGCGACGAGTGGCCCAGCGACAAGCCGGTCGGACTCATTCTCGCCCTGATCGCTGCCGTGGTCAGCACGGGGGCGATCTTGTACTACCAGTACCAGCGAGACTGGCCCTATGTCGAGCGGCTCTACCTGAAGACTTATGTCGCGACGGGCTTGGCTCGAATCGCACGCCCAGCAGGTTACTACACCTTGCCGCTCATCATTGACCGGAAGGTTGGCCCACGCTTACCAGGGATTGGCGACGTAGTACCCGCCGCGCTGCCCAACGGGCAGACGGGCGTGGCCCTAACTGAATGGGCGGTGAAGCGCGGGGCAACGCGCCTGGAGTGGCAGGAACACAGGTTCGATAACGCCCACCTGTATGCCCTGATCCGCCACTGGATTTTCCAAGACCAGACATGGTGGGACTTGGCGAAGCAAGCCTGCTATGGAGGGCTGGGGGTGTTACTGCTGGGTCTGTGCGTGGGCATCCCTCGGGACTTGAGAGCCGCCAGGGTACGACGGAGAGGGCGGGTGGTGCGCGGGCCGCTGGTAGTGACGCGGGACCGGTTCAACCGCAAGCGGAAGGACAGAGGGCGCACGGATGGCATCGGGTTCCTGACCGCCGAGCCGCAGTCGCTCCGGGAACGCTTGTTCATCAAGTACCACTACGGTCCGATGGTGCGAATCCCGCGCGAGGACGAGACGCGGCACTATTTGTTCATGGGCACGACGGCTTCCGGCAAGACGACCGCAATCAAACAAGTGATGATCCAGGCGCGCGATTTTGGTGACACTGCCATCATCCATGACCCAACCCTGGAATACATCCGCAGCTTCTACGATCCCCGCAGGGGCGACATCATCCTGAATCCCCTGGACGAGCGGGCACCCTACTGGAATCCGGGTGATGAAGTACAGCACGACGCCGAAGCGCTGACGATTGCCCATGCCCTTTTTCCCGATCAGCCGAGAGAGACTCCATTCTTTTTGAACAGCGTGCGCAAGCTGTTCGCCCACTTGCTGCGTTTCCATCCGACACCGGAGCAACTGGTCGAGTGGATGTCGGACCCGAGCCAGATCGATGACCGGGTGAAAGGGACACCCTATGCAGCGACGATCCGGCAGACCGCGCCGGGGCAACGGGAGGGCGTGCTGGGAACCATGAACAACGTGGCCGACACGCTCCGGCTGCTCAAGACGGAAAAGGACGGGAAGGCCCGCTGGACGGCGCGGGAGTGGGTCGCGCGACGGCAAGGATGGATTTTTCTGACCAGTACACCGGAGACGCGCGACTCACTCAAGCCACTGCACAGCCTGTGGCTGGACCTGTTGATCTTGCGGCTTCTGCATCAAGCCGACGATCCGACAGTGCGCCGGGTGTGGATGGTGCTCGATGAACTTGCGACCTTGCAGATGTTGCCGCAACTGGAGACGGCCCTGACCCAGAACCGCAAGGCCAACACGGCGATTCTGCTGGGCCTGCAAGGGAAGGCACAACTTGAGACCACCTATGGACACCTCGCCGAGACGCTGCTGGCGATGCCCTGGACGGCGATGTTCTTCAAAACCACCGAGCCCGAGGCGGCGGAATGGATAAGCCGCTATCTGGGAGTGCAGGAGATCGAGCGCTGGAGGCCGAGCCAGACGAGCGGAGAGTCCGGGCCCGGCACCGGCCCCAAGCGCGAGTCCAAGACCGATGCCGAGGAGCGATTCAACCGGCAAGCCGTGAGCGCCTCGGAGATCAGCGGCCTGTCGGAACGAAGGGGTTATTTGAAGTCGGGGAACTTCATTGTCCCCCTCACGGTCGAACGGCAAAATCTGCCGGTCATTGCCGACCGCTTCATTCCCCGCCAACTTCCCCCCATGTTCCCGGTCAGTTTGGAATCCAAAGGGAAAGAACCAAAGGACGAACCGCCGCGACAGCAGGAGGAAAAGCGGCAGCCGGGCCAGGGACGAACATTCTTTGACTAACCAGGCATCATTATGCTGACGATATCGAAACCGTTGAGTGCCGGCCAAGCCCAAGCCTATCACGCGAAGGAATTCACCAGCGCTGAGCAGGCTTATTACAACCAACAAGGCCAGATTCACGGTGAGTGGCATGGGAGGCTCGCGGAGGAGTGGGCACTGAAGGGAGAAGTCAGCGAGGAACAGTTCAACCGGCTGGCCAACGGTCAGCACCCGGAGTCAGGCGACCAGCTTGTCAGGCACCGGGAATCTTTCGAGTACCAAAACGAAAACGGCGAGACGGTGAAGACGATGGAGCACCGCGCCGGTTGGGATGCGACGCTCAGTGCCCCAAAGAGCGTTTCCCTGACGGCGCTAGTAGGTGGCGACGAGCGGGTCCGGGAGGCGCACCACCAGAGTGTGGGGATTGCCCTGGACGAGCTGGAGCGATACGTGCAGGCGCGCATGGGCGGAAATCATCCTGCCGAGACTACCGGGAAATGGGTTGCTGCCAAGTTCGAACACGACAGCGCCCGGCCCGTGGACGGTTACGCGGCTCCACAGCTTCATACCCACGTGGTCTTCTTTAACCTCACGGAAACCGAAGACGGAAAGACCCACGCCATCCAGCCTCAAGAACTTTACAAGAGCCAGAAGTTTGCGACGGCCATTTACCAGGCGGAGCTTGGCTACCGCCTCAGAGAGCTTGGCTATGAAATTGAGCAGGGGAAGAACGGCGCGCCGGAGATCAAGGGCTATACCAGGGAATATCTGGAGGCATCCAGCCCGCGAAGCCAACAGATCAAAGCCCACCTTGAGGAACGCGGATTAGGGGGAGCGGGGGCTGCCCAGATCGCGGCTCACCGTACGCGAGAGGCCAAGAGCCCACTGACGGCTGAAGAAATGCACGAACGACACCGCGCAGTTGCGGAGACTTTCGGCAATCAGGCGCAACGTGTAGTGCAAGAAGCCCAGGCACGAGGCGCGCAGGAGCATCATGGAGGCGAGGAGAGTCAAACCCGCGCGCGGGAGGCCGTCACCTATTCCCGAGACCGGAATATTGAGCGTGAGGCGGTGGTGGATGAACGCCAATTGATACGCGATGCGCTCCGCCGCTCCATGGGTGAGTCCACTTTCCGGGAAATTCGGGATTACCTTGAGCAGCGTATCCGGTCAGGGGAATTCATCGAAGTGCACCGGGACCGCACCGCAGGTGCAGACCGAACCCTCACCACCCGCGACATGCTGGACTACGAACGCGACAACGTTACCCGCATGAAAGCCGGGCAAGGAAGCCATGACCCGATGGTTTCGGAACAAGTCCGCCAGGAGCTAGCCGGGAAGTTCGATCACCTTTCCGGGAGTCAGCGCCGGGCCGTGGAGGAAATCCTTAGCAGCCGGGACCAGGTGGTAGGGCTGGAGGGCGTCGCAGGAGCGGGAAAGACAACTTCCCTTTCTGCCATCCGGGAGGCCGCCGAGCGCCAGGGCTACCAAGTTGAGGGGTTAGCGCCGACTTCCCGCGCCGCCCAGCAGCTTGAAGAATCGGGCATCCATTCAAGTACTTTGCAGCGCCATCTCGCCCAGTCGCACCGCGACAACGGAGAGCCACGCTTGTACATTGTGGACGAGTCGAGCCTCGCGAGTACACGTCAGATCAACGAATTCGCACAAAAGCTCCAAGAACAGGACCGGGTGGTTTTCGTCGGTGACACGCGCCAGCACCAGGGCGTGGAGGCCGGGCGACCGTTCCAGCAGTTTCAGGAAGCCGGGATGCACACCGCGCACCTTGACGAAATCATTCGCCAGAAAGACCCCGCGTTGAAACAAGCCGTTGAGCAACTCGCCCACGGTCATGTGCACGAGGCGATTGACGGTCTCAGGCAGCAGGGCCGCGTGCATGAAATCTCGAACCGTGAGGACCGCCTGGAGGCAATCGCCAAGGCTTATGCCGAGCGACCCGACGGGACGCTGGTGGTATCGCCAGACAACCGATCCCGCCAGGAAATCAACGAGCGAATCCACCGCGAGCTGCAAACCAGCGGCAGAGTGGATGAACAGGAACACCGATTGACCGTGCTTGTGCCGCGCCAGGAGATGACGGGAGCCGACCGGCAGTGGGCCACACAATACGAACCCGGCGACACTGTGCGTTACACCCGAGGCAGCCAGGCGGCGGGCGTCAAATCGGGAGAATACGTTCATGTTACCGGTGTTGACCGCGAACAAAACTTACTTACCGTCGAGCGACAGAACGGCGAGCAACTCACCTACAACCCCCAACGGCTGCACGGAGTGAGCGTGTACCGGCAAGCGGAGCGGGACTTTTCAACCGGCGACCGTGTGCAATTCACCGCGCCTTGCCGGGATGAGCACATTGCCAACCGCCAGCTCGGAACCGTCCAACAGATCGACGCGGAAGGAAATCTCCAAGTTCGGCTGGACTCTGGCCAGGATGTGCAATTCAACATCCGGGAGCACCCCCATATCGACCACGGCTATGCCGTCACCAGCCATAGCAGCCAGGGAGCTACCGCCGACCGGGTGCTGGTGCACGTGGACACTGAACAGGCCCACGACCAGCTTGTCAATTCACGGCTGGCGTATGTCTCCGTCTCGCGCGGGCGGGACGATGCGCAGATATACACCAACGACGCGGAGAAATTGGGCGAACAGTTGAGCCGCGACGTTTCGAAGCAGTCCGCATTGGAAACCGCGCATGAAATGGGTGGTCGAGACCAAGGTCACGCGACTGAAAATACCGAGCACCAAGCAGTGAGCGAGTCGCATGACCACGGGCAAGGTTACAGCATTGAGCATTGAATATGCACATAGGGCGTGCCCCGCCCACGCCATTCTTCCTTATACCCACGGCATCGCTAATTCTCACCTACCGCCGTTCATAAGTTAGGATCAATGCCTCGGCTGCCACATGCATGGGCAGCACTTCGGCGAGGCTGCATTCACGGCATCCCTAAGCTTCATCGCGGTGGCGCCGGAACTGGTCGCGCCCGTAGCGCGCGTCTAAGTGAACTTGTTGACAGGACAAACGATTTCAATGCACGATAGGCGTACTCCTTCGCCCCGAGGGAAGGCCATGCGTCGCGCGTTACGTGGGTGCTTTTTCGTAGTTGCTATTTTCGGGTGGCTTACCGGGATTCCAATCCGTGGTCAGACAAACCAGCTCACTGGTCGTTATTCCGGTACCGTTCACAATTCCACTGAACAATTCTCGGCGGGCGTGGAAATCGGAGTAAATCAAGAGGTGGGAACCATCTACGGCTGCATGGGTGTAAATCTGCCATTGTTTGGCAGTGGCCCGCTGCACGGGAAGACCGAAGGGAGGGATGTTTCGTTCGACGTAGTTAGTCCAACGATGACGATTCAATTCCACGGGCAGCGCGACGGGGATTCCATAGCGGGGACTTATATCGTCTCACCCTCCGAAGGCGGGATGAAACAACGTGGTGAATTCAGCCTTCGAAGGGATACGCTCGAGTCATTGCCAATAGGATTCAATCTCGAAGATTGCCCCGATGACACAGAAGTCCATCGTGAAGGCACTCTCTTTGTAGAAAAGTTGGGTCGTACGATAGCCACAAGGCCTTCCCCCTCCCAACCTCCCAGCGCACCGCAAGTCGGAGGGCCGTCTGTGTCACGCGGAACTCAATTGGAGCCCAGGAAGCCTTTGACGCGGGACCAAGTACAGAGCTTGGTAGGCGCTGGGCTGGGTGACGAGTCGGGCGCGAAGCTTATCGGCGAGCGAGGCATTGATTTCGCGCCGGTCGAAGATTTTTTCCAGAACCTCAAGACCGCAGGCGCGAATGAGGCATTCCTGAAGGCGCTCCGCGCGGCAGCCCCGCCTGAGCCTGCGAGCGCAAAGAAGCCACTGAATCAATTGCAGCTAATCACCCTGCTGGCCGCGCAGGTGCCGAGCCACCGTGTAGCGATGCTGGTAAACGAGCGCGGCATTGACTTCAATGTGAAGGATGATTATCTCCGGGAAGTGCATCTGAGCGGCGGCGACGATGAGTTAATCAACGCCCTGAAAAACGCAGAAGTGAGGAAGCTCATGACCGTTGACCCGGCGGCGGAGGCCCGGCTTGCCGGGCTGCAGCAACACGTGGCGCGTGGAGCGGAACTCTACCAGAAGCGGCAGTATGCGCAAGCTGAGCAGGAAATCCGCGCGGCCTTGCTGCTCGACTCTCAAAATGCCGACCTTTACTTGAGCCTGGCCAATATCCTAGTTAAGCAGGACAAATTGGACGATGCTGTGTCCGCAGGACGCGAGGCGCTGCGCTTGAATCCCAATTCTGAGGCTGGGCACTTTAACCTCGGCGTCGCTCTCGAAGCCAAGGGTGACTGGGATGGAGGGATAGTTGAAGAACGCGAAGCGCTACGCCTAAACCCCGATAATGACTTGGCGCACTATACCCTCGGCTTCGCGCTTCAAAACAAAGGCGACTGGGATGGCGCAATCGCAGAATACCGCGAGGCCATACGCCTGAACCCGAAGAATGATAGCCCGCACATCGACCTCGGCGGGGCGCTCAGATGGAAGGGCGACTGGGATGGTGCGATGGCGGAGTTTCGCGAAGCGCTGCGCCTGAACCCAAATAATGATATGGCGCACGCCGGTCTCGGCCTCGCGCTAGGAAACAAGGGCGACTGGGATGGAGAAATCGCTGAAGAACGCGAGGCCATACGCTTGAACGCCAATAATTTCGGGGCGCACGTCAGCCTCGGCCTCGCGCTAGGAAGCAAGGGTGACTGGGATGGAGAAATCGCTGAAGAACGCGAGGCCATACGCCTGAACCCCAATTATGATGCGGCGCACGTCAACCTCGGCTCGGCGCTTTCCTGGAAGGGCGACTGGGACGGAGAGATCACAGAAGAGCGCGAAGCGCTGCGCCTTAACCCCAATAATGCCTCGGCGCACAATAACCTCGGCCGGGGACTGGAGAAGAAAGGCGACCTGCGGGGTGCTCTGGAGGAATACCGCGCGGCCTACATGCTTAACCCCAAAGAAGCGCGCTATAAGCAGGATTACGAGCGCCTGTTGCAGCAGGTGAATAAATGATGATCGGGAGCCATAGTCAGCGTTTCTCTGACCGATGGCTTTTCATAGACCAACGAAGTGAGCAGAAGCCATGGACCCTAAGAAAAGGCTGCTTGTAGAAAGACGAACATGAGTTTGCCCTTGAACTGGAAAACGCAAATCTGAGCAAGAACTGCGCTTGTTGCGTTGGAGGACCGATGGCTATAGAAGAGACGGTCCGAAAACGGACCAAATCGTTAATCGCAGACGCTGGAGAACTCAGGAAGGCGAATCAGTCTGGCCAAGTCTTCAACGATGAGCACATGCATAAATGTTCTGCCTGGATTGCGGCTGCACTGAACGTCGTTCAGTTGGTCATCACGAATCCATCTAATGCGTACTATCAAAAGGCCCAGGAGATCGCTGCCCGGCCTGTTAGCTACATAGTTAACTCGCACGTTGGTGAGTTCTGTTGCGTGCTTGAGAATCTACTGCAGGACATCGACGCTGGATTGTTGACCTCCGTCGCGGATCGAGCCAGAGCCGAACTATTCGACGATTTCCTCGATCATGCAAAGGACTACTTAAAGGCCGGCATGAAGAACGAGGCGGGGGTGATCGCTGGAGTCGTCTTTGAAGACAGCTTAAGAAAAGTTTGCCGCAAACACGGAATTCAGGAAGCTGGAAAAAAGCTTGACGATCTCATATCTGAGGTAGCCAAACTGGACTTGATCTCTCAGACGAAGGCGAAACGTGCAAGGGTCGCTGCCCACGTGAGAACCAAGGCGACTCATGCACAATGGGGCGAGTTCGACCTGAATGACGTTAAAGTTACAATCGAATTTACAGAAGAGTTTGTGGCGTCGAAACTTGATTGACGGGCGGCGTAGTCCCCCGTCTTTGAGGTCCGGGGCTCTTAGGTACGGATTCTTGAGAGAACTGCGGACCTCACCAACCGGTCCGCGCTACTCGCTGCGTATTCATCTAGGATATGCTCGGGAGATTTGGCAAAGTTGGAGAGGCCGAGCAGGGCGCTCATTCAAGGCGTTGCTGCGCCGCAGGGGAGGGAGGAGGAGAAGTGAAAGGGACGTTCGCGCTATTGCTTGTCTGTGCCCTGTTTGACGGCTGTGCGAGTCGGCACGACCAGCGGGACTCGGCAGTCGCTCCGGTTACGCGCGCGGGAGGCGTTCTCCTTCAAGACCGCAGCATAGGAATGGAGTTCGCCGTAGATAACGCGGCGAGCGCCTACAGGCTAGACCTGAATGTGGAAGCGGGTGGCCAAAAGCTAGACGCCGTAGAGCTGTGGAGCGACGGTCGGCTGGTATATTCGGTTTCGGCCTCCGGGAACCGGGAGTCGTACGCGCCGGGGTGGAATAACGAAAGGGCTATTCGATGCAGCAGTTATGTTTTCCGAAAGGCCCTGTGGCCAAATGCCCCACCAGCTCCCGGCACGCCAGAAGACATCGCCGCGTGGCTTGAAGCGCACCCGCAATATAAGGCCAAAACTCCGGTTCCAGACATGGAAGACTTGGGAACGTTGGCTTGCAAGAGCTACGAGAACTCAACCGCTGGTCCCAACACGCCGACTGCCCCACCAAGACCGCCAAACGTGCCGCCGGAGTACATATACAATGGTAATGGCCCTAGAGGGCCGGGATGGTATAAACCCTTTGGGGATGTGAATAACGTGCCAACTGCCTCGCCACCCCCGCCAGGCGCAACCTATGCGGTTAAGGATGCTCGCGGAAATATCATAGGCTATAGCTCGGACGGCAAAACCATGACGCCAGTGGGTGTAAATGTCGCGCCAACTGCCCCACCCGTAATCACGCACCGCTATAACCCTGCAACCGGCAAAATTGAGCCGGTTGAGAAGCAAATTGAACCGCCTGAGAAGATTCCCGCGAACTTTTTCGAGACGCACCAGGGGTTTCCCCCTCCTCCGTCTGGCTATCATCTTGACCAACCGGTCTACATGGGCTACCACTACAGTTGGGACGGTAAAGAATATGTGAGGGGGAAAAAAGTGCAATGAGCCTGCCACCAGGGCAGCGCCAGCTGGTCTGTAGCGCTGCGGCTCTTCTTCGCTTGCCAAGCACACAAGCCGCGGAGTTCAAGAACAACTCCGCGCTTGTTGGCCACGATAAAGCTAAGCAGTGAACTCAAGACTAAGGAACGGGAACGGCCATTCACCTCGCGGCTGTATTTGGTTTATGTGATCGGCAATATTCAATGTGAGGTTAAAGAATGCTTCTATTAGAGCCTTTCGCATCTCCGATTCTGTGATAGGGCAAGGCTTGTGAGAATTGCTCTCGACAAAATCCGTAAGCATCTGGCCGTAGTTGTGAAGATGGAACTTGTGAGCCACGGTATTACGCAATTTCTTGAATTTTCCGATGCGCTCCCGCAGGTCTGTCGTTGTGGTACCGGCCAGGACAAGGTCGATTAGGCGGTTCAAGTTGTTTTCGAATAGCTTTTCATCGACGGGGCAGGTCAGCCGCCATGCAGCGAAAGATCTGAGGATTTCCTCGAATGAATTGAAGAGTAACAGAACTAGGAGACGATTGTCGGATAGGGCAGCGAAAGTCTCCTTGTATTTTTCAATCAAATCAGGCGGTAGTTCAAAATCCAGCGTTTTTTTTGCTGTCATGGATCACACCCCCTAAAGTATTTTGTATGCTCAATTCCTTCTTCCCATGCGACCCGCTCGTGCCCCTCCTTTGGTGAGCTACTTTCTTGAGTTTGTGGAAGTGGCGCTGGGTGTAGTCAGACCGAGAAACTTTGCGAGCCATTGCCGACCGGTTTGGCCGGCCAAGGTGAGGACGGCTGCCAAAAGCGCGGCGAGAAAGGTATACCAAAACTGGGCCTTCCTTTCTTCGGACCTTGAGAGACATTGCATATGTTCTTTGGGCGAAAGGCCAGGTTTGTAACGAAGAAATTCCTTGCAGTGCCGTGGGTAGGCAACCTCGTCAAGTTGTCCATCGACGCTGTGATCAAAGTACGTCAAATCGTACTGTACCCATTGAGAGCGGTAACATTGGAGATCCTCCATCCGACCGGGTAGTCCCGCGCTGCCTTTGGCACCCAGCAGGGTTCGGCTGGCTTCGTGGGCTTCATCGTTGCCAAACGCGAGGAATCCACAGTCAGCACAGGTAACGCGGAGCGGACGACGAATAAACAGCAGGACTTTTTTGAGCTCTTGTTTGAGCTTTTGCCACGGCTTAACTTTTCCTGCACGTGTTATTGTCAAATCCCGATCCTCTCAACTACCCGCTACTTGCTGCCCGTTTTACAACCGTTACGCCTCCGCTCCGGTTCGAAGACTGGGTCAAATCGGTGCCGGGCTGCTCGTGATGATAGCATCCCTCGCCCGCGCGCCGTAAGGCTACGTACTGGCATCGTTCAAAATCGGAGCTCGATTCGACCTGTAAATCTCCGATGCACTTCTTGCCAAAGTTCTGCGGGAAGCCTCCCGGCCTCTTCTAATCCTTCGGGGGTTAAGACGTAGAGGTCTTCGGCGAACTGTTTGGCCATGCCGAGCCTTTCGAGCGATTCCACCGCCTGGATGTAGGTCTCCGCCACCGAAGGATCGTCTCCAATAGCAAAAACGGGGCCAGCCATGGCTACTCTTCCCAAATTCGTTGACAGAATCCGGATGGAGCCGGACCTACTCGCTGATACTAATAGCTGCCGTTCTTCAGCCGTTGACATCACTGCCACCTCCCGTTCAGCCGTTGACATGGTTTCCACCGTTTCAAGGGTATTATAACAAGCGCGGACCTGATTTTGTGGTCCAGGCGCTTTGCCGACCCCCACGAAAAAAGCCGCAAACGGAGGCCCGTCGTTACTTATGCCTTTTGCGTTTTGACCTTTCCCTTTTGGCTTTCCTCTGAATAATGTGAAGGTGAGCAATCTTATTCATTTGAAATTTGCGGCTTTCTCCTACTGTCTGGCCTGAGTTCTCCTCATCCCATTGTCCTTTTCTGGCACCGTTTTCTCGCGGGCACGGCGAGATGGGAAAGCCGCCTGCGCGCTGGCGGCACGGCGGGCTTCTGCTTTGTCCGTCCGCTGACGGACACCCTTCGGGTTTGCGGTTCCCCCAAGAAACAAAACGAAAAGCGAAGTTTCTTGGCTCCCCCGCAAAAAGGCAGCCCTTGGCGCTGGCGAGCAGGCCCCACTCGCCCCTTTCATGCCCCGCGAGAAACGGGCGCAGAAAAGGAGAAAAAACAAATGAACGAGCAAATCAAACAGACCAATCGAGGTCAATTTAATGTTGAGGGTTCGTTCCAGGCTTGCACAGCGGATGCCGTGACGGGCGCAGATAGGAAGCCTATGGTTTCATGGGCGGCCCTCTTGGATGAGGCTGTGAAAAAGCCCGGATTCATTCACGAAGCTTACAGCCGGTTCCACAACTACTCACTCGGAAATCAACTCTTGGCCCTGTTCCAGTGCTTTATGCGCGGAATCCAGCCGGGGCCGCTGGCCACTTTCCCGAAGTGGAAAGAGCTAGGCCGATACGTGAAGAAGGGTGAGAAGGCATTGACGTTGTGTATGCCTCTGTCTTGCAAGCTCACCAAGACGGTCAAGAAAGATGACGGCACCGACCAGAAAGAGGAATTTTCCTTTACCCATTTCGCCTACAAGGCCCATTGGTTCGTTCTTGCGCAAACCGATGGCGCAGAATACCAGACGCCCGCCATCCCAGAATGGAACGAAGAAAGAGCCCTTGCCGCGCTGGACATCCACCGTGTTCCGTTCGAGGACCTGGACGGCAACACCCAGGGTTACGCCAAACGTGGCCGGAAGATCGCGGTCAGCCCCATTGCCGCTCTGCCGGTAAAAACCCTTTTCCATGAAGCCGGTCACGTCATGCTTGGCCACATCGACGAAGGCGACCTTGCGGACACCGAACTCACCCCACGCGACATCCGGGAGATGGAAGCCGAGGCCGTTTCCTTGCTGTGCTGTGAGTCCCTTGGCCTTCAAGGAGCGGAATACAGTCGTGGTTACATCCAATCATGGGGCCATGGCCAGACGTTCACCGAGCGGTCAGCCCAACGCATCTTCCGCGCCGCCGACCAAATCCTTCGCGCAGGCTATCCACGCAAGTGAGGCCCCCAAAAAACGGCGGCTGGCCAACCACCGGTTGGCCAGCCACTCTCCACCACCTTCGAACATCCGCGCAACGCTGGAAGGACACAGGTGCGGCGCAATGTTCTATTGAGACCGGCCAACTCCGATACGTGGGAGCAAGAGGACGATGCAACCTTGACAAATGACAATTTACACTTTACGGTGTACCCTAATGATTAGGACCTTCAAGCACCGTGGCCTTAAACGGCTTTACGAGCGCGACGACCGTAGCGGGATTCGGCCTGATTTTGTCGATACAGTTCAGGAAATCTTGACCGTACTCGACGACGCCGTTACTCCGCAGGAGCTTGGCCTTCCCGGATATCAGCTTCACCCGCTGAAAGGCGACCTGAAGGGTTTTTGGTCGGTTAGGGTGCGGGCGAACTGGCGCATTATCTTCCGTTTTGATGGCGCGGATGCGTTTGACGTTGAACTGATCGACTACCACTAGGGCAATGAAGGGAGCAACCACCATGCCGATGAAAAACCCCGCACACCCCGGACGCATCGTAAGGAGTGCTTGCCTTGAGCCTTTGGCATTGTCCGTCACTGATGGCGCCAAAATTCTTGGCGTCACCCGCCAAACGCTCAACAACGTCATCAATGGCAAATCGGGCATCAGTCCCGAGATGGCTATCCGGCTCTCGAAGGCGTTCGGCAGCACGCCGGAAACATGGTTACGGATGCAGCTTGCCTATGATCTCGCGCAAGCCCGCAAGGACGAAAGCAAAATCAAGGTCCGCCGTCAACAAATACCCCAAGAACTACACGCGCAGTAACGAGGCGTCGGTCGTGCCTGTCGCCCCCTTCTGTCACGTCCGATGTCCACGTAATAGGGGATTCGTGGATTGTATTTGACAACTCAGGTGTGACTCCGACGGTCGTAGCCTTTGAAAAACAGGGCAATCGCCTTATAATGAACCGAGAACTTTACGAGACACTGTTCCACCGCTACGGAAGACCATGACAAAGCCACCTGAAAACGTTCTCGAATTGCCGCTGGAACAGCGGGCGGCGATGGCGCTCGAAGCCGCCGCTGAGAACGTGATTGCCGAGCATGCACGCCAACGTTTCTATATCTGGCGTGAAGGCAAGGTAGTCGAACTTTGTCCCGAAGAATTGCGAGTGGAATCTGCTCGCCTGCAAGCGGAGTGACCGCACAAAGCCTTTTTTACGTGAACCTGCTAATCGAGGTTCTCCACTCGTCTCAGAGGCGCGAATCGGAATCCCGGATAGGAGAGAATACATGGTCACTCGGAAGCTTGACTTGAAGGGTCCCCTCACCCCCGAAGATAAGCTTCGTATAAGCAAAGAGTGCGCCAGATGGTCTGACATTGTAACAGCATTTGAATCGTTTCCAGCGCCAAAAACTCAATACTACTCGGGAGGAGAACTGAGTGAAACGCTTTGGATTTTTCGCGGCCATCAGAGGACGGACTATTCCCTCAAACCAACGATCGAGCGTGCGTTTGGGGAAAGCGCCGCTTCATGGGCCGTGCTCGAACGGCAAGCTCTAAAGGAGTTTCGGTCCAAAGCCCGGATGCACTTGGCGACATCCCTTCTTCCGCCAGGGGACAAGATACTAGAGTGGCTGGCCCTGATGCGGCATTACGGAGTTCCGACTCGCCTGCTGGACTTTACCCTATCCCCCTATATTGCATTGTATTTTGCTCTTCGCGGCCGCTCACAAGATGAAAAATCATCAGCCGAGGTGTGGGCAATCAATGCGGCGACTCTGCGTCATCAAGCGAGCTCGATCAGCAATTGTGCCGGCAGGAAGGAAATGCAGCATGAAGCCGAAAAGAAGGGCGAGCCACTCGCCCCCGCATATGCGTCTTTGGACCCAAGCGATTTTGCTTCAGACCTCGATATACTGATAGATGAGGATGCTTATTGGGGTAGAGCGATTGCCCAGGCGTTGGAGCCAAGTCAAATTCGAACACAATGCTTCAACGAGAAAGGATTCGTCGCGTTCGCGTCGCCCCCCGTCGAGAGCCCACGACTATCGAGTCAGCAGGGTGTGTTTCTATTTAACGGTGCGGAGAAGCTCAATTTCCAAGATTCGCTGTTCGCAATGATGAGCGATCATGCCGATGACTGGTGTCGAGTTTTTCGAATATCGTCTGCCGCAGTTCCTGAGGCCGAGGAAAGGCTATTTCAAATGAACATTCACGACCTATCCCTATTTCCAGACATCGAAGGTCTGGCTGGGTTCATTCGTCAGAAGGCGCGACTCCAGTGGTTCCCGAATGAGAGCGAGCAGTAGCGCACACCTACCTTTCAAGGGGAGGTTGTCTCAAAATTACTTATGTGAGACTTTCGCGCTTGGGCTCCGGGTTCAATTTGACTGAGTGAAGCCTCTAGGGGGATTACGACCGGATCGCGTGAGAACTCATCCAGCTCCGCGGTCCAGACGACTGCCCTAACGTGACGGCGACGTTGTTGCTGGACGTGGCTGCCTGATTGGACAGAAAACCGGGACCGGTGCGGCAGCGGCGTGGCAACCTGGAGAACGGACCGAGTCGGGCTGTTGTTGCGGTAGTCTCTTCCCTGTGTTTTGAAGCGTGCTTGCAGAAGCACCCTGTCAGCCCCGATCCGAAGAATCCGGCGCGGCACAATTTCGCGAGTACAAAACCGGTACAACTTGGGCGTTCTGAACGTGCTTTTTTGTACTTTTGGGTGGCCAACCGTGCCGCAAAAACAACGAGTTAGCTATCCCCTGCTCGACTGGCAGTCATGAGGTCGAGAGTTCGAACCTCTCCAGGTCCACCAATTCTTTCAATAAGTTAGCCTCAAGACCTACCGGGCGGTAGGCCGTATTGGGCCACATCTAAATTACGAATCTCATTCTCCACTTGCCTTTTTGTGCGGGAAGAGAATCAGTTTTTCGATCTTCTGCACCGCCTCCCGCTTTGGACCTGCGAGTTCGTGCATGTAGCGGTCGGTGGTGCTAAGCCTCGAATGACCAAGTAATTGCTTCATAACAAGTGTCGGAATGCTACCCTCGTTTCCTCCGAGCGTCGAGAAGGTGTGTCTTAACGAGTGCCAAGAGAAATGCGGCACACCCAAGCGCTTGGCAACCGGGTAGACGTGGCGCTGAATCAAGTTGCGGTCGCTCAGCGGCTTGCCGGATTCGCCGGTAAATAGCAAACCGGT
>Ga0326728_10010887_pt1 | contig 21044 bp, 11 predicted proteins | sample MB3enrmetagenome_FD_207602 | JGI IMG/M metagenome (GOLD analysis project Ga0326728, IMG submission 207602) | Lab enriched peat soil microbial communities from McLean, Ithaca, NY, United States - MB31MN | ecosystem: Environmental > Terrestrial > Soil > Wetlands > Peat | place: USA: New York... | reverse complement strand
GGCAACGGTCAGGATTGACGCGTCGGCGCCCGCCGTCCCGTCATACGGACGCGTGCCCATCAATGTCACTGGCAACGGCGTTACCGTCACCCAACCACTCGCCCCGCTCAGCGTGTAGTTGGGCGCCGTCGCGCCCCCCAGCGTAAGTGTCCCAAGCGATGTAATCTCATTGGTCCCGATCTCCTCGCCAGCCATGCCGGCGCTCCCTGAGGCCACGTTCACATCATCGCTGCCCACCACATTCGACACCGACAGGCTCGCCGCCGCCGCGTTCGTCGTCCCGTTATACGCCTGGCTGCCCGTCAAAACGACCGCCAGCGGGTTCACCGTCAGCAGGCCGCTGTTATAGGTGATGTTGTAATTGGCGGCCAGGAATCCGCCCGCGCCAGTTGCCGCGCTGGGCGTGATGAGGTACGGCGAGCCGGACACAGGCGCATTCGACGCCCCGCCAGCGCAAGCCATCGTCACCGTCCCAATCGTTTCACTGTTCAGCAACCCGCTGCTGGTAAAGTTCGTGTTGCCACTGCCGAAAGTCACCGTTTGCCCATACGTCTTGCTCTGCGCGTTGGCTGTGATGCTCAACGCCACGCTTGTGATCGTCACCGCCCCGCTGGCTCCGGTCAGCGTGTAGTTGGTCGCCGCCGTGCCGCTTAGGGCCAGACCCGTAAAGTCTGAGATGCTTTGCACCCCCGCACCCGCGCCAGCCAGGACGGCGCTGCCCGAGGCTGCGTTCACATCGTCGCTGCCAACCGCATTCGACACCGACAAAATCCCAAATGCCGCAGTCGCTGTCCCATCATAGGGCCGTGTGCCCGTCAAAACGACCGCCAGCGGGTTCACCGTCAGCGTGCCGCTGTTGTAGGTAATGTTGTAATTGGCGGCCAGGAACCCGCCCGCGCCCGTCGCCGCGCTGGGCGTGATCGTGTACGGCGAGCCGGACACAGGCGCATTCGACGCCCCGCCAGCGCAAGCCATCGTCACCGTCCCAATCGTTTCACTGTTCAGCAACCCGCTGCTGGTAAAGTTCGTGTTGCCGCTGCCGAAAGTCACCGTTTGCCCATACGTCTTGCTTTGGGCGCTGGCTGTGATGCTTAACGCCGCCGGGTTCACCGTCAGCGCGCTGCTGGTATTGGTTGCGGGATTTAACAAGGCATCGCCGGCGTACGTATAGGTGATGATGTAGGCAGTTCCGCTCGCGAGTATGGTGTCGGGATTATAACTGAAAGAAAAGTCGCCGGTTGAGTCGTTGACTATGGTTGTCTGCGCATTCCCGTTGATTGTGACAGTAATCGTCTCCCCATTGGTCGGATAAATCGATCCCGGCGCGCTCACCTTGCCGGCCAGGGCTATGGCGGTTGTGCCGTAGGTGGTGGATTGGCTGGCGGTCAAATTAGAGAAACTGGGCGTACCCTTCACCGCCAGACGGAAAACCGTGCCATTGCCGCTGTAGTAAAGGCCATCGTAGCCCACCCCGCCATAGGTTGTCGTGCTGTAGAAACTGCCGTCACTGCCCTGTATCAGCGCGGCATTGGGGGAGGAGCCGTTGGCACCGTCGAATGAGAAAAGGTTGGTTATTGTGCCATTGGTCGTCATGCTGAACACCGTGCCATGGTCGTTCGTCCCGCCTTCAGTTGTCGAGCCATACAGATTACCGTCTGCCCCCAGCACTAGCGCGGCAGAGGGGTAGGCGCCATTGGAGTCATCAAAGGAGAGCAATGTGGTCAGTGTGCCATTGGTCGTCACGCTGAAAACGGTGCCATAGCCGTTCGTTCCGCCGGAAGCCGTGGTGCCATAAAAACTGCCGTCGGCCTCCTGCACCAGCCCAGCGTAAGGGTAACCGCCTGTCACATTAAAATCGAACGAAGCCAGAGTGGAAAGTATGCCGTTGGTCGTCAGCTTGAACACAGTGCCGTAGGCGTAGGTTCCACCGTAGAGTGTGGTGCCGTAGAAATTGCCATCAGTCCCCTGCACCAGCCCGGCGTAAGGACCACCGCCAGTCACATCAGAATTGAACGAAGCCAAAGTAAAAAGGGTGCCGTTGGTCGTCAGTCTGAACACAGTGCCGCTGTGGTGCGTTCCCCCGAGGTATGTGGTGCCATAGAAATTGCCATCGGCGCCTTGGACCAGACTGCCATACGGGTATGCGCCATTCGAGCGATCGAAGGAGACCAATGTGGTTAATGCGCCATTGGTCGTCATTCTAAACACCGTGCCCACCTCGTAGACTCCGCCGTAAGGTGTGGTGCCATAGAAGTTACCGTCACCACCCAGCGCCAGCCCGGCCTCAGGATAAGCGCCAGTTACATAATAATTAAACGAAGCCGAAGTGGAAAGTATCCCATTGGTCGTCATTCCGAAGACTGTGCCATCGCCGTTCGTTCCACCGTAAGCTGTGGTGCCATAGAATTTGCCATCGGCACCCTGCACCAGCGCGGAAGATGAATAGCCCCCGTTGGGTCCATTGAAAGAAAATAAAGGACCCGACGCGTTGAAGACGGTGAGCGAGGCGCTGAAAGTGGTGACCGAACCATAGGAGTTGCTAATCACGCAACCGAACTGGCTGCCGGAATCGGTCAGTTGGACATTGTTGGTCCTGTAGCAGGACTGTGTCGCTCCGGCAATGGGACTGCCGTTGCGCTGCCAGCAATAGCTCAGCGGGGGGGTGCCGCTGGCGTTGACGCTGAAAATCGCCGCGCCACTGACAGGCACACTCTGGCTGACGGGTTGTGTGATAATCACTGGCGGCGTCATTGTGAGAGCCGCTCCGAGGCGAAAGACAATCCCATCGCCGCTGGAGCCCGCGCCATTGAATCCCACGCCGCCGTAAGCTGCCGTACCATAGAAATTGCCATCGGCCCCCTGCAGCAGACCGCCTTGGGGGAAGAGACCGTTGGTACCCTCGAAGGAGAGCAATATGGTCAGCGTGCCATTGGTTGTCACATTGAATACCGTCCCATTGTCGTACGTTCCACCGGAAGCCGTGGTGCCATAGAAATTGCCATCAGCCCCCTGCACTAACGCGGCAGAAGACGGATTGCCATTGCCGTAATTGAACGAAGCCAAAGCGGAAAGTGTTCCGTTGGGCGTCATTCTGAACACAGTGCCAGAGTTGTTGGGTCCACCGTAGGCTGTGATGCCATAGAAATTGCCATCAACCCCCTGCACCAGCCCGGCCTCAGTAAAACCGCCAAGCACAAAATAACTATCGAACGAAGCTAAAGTGGAAAGTGTGCCATTGGTCGTGATTCTGAACACCGTGCCATCGCCGTTCGTTCCGGCGCTGGATGTGGTGCCATAGAAATTGCCATCGGCGCCCTGCACCAACGCGTCATAGGGGGCGGCGCCATTGGGGTCCACGCCATTGGGATTTTGGAAGGAAAACAGTGTGGTCAGTGTGCCATTGGTCGCCACTCTGAACACCGTGCCCCCGCTGTTCATCCCGCCGGAGGATGTGGTGCCGTAGAAATTGCCATCAGTGCCCTGCACCAGCGCGGCGGAAGGATAACCGCCAGTCACATCAAAATCGAACGAAGCCAAAGTGTAAAGTGTGCCATTGGTTCTCATGCAGAATACAGTGCCATTGTCATTCGTTCCGCCGTATTCCGTTGTGCCGTAGAAATTGCCATCACGGCCCTGCGCCAGCGCGCCCAAGGGGTAGGCTCCATTCGAGTAATCGAAGGAGAGCAATGTGGTCAGTGTGCCATTGGTCGTCATGCTGAACACCGTGCCATCGCCGTTTGTTCCACCGTAAGCTGTGGTGCCGTAGAAATTCCCGTCGGTCCCCTGCACCAGCGCGGCGGAAGCATAGCCCCCGTCGAATCCATCGAAAGAGTACAATACAGCCATGGACGGGGACGGGAGTGGGGTGGCCACCACAGTCACATTGTCCATCACAAACTGGCTCCCGCTGCCGTCGTAGCCGGGATGAGGAGTGCCGCCGGAGGATATGAACTGCACCGAGGTGACGCCCACGTAATTGAACGCTATCAGCGTCGGAGCGGTGGCGCTCAAGGTGTAGGTGTTGTCATAGCTTAACGTGGAGCCGTTGTATCCTTGCACTTCGACCTGCAGGTTGTCATCCCAGGCAGCCGTCAGATAGGCCGAGAAAAGGGCGAACGGCGCCGAAGCGCTCATGGCCGCAAGGGTGCCGCCGCCGTTATAGGCGACATTGTAGGCCGAGACCATGCCGGCGATATAGCCGCTCGGCTGGCCATAGGCCAAGGCGTTTAGATAATAGAAATTGCTCCAAGTAAGGTTATTGTAACCTGCTGGCACTGCCAAATCTTCGCCAATCAAGTCGTCAAAGGTGATTAGCTCCGAGCTTCCTGTCGGGACGGTTAGCAACGCGTTGGAACTGGTCGTTGAACCCAGGGAGTTGGAAACCAATACGCTGTAGGATCCCGCCTGGTTGCTGGTCAGATTGGTCAAGGTCAGCGTCGCGTTGGTGCCATCGGGGATGTTGGTGGTGTCAAACTGCCATTGGTAGTACAAGGGAAATTGTCCCGACGACAGAACGCTGAAGGTCGCGGCGCCCCCGGGCGGTGCCACCTGGTTGGCCGGCTGGGTGGCAATGATGGGCGGCCCGTCGGCGCTGGCCAGCGGGGTGACTTGGATGTTGTCCAAGCCCAGAAAGCTTTCGTCGTCCCGGAACCCAAATTGCAGAACGGTGTCGGTGTTTGTGGCCATGACAAAAAATTGGAGGTTGGTCCAGCCGATGGCGCCGAGATCGGTTTGATCAAACAGCGTCGTTCCATCCCACGCCACCAGGAATTCATTCGGCGAAAGGCCGTCCGGGCTGTCCAACCACAGAGAGAGCAGGCAAAGCTGTCCCGCGACCGTGGGCAATGATTGCGAGAGATAGCCAAGCGAGCCTGCCGGTCCCAGCAGTGCGCCGTAAGTTCCGGAGTAAACGGCGGAAGAATTGCTGCTGACCGAACAGTTGACAAAATTTCCCGATTCTTCCCAGGAGGAGAAGCTGCCGGTTTCAAAACCGCCGTTCTGCACCAATTGCTCGCCCGGCACGGCTACCTGCACCGTCAGGACAGCCCCGGTGCTGGTGACTGTGCTGATGGCGTTGCTGACGACGACAGCATAGGTTCCAATGCTGGCCGATGATGCGCCATTGATCGTCAGAGTGGGGGTGGCGGATCCCGAAACACCGCCTCCATCCGTCAAGTTGGTCTCATTTTGCTGCCACTGATAAGTGAACGGCGCGGTGCCGTCCACAACGACCGTGAGCTGCACCGTTGCGCCGATGAGCACTGGCTGGCTGGCTGGTTGCTGGATGATCACGGGTCCGGAGGGCGTGATGGTCAAAAGCGCATTCGAACTGACGACCACTCCCGCGGCATTGCTTGCCACCAACGCATAGGTTCCGCCATCGGTGGCGGCCACGTTGCTGATTGTCAGGGTGCTGACGACAGAGCCATAAATGTTCCCCGCATTGGTTACCGTGGTTTGGACGCCGGAAACTCTCCCGCCGTTGGTCATATTGATCCCGTTATACTGCCACTGGCAATTCAGCGGCAGTCCCCCAGCCGCGCCCGCGGTGAAGGTCGCCGTTGTTCCTTCGATCACTGCCAGACTGGCCGGCTGGGCCGTTATGACGGGCGGATTGATGATCGCTAATGAGAACGCGCGGCTTTGGGCGGCGCCATCCGTCAGATTGGTGAACCAGATGGTCGCGCCGTAAGTACCCAAAAACAGATTGCTGGTGGCCGCGTTCAAGCTCACCACGACCGTCGCCGCGGCCCCGCCGGGAGTCAGTGTGCCTCCGCTGAGCGAGACGTTAAGCCAGGGCACCGTGGCAGCGGCGGCCCAATTGAGGACCGCGTTCCCACCGTTGGTCAACGTATAGCATTGAGATGCCGGGGTCAGCGGACCACCCACTGCTCCACTGGAAGCCCAACCGACCGAAGGTGAGATTTGCAACGGATCTGGCGCCAGCAGGTTGACCAGGTTGCTTCCCATCGGTGTGCCCCATCCCGAACAAAGATCGTAGCCCGGCACGGCGTAGAAAAGCGTCGGGCTTTCGCTCCAAGTGTTGTTGCCCGTGGTAATGTCGTGAAAACAATTGGTATAGTCGGCGCCGAGGCCGAGCGCGTAGATGGCCGGATTGATGAAGCCAAGCGTCGAACGGCCGTTGGCCACGGCTTGCTCATTGGCTAAAGCAACGAAGGCCGCCCACAATACCGTCGCGCAACTCGTGCCGCCCACATTCCAACTCTGGCCGTCGTCAGCGACGAGAAATACATTGTCCGCCGTGAGCGCCACATCGGGGATGTTGCGGAAGTTGGTGGACCCCTGATTGACGGTCATGCTCACGCCCAACTGCCAGGAAGGGATCGTGTAGGTGGTGCTGATCCCGCCACCGCCTCCCACCCCATCGTAATTCGGGCCGTACTCAATATCCCAATTCCAGACTGTTTCCGACACCCACGCGCCTCCCGGACCGCTGGTGGTCAGCGTTGTGCCTCCGACAATGGTGATGTTCGGATCATCTGCCGGCGTAACGACCCCGTCTACATACGCATCAGAATCCCCGGCTGCATTGAAGAACGATTGGCCTTGGGCGCCAAACTGCTGGAAAATCTGCTCCGAGTTGGGGTCTATGGGATAAAACCACGAAGCGCTCAGTTGCTTGGCCAGATCGTCGGTGGCCATCCGGTTCAAAATGTCATCGGTCACTTCCCCTTCATAAACGATCACTGATGACAGTCCTGGTGCCATGCAAACGGCCATGTCAATGTCCAAGGCCACCTCCATGTTGTTCTCTCGGGGAGTCCCGTCGAATCCGTCCAAGTAAACATTCGTGAGCGGGACGGTGGCTATCCCTGCCACGCTGGCGTAGGTGGAAATGTCACTGGGGTAATAGCCGTCGAATTCCAACAAGCCAACCGTTTGTCCGGCACCGGTCAGGGTCAGACCAGGAACGTAGGCCGCGCGGAAGTCATCGCCCATATAAGTGCCATCAGGCCCTGAACCGCTGGCGGGGACAACCCTGGCAGAGCCAGCCTGCGGCGTTTTTCTTAAACTCATCGGATGCGGCTGGAGGTAATTGTCCAAGCCGCTGATGTGCAAAACCGGCGTCGCCAATTTCAGCGCTGGCTCAACATCCGGCGCGTAAAACACCCGGTTTTCCCGCGGATGAGGATATGTCCGCATCCTGACATGGAACGCCTTCTCAATATTCGACACCGACCCGGTGACATCAAGCAAGGTGCGGTTGGAATGGGTCGCGGTCACCTTAAACCCGTTCGCGTTGGCGAACGCCGTGACGGTTCGATAATCCTCTTCCGTCGGACCAAATGTTTCCGCAAACTGCGCCGGAGTCAGATAATGATGGTAATCAGGGCTGGCCGGGTCATAAATCCTTTGCAACAGATTGGTCAGCCCTTCCTTGTTGCGCAAGGGCAACCCAATGGCGAGTTTCAACTCGCGGGTCGCCTCCAGACGGCCCACTGCTGTCAAGTGGGCGACGGCGGCAGGCACATGACCCTGCAACGACTGCGTTTGGACCGGTTGGGCAATCGTAGCGAATTGAAGACAGAACAACGCAACGATTTGATGACCGGTTTTCATCTTATCATGTCAACATTCGCACGGCCTGAGCAGTATTCAAGACCTTCAACAGATTAAATAATGATGAACAGCCGAATGCAAGACTTTTTTGGGTGAATCTTTTGGGCGGTGCGCATCTAATACGGTTTCCCGAGTTATTCACAACCGAGGGAAGCGAGCCCGTCCAAGCTCGCAACTCGAGGTTGTGAATAACTCGGCGGCAGCGCAAATTGTGCTGTCGGGCCAATCGGCCGCGGTGGGGACACAGACAAGCGCATCTCACCCTGCGAGGGTCATGTCAAGAATTCTGACCCCACCGCCGGTTTTATGGATTAATGCCGACGGCTCTGCGCGACCCAGAAGGTCCCCGCTTTACTCTGCCAGAGCTTGATGACGTGCCGCCGTCCCTACTCCGATGGCTCCAGGAAGTCGCTCACGAACCTAAACTCCTGGCTTGGCCTTGGCCCATTTAGCAGAGGCTCGGCAACCATTTGGCCCACACACCGGACTACGTGTGGTGTATATAACGAAGCTGCAACGTTCACATACCGCTACGGCCCGCCCTCTCGCTCGCCCCGCTCCGGACGGGACTTTAACAACCGAGCTTCCCGGCGTTGGATCGCTCCTGACGCAGGTCGGTCATGACTACAGGAACGTTCGTCTCATTCCTGACCGGACTTCCACCGGCTGCTCTGTCAGCCTTGTGGGCTGCACGCTAAATTTATACAGCTTCTCACGAGGCGGCGAATGACGAAAAGGAGCAAAATGTTGCTGGTCTGTTGCCGCTCTGTTGCCTTTCATGTTGCCAGCTAAGTCGTTGACTATCAACACTTTGCCGTGTTGCCGATTTTTTGGACCTATCTATCAATCTTGCCTCTCTTGCCATTCTTCGCCCGCGATGGGTCTGGCCTTTTGGCCGCCGGTTTCAACTTCAGCATTTAGCCTTCAGCCTTCAGCCTTTGCTTTAAGTGCCTTGCTGACAATATATTACATCGTTGCCATGGTTAAAACCGCGATAAATTCACGGTTTGGCCGCTGGCATCGGATCAAAAAATGGGCCGTTCAGAATCTGATGTGCGACCCCCGGCCGCCAGCCGGCAAAAACTAACGCTTGCCAGTCCGGCTTGCTTGTGAAAAGATTCACCCGTAGTTTTGAACGGTTTATCAGGATTTTTTATGACACATGTCAAATTGCACATTCCAGGCCCGGTCGAAGTCAGCGCCAAAACGTTTCAGGCGTTTTGCACGCCCATGATCGGGCATCGCGGCCAGGGTTTCAAAGACCTTTACGCCCAATTGCAACCGCAATTGCAGCAGTTGCTTTACACCAAACAATTGGTTTATCTCAGCACCTCCTCCGCCTGGGGCGTCATGGAGGCCGCCGTGCGCAACCTGGTGCAAAAGCGCGTGCTCAATTGCATGTGCGGCGCCTTCTCCGATAAATGGTTCGATGTGTCCAAACGCTGCGGCAAGGAGGCCGAGGCGCTCCAGGTGCCCTGGGGCTCGCCCATTCGCGCCGAACAGGTGGATGCCAAACTGGCCACGGGCCGCTTCGACGCGCTCACCTTTGTTCACAACGAAACGTCCACCGGCGTGATGAGTCCGGTCCATGAAATCGCCGCGCTCAAGAAAAAATATCCGGACGTCATGTTCATCGTGGATTCGGTCAGTTCGATGAGCGCGGTCAAATTGGAGTTTGACGCCTTGGGCGTTGACGTTCTGCTGGCAGGCTCGCAAAAGGCCCTGGCCTTGCCGCCGGGGCTGGCCGTTTTCGTTTGTTCGCCGGCGGCCCTGGCCAGGGCCGCCACCGCCAAAGACCGCGGCTACTACTTTGACTTCGTGGAATTTCAAAAGAACGCCGAACAAAGCATGACGCCGAGCACGCCGAGCATCGGCCATGTGTTCGCCCTGGCTTCAAAGCTCCAGGACATTTTTGCCGAGGGCCTGGAAGCGCGCTTCGCGCGGCATCAACAACTGGCCGAAGCGACGCGCGCCTGGGCCGCCCGGCACGGCTTCACGCTGTTTCCAGAAAAAGGGTTTGAATCGGTGACGCTGACCTGTGTCAATAATGGCGCCAAGCCCGGCGGCCGCGCGGTGGACGTGCCCAAGCTCCAGAAACTGGTCAAGGACCAGGGATTCCTGATTGACGGCGGCTACGGAAAAATCAAGGGAACCACCTTTCGCATTTCCAACATGGGCGATGAAACCGTGGCGACCATGAATCAACTCTACGCCGCCCTGGACAAGGCCATGGGGCAATTGTAAGTGTTGACACCCAAGGCGCCGCTTCACGGCGCAACGGCCAGGCGCTCTTCGTTCCCGTCCAGGCTCACCAGGGTGCCGTGGTCCTTGTACACTTTGAGCATGAAATGCGTTGCGGTGGAAATGACCCCCTGGATCGTGGCCAGCTTTTCGGCGACGAACCGCGCCACTTCCCGCAAATTATCCCCCTCCACCACGACGAGCAGATCGTACCCTCCGCTCATCAGGTAACACGAGCGCACTTCGGCATACTTGGCAATGCGTTCGGCCAGCCGGTCGAAGCCGCCGCCCCGTTCCGGCGTAATCTTCACTTCGATGACGGCGCGGACGATGTCCAGACTCATTTTTTCGTCATTCAAAACCGCGCGATACCCCAGGATGACGCGGTCGGTTTCATATTGTTTGATTTTGGCGGTGACCTCGGCTTCGGAGAGATTGAGCATTTTGGCCAGAAGCCCCGGTTTGGCCGCCGCGTTTTCCTGCAATAGTTTCAATAACGGATCCATGCCCAAGACTCATACCATCCCGGCGTCGGGAGAGAAAGAAGAAATGTCCCCTTTCAACAAGTCGCGCCGTTGCCAGGGCCAATGCTTGGTGAGGTGTAACCAATTGACGGGCTGAGATTTGAGCGATTTCGCTGGACATCGAGCGCGCGACTATTTTAGCCTCGCGCTTGATGAAATCAAAACGATTGCCTGACCAAACCCAGCAACAAATCTTGGAGGAGGTGGGTGTTGAACTCGCCACCCCTGCCCAGATACCCCAAATCCATAAACTGCTCAATCAACATCATTACTTGGGAAGTCTGCGTCCGGTGGGCGAACGCCTTTACTACATCGCACGGGATGCGGCTGACCAGTGGGTAGCCGTGCTGGTTTTCAGCGCCGCAGCCAAGCATCTCAAACATCGGGATGAATGGATCGGTTGGTCCAACGAACGCCGCCGCCGCCGTCTCAGCCTGGTGACCAACAACTCCCGCTTTCTTCTTCTGCCGGGCGTCTCGGTGCCCAATCTGGGCTCGCGCGTTCTGCGTTTGACCCTGGAGCGGCTCCGTGGGGATTGGCAAACTCGCTACGGCCATCCGGTGGAAGTGGTCGAAACGTTCGTCGATCCAGAACAGTTCTGCGGCACCGTCTACACCGCCAGCGGATGGACCGAACTGGGCCGGACGGATGGCTGGGGCCGATGTCAGCGCGACTATTACGTCAAACACGACAAGCCCAAACGGTTGTTTGTGCGCCCGCTCCGTCGCAACGCCTGCCGCAGTCTCCAAGCCGAGCATCTCAAGCCAGACCTAGCCATAGTCGAAACCAGGGCGCCGGCCCGCTGCACCAAAAGGGTGAAGGAAATCGGCTCCATCGTCGGTCACTTCAAAGCCCTGCCCGAATATCGCGAGCGGGTGGAATCCTATCCCCTGTTCAGTCTGGCCTCGCTCCTTTTTCTGGCCGTGTTGTGCGAGGCGCCGCGCGGCCCAACGGATCTGGCAAAGTTTGCCCGCGGCCTCAATCAGGGCCAGCGCCGCGCCTTGGGCATCCGGCGTAATCCGCAAGGCAAATATCCGGCGCCTTCCCAATCCACCTTCAGCCGTTTCCTGGCGGGCATCGACGCGGCCAGGCTCAACGAGCAGTTGCTCCAGATGCAGCGCCGGCTGCGGGGACCCGCCCCCGGGGAACTGGTCGTGATGGATGGCAAAGAGCCCCATCATGGCAGTGGGGCCTCCATTCTCACCGCCGTCACCGTGCCCAGTCAACACTACCCGGGCAGCGCTCTGGTGGATCAAAAGACCAACGAGATTCCAGTGGCGCAACAGGAACTGATCCCGGCCCTGGACTGGGCGGGCCGGTTCGTCAGTTTGGATGCCTTGCACACGCAGGATGAAACCGCGCGCACGGTCGTCCTGGAGGCGGGGGGCCATTACCTGCTGACCGTCAAAAACAACCAGCCCACACTGAGGGCCAATATCGAAAAGAAAGTAGCCGCTCCCCAAGCGGATTTTTCCCCCTGATCATCCCACTTCCACCCAAGCCCGCACCCGGGAAATCAACAAAGGCCGCGCGGAAAACCGGGTCATCCGCACCGCTCCGGTCAGCCCGGAAGAGGTGGGTTTCCCCTTGGCCAGCCAGGCCGCGCGACTCTTGCGCCGGACTCAGGGACGCAAAGATGAAGAGGTGGCTTTAATCAGCAGCGCTCCGGTGGCAATGCTGCCAGCCATGCTCTGGCTGTTGCTCAACCGCAAGGCTTGGGGCATCGAAAGCGGCCTGCACCAGCGTCTGGATGTCTCCTACAACGATGACCGCTGCCGGGTGCAAAGTGATAATGGCCTGTGGGTCTTGGGAATGTTTCGCCGCATCGCCAACAGCCTCTTTGTCGAGTGGAGCACCCAGCAACGTGGCCCGGAACACGTTACCACCACCAGCTTCCAAACCCGGATGGCGGAAAATCATCGCGCGGCGGCCATGCGGTTCGTCCTCTGCAAACGCCCATCGTTTAAAAACCTCTCATGAATGGGCCTTGCGCCGTTGCCATGGGGCAAAAATTCCACTTGCCACCAGGCTCCGTTTCTGCTTTATTAACAGAGGAGGCTTTGTGGGGCGCAAGCCCTGCATTGCCTTTTTTATTTCTCCGCACCTCCTTCCCGTTCCTGCTTGGGCCGCAGGTCATCCACGTAGAACACACCATAAACCGGCCATTCCTTGTCGTCACCCTCGTCAACGCGCTTGCCGACATAACGCATATCGAAGGCGATTTGCGCCAGTGATTCGATGTCCTTGCGCGTCGCTTCCTTCATCTTGTTCAACCTCGTTCCCCAATTGAAACAATACGCCACGATGTCAGCCAACTGGACAGCCGTGGTCAAGTCGCTATGGACGAAAAATGGTTCGGGAACAATCCGGGAACTGCGCTCATAGCCAATCTCGGTTTTCAAGAAGTACCGCTCCATCTGCTGAATCAAGATTCGGCTCTTGGCTTTCTCCAACTCGTCAAAGACCACCAAACCCATTTCCGTTGGCGACCGGTCTTCCAAGTAGTAGAAGAATCGTTGGAACAAAAAAGCGTAGTCCCGACGCAACATATCCGGATCGGATGCCCGCGGGGCTTTCGTATTGACCAACGCTGCGAAGGTCTTTGCGTGATGGCTGCTGCAAATCTGCAGGATGCGCGAGACAAAGGCACGCGCAGCCTGACCATAGGCGGTAAACTCGTCCTTGCTCCGCACCTCGGGTGGGCCCCCTTGCGTCTCCCGCCAACCTTTCATCAGAAACTCGCGCACCAAATCACGACACCGGTTTGGTTCAATTGTGGGTCCTTGGCGGGCGTGGCGAAACGTTTTCTTTTTCAGCAGCTTCTTCCCCTTGAATTCAACGCCGACCTCGGCCAAATGAACGCCAAAGAATTGAATTTCCGCTGCGCGGATCGCTTGGATGAGATTCCAAAGATCGCGCTCGGCAACCGCTACCGCCGCCAACACCTCGTAAGGCGCGTCGCCATGGTCGTGGCCGCTTTCGTCGATGAAGAAAAGCATGGCATGATGATAATCAACGCCACCTTGAAAAGGCGCAACAAAAAATAGACTGGACCCAAAATCAGGATTGAACAGCGCGGGTGAAGTGTTACTCTCCAGCGAAAGGAAATAACTTATGAGCTTGTTAGACGCGTACCGGCAAAAATTGGAAGCACAGATTCAAGAGCACAAAGCCCAACTGGATTTGCTCCGGGCCAGGGCCAAACGGGTCGCCGCCACCAGCAGAATCCTGGGCTATGAAGAATTGGCTGAGGCGGACAAACATCTGGAACATCTCAACGCCAAATTCAAGGAACTCAAGGGCGCGGGCGGCGGCGCTCTGGGAGAAATCAAAATCGGGGTGAAAAAGGCCCTGGCCGAATTGAAAGCCTCGACGAAAAAGGCCGCGCAGCACTTCAACACCCAGGCCCCCCCGGCGCAACCGGCCCCAGCCAAACCTCGCACGCGGGCCAAGCCCGCCAGGCCCGCAAAAACTCACGGACATTAACCAGGGTGTTTTTGCGTCGCTTCAGAAGATTCGGCCGGGCGGTGCAGCATGCGCATCGCTTTCGCATCATCATCGGCGTCTTTCTCAAATACGGCTACGAAGACCTGGCGGAGCGCCTGCCGCTGCCGGGTCCGTTGCGGCTGCCCTTCCGCAAAAGGCGCCAGGCGCAGGAAGAGATTTCCATCTCCTCGGCCCCCGAACGGTTGCGGCGCGCCTTCGAAGAGTTGGGGCCGACCTTCGTCAAATTGGGCCAGCTTCTCTCGACGCGCTCGCTCCTGCTGCCGCCGCCGTTTATCGCCGAGCTGTCCAAGCTGCACGACCAGGTGCCGCCCATTCCATTTGACCGGGTGTTGGCGGTGTTGAATGCCGAACTGCGCCGCCCCTCCACCGATTTTTTCACATCAATCGAAGAGGATCCCGTCGGCTCGGCTTCCATGGCGCAGGTGCATCGGGCCGTTCGGCTCGATGGCGGGAAGTGCGTCATCAAAGTGCAGCGGCCCGATATTGAGAACATCGTCCGGGTCGATCTGGAGATCATCGCGCAACTGGCCGCGTTGCTGGAGAACCACGTCGAGGGCTGGAAGGTCCATCAGCCCACGGCCGTCGTGGCCGAATTTGCCAGGCAAATGGAACAGGAATTGGACCTGACGGCGGAAGCGGCGCACATCGAACGGTTCGCGCATCAGTTTGCCGGCGAACCCGCCATTTGCGTTCCCAAAGTTTTTCCCGAAACCTCCACGCGGCGCGTGCTGACCATGGAATACATCGAGGCGACCAAGGCCTCGCGGCTGGATTTGCTGGAGGCGGCGGCGCTGGACCGCCAGGTGATTGCCACGCGCATCACGGACTTGGTGATGAAACAAATTTTTGTGCATGGCTTTTTCCATGCCGATCCGCATCCGGGGAACATCCAGATTTTGCCGGGGAACGTGATTTGCTTTTTGGATTTTGGCATGATGGGTTTCCTGGACCTGAAGACGCGCGAGACCTTCGCCCAATTTGTCATCGGCATCGCGCAACGCGATGAAGGCGCCACCGCCGCCGCCCTGCTCAAGCTGGCCCGCGCGGAGCTGGACCCGTTCCGGCCGGGCTTCGAGGCCGACGTGGCGGAATTCATGCACCAGCATTTTTACCGGCCGATTGGCGGGATGGTCTTCGGAGAACTGGTCGGTCATTTGTTTCACCTCACGCGCAAGCATGGGCTGACCCTGCCGGCGGATTTATCCATTGTGCTCAAGGCCCTGAGCCTGATGGAATCCCTGGTCTGCCAGCTCGATCCCGGCCATGACATTATCGGCCAGGCGCGGCCGTTCATGCAGCGGGTGCGCCTGAGACAATTAGGCCCGCGCCGGTTCCTGCGCGACTGGCGGGAATTTGGCGGCGAGGCGGCGGCATTTTTGCGCGAAATGCCGCTGGAGATCCGCCGCATCATGGCGCTGGTCAAGGAAGGCCGGACCCGCCTGCTGGTGCATCACTATGGCCTGGAGCCGCTGATGAACACTTTGGAACGCATCGTCAACCGGCTGGCTTTCGCCCTCGTTCTGTCGTCGCTCATCATCGCTTCTTCGGTAATTGTGCATGCCAAAGTCCCGCCGATGTGGCATGACATGTCCGTGCCGGGCGTGCTCGGCTACCTGGTGGCGGGCATGATGGGTTTTTGGCTGCTCATCGCCATGGTGCGCCACGGCAAAATGTGACTAATACTAATATACAAAACACAACCAATTTTTATAACATTGGCGATCCGTCAAATCCGGACACATGGCTTCGGGATCTGCCAAATCCGGACACATGGCTCGGCGCTGCCTGTCTCGCCCTGATATTCATCCTAGCGGCGACGCTGGCCGGCCGGGCGGTGCGCCTGGCGATTCATCGCTCTTTGGACAAGACAGAGCGCGCGGGAGCGGACCCCACCGGCATCCGGTTTTTAGGGCAACTGGCCAACTTGGGAGTGTATATTTTTGCCTTTCTCATTTACTCCCATCTTGTCCCGGCTTTGCACAACTTGGGCACCGCCTGGCTGACCAGCATGGGGGTGGTTTCGGTGGTGTTGGGGCTTGCGGCGCAGAGCACGCTCGGCAATCTGATCTCAGGAATCTCCCTGGTGCTTTATCGCCCGTTTAAGATCGGCGATCTGCTGCAAGTCGGTTGTCCAACGGGGGTGGAAATCGGCGTGGTGGAAAGCATCAATCTTGGCACCACGGTGCTGCGCACGGCCGATAACCGCTGTGTGATCGTTCCCAACAGCATCATGGCCAGCCAGGCCGGCATCAATCTTTCTCAGGCTCGAAAGGGCGCTCCTTGTATCTTGACCATTATCCTTGCTCCAACCATGGATCCCGCCCCAGCCCGCAAAATTCTGACCGATTTGGCGAAGGCGCACCCAAAGACCATCGCCATCGATGGCTGCAACGTCACCGCCTTGTCCGGTTCCGGCACCACGCTGACGTTGAAAGTCTGGTGCGCCGATCCGGACACGGCGATTCTGTTGAAATCCGACCTGCTGGAAGCCGCCAAAAAGCAATTTGACGCCGCCGGAATAAAAATCGCGCGATGGACAGGACTGAGGGCGACGCCATGAAAACTTTGCTTTTGGTGGGAACAAAGAAGGGCCTCTTCCTTTTTGACAGCGCGGACCGCCGACGCTGGAAAATGAAAGGCCCCTTCCAGGCGGGACGCGAGATCAACCATGCCATCCACGACAGGCGCAACGGCTGCATTTTTGCGACGGCCAACGATGCTTGGTTCGGTTGCGAGGTGGTTTCTTCCCTGGATTTCGGTGGGACCTGGAGCGCCCCGAAACAAAACCCCAAATTCCCGGACAACTCCGGCCAAAAGCTCGAACGCATCTGGCACATCGAGCCGGGCTGGGCCAACGAACCGAATGTCTTATTCGCGGGCGTCGCGCCGGCCGCACTCTTCCGCAGCGACGACAAAGGCGATACCTGGTCGGAAATGACCGGATTGACAAAACATCCCACGCGGCCCCGCTGGCATCCCGGAGCGGGCGGTCTCTGTTTGCATTCCATTGTGATCGATCACGCGCAGCCGGGCCAAATGTTTGTCGGGATATCGGCGGTTGGCGTCTTCCGCACCACCGACGACGGCGTGACCTGGCAGACTGCCAACAAGGGGACCCGCGCCGAGTTCCTGCCTGAGAAGCGGCCCGAGTACGGGCAATGCGTGCATAAGCTGTTAATGGCGCAAGGCCAGCCGCCGCTTCTCTTCCAACAAAACCACTGCGGCGTCTATCGCAGCGCCGACGCGGGCGCGAGTTGGGAGGAAATCACCGCCGGGCTTCCCTCCGATTTCGGTCTTCCCCTCGCCCTGCACCCGCGCGACTCAAAAACGATTTACGTAATCCCGCTCAAAGGAGCGGAATTCCGATGTCCTCCGGAAAACAAGCTGCGCGTCTTCCGCAGCCGCGACGCCGGCAACTCCTGGGAAGCCTTGAGCAAAGGATTGCCGCAGGAAAACGTTTTTGCCGGCATCTACCGTGAAGGCATGGCCGCCGATGCTCAGGACCCGGCGGGAATCTACTTTGGGACAAACACCGGAAAAATTTTCGCATCGCGGGACGAAGGAGACACATGGAAGCTGCTGGCCGACAACCTCCCGCCCGTCTTTTCAATTGCGACCTCAATGATTGAGTAATTCTATGCTGTGTGGCTTGGGGTCACATCTCAACATTCAACAATTCACCAGGCCAAAGCAGTCCATTGACTTTGCATAGTCAGTTATTTCTTCAATTGTCGAATGTTGAGATGTAACCCCGACTTCCACATTTCATGGAAAAAATGCGGAAAATTTCACGGTTTTTTTCGGGGCTGATTTTCTTGAGAAAATCAAAACACCTGCCCTGAAGACTTTCGGGGTTGCAGTTTGAAAGCTATTCTTCTTTGGCTTGTTCCAACATTTCCCGCGCGTGCTGGAGGGCGGTGTCGGTCTGGCCGCCAAGCATCCGGGCGATTTCACGGATGCGCTGCTGGACGTCAAGCAAAGTTATTTCGGAGATGGTCCGGCCGGACTCGATCCGCTTGGTGACGACGTAATGCGCGGCGGCGCTCGCGGCCACAGCGGGCAAATGCGTGATGCACACAACTTGGTGCCGGCGGGCGATTTGCCGCATCTTCTCCCCGACCACCACCGCGGTTCCGCCGCCAACGTTGGCGTCGATTTCGTCGAAGACGAGCAGGGGGATTTCGTCCTCGGCGGCCAAAACCGTTTTGAGCGCCAGCATGACGCGCGACATTTCGCCGGAGGAAGCGATGGCGCGCAAGGGCCGGGCCGGCTCGCCCGCGTTGGGCGCGAATTGAAATTCAATTTCGTCCAGGCCGGAGTCGGTTGGGGTTGCGACGGTTTGCTGGCTGACGTCGAAATGGCTCTGTTGAAATCCCAGGCCCTGCAATTGTTTCATGGCCGCTTTGACCAGTTTGGGAATGGCCTTGCGGCGCTGGGCCGAGAGTTCCCGGCCCAGACAAACTATTTCCTGGCGGAGTGTTTGCAATTCGCCGTTGATCCGCGCCAGCTCGGCGTCGCGCTGCTCCAGGTTCTGCAATTTCCTTTGCGCTTCTTCGCCGAAGGCGATGACTTCCGGCAGCGTCGCGCCGTATTTGCGTTTGAGAGACTGAAGCAGATTGAACCGCTCTTCCAATTGCCGAAGGCGGACGGGATCGGCTTCAATGCCGTCGGCGTAGCGGCGCAAGGCGGAGGGCAATTCGTTCCACGCCGACATGGCCTGTTCATGGAAGGCGAGCAAGGCGCCGGCGGACGGATCGAGGCGTTGCAAGGCTTGGAGCGTCCGGCCCAGCGCGCCCGCCTGCCGCAACAACGAATCGTCCTGTTCGGCCAATAGATGGACCGCCTCCTGGCTCAACTCCAGGAGCCGCGTGGCATTGCCGGCACGTTGAAAATCTTCCGTCAACCGGCTCTCTTCATCGGCCTGCAATCTGGCGGCGGAAATCTCATGGCTCTGGAAACGCAGGAGGTCCAGTTGCCGGGCATAGGTCTGTTCATCGACAATCAACGCGGTTTTTTGATTTTCCAAATCATTTCTCCGGCGGATCAAGCCGGCGAAGGTGTGGCGGGTTGGATTCAGGCCGGCAAAGGCGTCGAGAATGTCCAGTTGTTTGGCGGGATGAAGGAGGGACTGGTGTTCGTGCGGCCCGTGCATGTCAACCAATTCGCGGCCCACGGCGGCCAGCGTTTGCAGCGTGGCGGGGGAGCCGTTGATGAATTGCCGGTTGGCGCCGGCGGCAGTCAGGACGCGCTTGAGCAGGAGCTGATTGTCGGCGCAAGGTTCCAGGCCGTTTTCCTCGAGGGATTTTTGCAGGCCGCGCACAGGCGCGCCTTCGAAAACAGCTTCCACCGAACAATTGTCGCAGCCGGCGCGGATCAGGTCGCGGTCGGCGCGTTCGCCCAGCACCAGGTGAAGCGCGCCCATGATAATGGATTTGCCGGCGCCGGTTTCGCCGGTGATGGCATTGTATCCCGGCTGCAATGACAGCGTGAGATCGGAAACCAAGGCCAGATTTTTAATGCGCAATGTGCTCAGCATGGCGGCAGGGCGCAGAGTAAAGTCCCGGGGGCGGCGTGCAAAGTTTAAACTGCAATGGCCAAATAACGGAATGGCCGCGATAAGGCGCAAAAGACTCAAGAACAGAAAGCTTGTTTTGGACTGTAAACATGCAGATGCTTGTTTTTTTGACCAGATTTTTGCCGCAAAAGAACAAGAAACAAGATGGATTGATAGATAGGTCCAGGAAAGGCGAACAACTTCGCTGTTTTCGGTGGAATAGATGGAAGAATGGCCAGAAACGCCAGATTGATACACAGGTCTGGAAAATCGGCAACACGGCAACAAGCCTTATTTTACAAGGGTTTCGTTGAGCTTTTCGGCTGGCAACACAGCGGCAACAGTTGGCAACATGATGCTGCTTTCTGTTGCCTCAGTGAGAAAATGGCTAAATTTGACCAGCCGCGTTGGGGACATCTGGCAAAATCATTCCTATGTTAACTAAGTTTAGTCGGGTTTGGCCAGAGCAAGGCTGTTTATTCTGTAAGTTGTTCATGTTTAGGTGTTTGCGACTGATTTGAGTTGCCAGCTTGACCAGCATATCGGTTTGATTCACTTTGACTGACCTTGACCCGCCTTCGCCGGGGCGGCTTCCGCCGTCGCCGAAGCGGCTTTGGCGGGACAAGTCGGCGCGGCAAGCCCGACTGGCAAACAACCAGGGAGGATTAACGATAACGGAATTGCCGCGAAAAGGCATCCGCCGTCGCCAAGGCTATGGCGGACAGGCAAAAACAGCCCCGATTCAGTATCGGGATTGAACCGCAATCCGGCAGAATCACGCCTTTCCACAGCGATTGTCAGAGGAATGATTGTCATGGGAATGGGAAGACGAGTTTGCAATTTATTCCGCTGACAATAATTCCCCTGACACTTCCGGCGTTTTCCTGCTTCATCACTTTGGTTGCGGCGTCTGCCACGCTGGGCCTCTTGCATTTTCGCGGCCATCTTCTGTCATATTCCATGCCTTTCGCATCTCGTCCTGACCCGGAGCGGATCAATTCGTAATCAAACTACATGAAGACAAGACGGACGTCAAATTATCAGGTTACATTAATTAATACGGGCGAAAAGCGGCCCTGCCAAGCCACCTTAAACATGTGATTATGCGGGACTGACCCGTTTATGGCGAAAAGTTCGGTCGGGGGCACTATCATTGGTTAATGTGGTGCAACGAGTGGTTCCCTTCAAGGTCGGATATGTTCCGGTTGAAAGCGCTTTGGGACAATTTCCCGAAACGCGGTTTCTCCCGGAACCATCTTTTCGACCCGCGGTTGAATGGCGTTGAGTATGTGTCCAAGTGCCTGTCAGGTGGGGCGCTGCGGGACACGCTGGCGGGCGACTTTTACGAGTCGTCGAAATTCGCTCTGAGCACATCCCACGTGACGCTGAGTAATTCGTTTTGTCGTATGATAGGCGGCAGGCGGGTCGTTGAGCTCAGATACGGCACTTGACACACTGACAAAAACGGCATGATGCGAAGCGCCAAAAGCCTGCTGTGAAGGCAGGGGAATAGAGGCGGAGGTTCTCCGCGAAAACAGCGTGGGGCGATTGTCGGCGGCACCGTCAGCTCGGTTTGCATGTCTGGACGCGGTGTGAAAGGGAACGGGTTCCCTTGGGGGCCAGGGCCGCGGCGGTGC
>Ga0326728_10010885_pt1 | contig 21052 bp, 24 predicted proteins | sample MB3enrmetagenome_FD_207602 | JGI IMG/M metagenome (GOLD analysis project Ga0326728, IMG submission 207602) | Lab enriched peat soil microbial communities from McLean, Ithaca, NY, United States - MB31MN | ecosystem: Environmental > Terrestrial > Soil > Wetlands > Peat | place: USA: New York... | reverse complement strand
AGACCGGCGTCCAGTTCCTCGCAGTGTATAATTCGAACGAGGAGCACACCATGGGAGTACCGAATGGGGCAATGATCGATTCAGAAAGCGGCGGCAATGTCACGATCATCAGCCTCAACGGGACCGTAATCCTGACCAAGATCAACGAGTACGCCGGTGCAGGCTGATTCTGACAGCCACGGGACGCCGGGCACCCCCCAGCCTGGATAAAGTACACCATTCGACCCCATTTTCACGTTGACGAGCCGGAAGGTAAAGTACCTAAAACACCGGCCACTTCCGCTGCACAAACGGAAAAACCGGGAAGGTACTTCCATTCAAAAGAGAGAGAACGAAAAATCCGGAAAATAGGTTAAATATTCTTACAGGGCTGTATTCAACACAACCGATTCAGCGCCGTTCGCAAAATTCGCGGTGACGACAACGATGTTGGTGCCTGAGGAACCGGTAAACGTCCCACTCGCCCCCGGGTTTGTCCCCAGCGGCCCGGCCTGGGCCCCGTTGATTGATACATTGAGTCCGGTAAGCTCCCCCGGACTGCAGGTGGTGCTTGTGACCTGAAGCCGAATTAGGGATGACGACACTTTGCTTGGAGTGATGTCAATAAAACATGTCGGTTGTGACGGGAGGGATGCACCCGCGTTCGTACCTGCACTCGTCGGCTGGACGGTAATGACCGGTGCGATCGTCGTCCCCGGGCCCGGAGCCGGGCTCATCAGGACAAACGCGACCACAATGATGACGACAACGATCAGTCCGGCGATAACAAGGTACGGTGTGAGGGCACTCTTTTTCTTCAGGACTGCCCGGCAGTTTGGGCAGGAGTTCTGGCCGGGTTCAACAGGTGCGCCACAGCGGGGACAGGTCTTCAACGCCATATACACCGGCATTCGCCGGGATAATTAATAGCAGTATCCATAAAAATGGGAGAAAACGTTACATCCCTTCGAGCGCCCGGAGACTCTTCATAACACCATCGAAACTTTTCACTTCTACGACCGCGGTTGCGTGCTCCCGCCGCATCGCGGCTATCACCGCGGGAAAACCAATGTTTCCTTCTCCCACGGCACTATGGGTATCCCGTTTCCCGTCATTGTCGTGGAGGTGCAGGTGCGTGAAGTGCGTTTCGAGAAAGTCCGGCAGGCACCGGTTGAGGTTCGCGTGCCCGACATCGAGCGTGAACCGGTGACCTTCAATGATCGCAAGGTCTGCCGGGGTCCGCAGGTTAAAAAAGTTCATGTCCCCCATGTTCTCGAACGAGAACGCAACCGAGAGCTCGCGTGCGACGCGGGAAAGCTCGGCAAGGGATTTTTCAAACTGTCCTGTGGCCTGCTCGCGCTCCTGTTCCCAGGCAAAATAGCCCGGGTGGAGGACAACGGCAGCGCCGATATCAGCAGCCCGCGCAAAGCAGTCGGTCATCACCTCTACGCTTGCCTTGCGGACAGCCTCAAAAAGGCAGGCGATGTTCATGCCGTGGTACGGGGCATGGAAGATGAAGTCCCCGGAATAGCTCTCGAAGAGTTCCGGGTTTTCCACAAAATGGGGGCCCTCGTCCATCACCTCGATAAGACCGGTGAGGCCTGACAGCCGGTCCAGCGCAACCGGGAGCGGCTCGTCAAGGAGGCAGTAGGTCGAGATGCCGATCATGATGAGCGGTAGCGCATGACGGGATAAATAGGTGTGGATTGGGGGTGATCTGCGATGGCCGGGAGTTTAAAAAACCGGCATCAGACCGCGATGAGTCCCGGTCAGGGACCGCCCACCCTGCGGCGTCACGACAAAGGTATTCTCGATGCCGACAAGGCCGACTCCCGTTACTCCCTTCTTTGGCTCGACCGCAAACACCATCCCTTCCTGCAGCGGTTCATCGAACCCTTTCGCGATCACCGGCGCTTCGTCAATCCAGAGACCGATCCCGTGGCCGAGGAACTTCACCGTGTTCTGCCTGTATCCCATGAACCCGTCCCTGAACTCCGGGGTAAGGCCCTCCATGACCGTGGTGTAGATCTCCGATGGGATCGCGCCCGGTTTCAGGAACGCTGCCACCTCGTCCTGCACCGCAACGCACTGCTCGTGGACCCGGATCGCCTCTTCCGGGATGGATCTCCCGAACATGTACGACTGCGTCTTGTCAGTATGGTATCCCTCAACACCGCAACCAATATCGATCACGACAAGATCGCCTTTTTCGAGTTTTCTCTCCCGGCTCCCGGACATTGGGACTGCGGGATTCAGGCCAGAGATTCCCCCGGGTGTGTCAACGCACGTGGGACAGATTGAACTGGTCCCAAACCCGATCTGGCCAAGGAGCATCTCGTTAAACATCCCAAAACGCATGAGCCCCTGGTGCCCTTCCCGCACCATGACCGAATAGAGATCGGCTGTAAGCGAGATTTCATCGATCCCTTCACGAAGAAGGTCCGGGGCGAGATCCTCAAGTACATGCCGGTGGATCGCCCCGGCTTTCTCCATGAGGGCAAGCTCGTAGGGACTCTTGACCGCCCGGACTGCCGCAATGTGTGCGTCAAGCGGGAGCGGTGACGTAAAAGCAAAATGTTTCTGCATACGCCCGTACTGGGCAAGCGTAACCGAATCGAGTTCGAGATAAACCGGGCCCGTAATCGGGCCTGTCGCGGCCGCTGCATCCCGGTAGCTCTTCATCTGCCGGATATCCGGAAAGAGCGATTCGCACAGCGCCCGCTCGTAACTTTTCCGGACCCAGAAGACGGCGTCACCGTCACGGGGCACAAGGAGCAGGCCATCCTGGATGGTGCCGGTAAAATAGTAGAGGTTCACCTTCTCTGATATGGCCGCGACCGACCAGCCGGAGCAGCGGCGATCCATCTCTGCCCGGAACCGGGCCATCCGGCCGGTGAGTTCGCGTGAGGGAACCTGCATGATCTGTCTAGAAATTGGACTGGATTGCTATTTATCGGTAATGAATGAGGGTTTATGGCAGGATACCGGCAGATTTCCTTTATTTACGTTTTTCAAGCCGGGATATCCGATCCAGAAGTTCCTTTTCACGGAGGGCAAATGCCGTCACATCAGTCATCGTGATGTAGGTGCTGACGGTCTCTCCGTGCCGGACCGAATTGATATGCCCATATATACGCCGCTTTTCGCCGTTCTTGCATTCTATCCAGCTCTGGAATGAGGCTAGGGGTTCTGTGCACGTCATGGATTTCTTTAAAAGGCCCATTATTTTCTGAAGTTCTTCGGGAGTTATGAGATCTTGGGGGTTCATCGTGCGCAGTTCTTCTGTGGAATACCCGCTGATTTCCGAAAGACGCCCGTTGGAATAAACAAGCTGCTCATTCTCGATGATCATGAGACCGTCCTGGATGTTCTCCGCCATCATCCTGAATCGCTGCTCGCTCTCAAAAAGAGCCGCATCTTTTGACACAAGTTCGGTGACATCAGTCATGATGATAAAGTAGTACAGGACATTTTCATGCTGGAGACCGGTGATCCGGACATACACATGCCGGTATACACCATCTTTTCTCCTTAGGCGGGCATGGAAGTCAAAATGGCCCGGTTGGGGGTTATTACGGAGTTCCATGATGGGCCCCATCGCGGCCCGGTCTTCCAGATCGATAAGGGCAAACGGGTCCATCGCCCATAATTCTTCAAATGAATACCCGGTAATTTCCGCAAAACGGTCGTTCACAAAAGTGTTTTTGTTATTCTCAAGGATGAGCAGGCCATCCTGGATGTTTTCTGCCATCATCCGGAACCGCTCTTCCCGATCCCGAAGTTCCCGTTCCTGCAGGATCTCCCCGGTGACATCTGAAAGGATGATCGTAACTCCCCTTGCGCCATCGTCAAAGACCGTGGGAATGGATTTTTGTTTGAAGATGCGCTCACCGGTCTCTTTTACCTGGAACGAAAGTGTGTTTACACACTCTTCAGAAGGAGTTGTCATGAGGGAATTGACAAGCTCGTGCACATCAGCCCCGGGGGATTCGAGATACGCGAGGTTTCTCCCCACCGTCTCCTTTCGTGTGAGGTGCAGGAGACTGAGGAAATTATCATTGATGTCGACAATGCGGGACTCTTTGTCAAGAACCATGATCAGGTCTTTTGAATAGCTGAGCACTGCCGAGAGCGGAACTCTCTGCGAGAGAGTAAAGACCTTGGCCATACCGTACGTCCGCATGTCCACCTGCCCGGATATCAGGAGGATATCGAGATAGCGCCCGGTCGTGTTCTTGTTCTTCTTGAGTGCCTTTGCTATATCAGTGACACTCATCCCCTCCGGGTTCTGCCTGAGAATATTCTTTATGGTGGCGAGTTCCTGCGGGTAATTCTGCATCATATAAAGCCGGTTTCCTCTGTGAAGTATATACAATCAATTCAACATTTATAATTATTGTTGGCCACCAATGTGTATGGTAAATAAGAGAAATAACTATATAGATAAAGATTTAATATGTTTTTGTAATATTTATCGAGAAAAGAGGAAAATTGCATGAATCCTGTATTTGGTAGTTTGTTAGATCAATGGAATCACACCATTGTAACGTACGTTCCGGGCATTGTTGGTGCACTTGTTGTTCTGCTTATCGGCTGGATCGTCGGCCGCCTCCTTGGCAGGGCAGTCCGTATCATTCTTGACAAGATCAGCGAACAGCATCTTGTGGAAGAAGGCGCCGATGTGGCATCGGTCCGCGGGTCGTTCAAGAGCGCCGGGATTACGGTTGGATATATCGGGGATATTGCGGTCCGCATCGTAGTATACCTGGTTGCCATCCTGGCGGCTGTGAATATCCTGAATCTGGACTATCTCAGCCAACTGATGATGATGATTGTCGAGTACATCCCGCATGTTGTGGCATTCGTGATCATTTTCGTCGTGGGTTTCCTTCTCATCGACGCATTTATCGATTTCCTCAACCGGTACTACGCCCAAAAGAATGTCCAGTTCATCTCATCAGTCCTGGTCCTGCTTCGGGTATTTTTGTATTTTGTAACGGCCATTCTTGCACTCTCCCAGCTGCAGCTTGATCTCACCATCATCTACACGTTCGTGACACCTATTGCATGGGGTATTGGTATCGGTCTTGGTGCGGCAATCGCCATCATCGTTGGCTTCGGGCTCAGGAACCGCAGCGAAGCGATCATGGACAAGGTCATCGATTCGTTCTCCAAGAAAGAGCAGTAAATTATCATTTCCCGTCAGAGAACCGCATGCGGTCATGGAAAACGTGGATGGGTGTCCGGGGCATTTTTGCTTGCCGGGCTCTCCTCCCCTTTCCCTGATTATAATCTCTGCTGATTGCTGCCCCTCCTGAGGGGGCACGTTTTCTCCTGAAAACACCGGCTTTGAGATGACCCGTTTCCTTGATACGGCCTGAACGCAAAAAAAGTTATACACCCAACCAGATATCTGGTTCCGGGAGAAAAGATTCGATCCCTGAAACTATTATAAAGGAGATCTTATCGTGAAGAAGACACATGCGCAGTTCATCCTTCTTGTAATGATTGCGCTGATCATAATTCCTGTTGCTGCAGGCAGCCAGAATACGACAAATACAACGACGGTTCCGACACTTACGGAAACCATCCTGACAACGGTAACAACGTCTCCGGTAAATACCACGACAACGGTGATACCGGCAAATGCAACATCCGGACTGGTAACAACGAACACCACGGTGTCAACCACAACAACTATAGTACCCACGACCGCCCTGGTCACCCTCTCATCAACCGGAAATAGCACCACGGTATCAAATACAACCATAACGACTATAGTACCCACGGGCACTTCGGCTGCCACGTCATCAACCGGGAATATTACCGTCGCATCTTCTCCGCTCGGCGCAAGTATTCTGATTGACGGGGTCCTCTATGGGAACACCCCGGAGAATCTTACCGGCATTTCAGCGGGAAATCATATTATCAGGTTGACGCTGAGCGGCTACTACGATTATGAGGGAACCCTTTATGTCGTTCCCGGCCAGGTCACTGACGTATTCGGGACACTCCCGCCTTTAAGTGCGTCTTCTTCCGGGTCATCCACGGGATCGACAAACCAGACGACCACCGTTGCCTCTTCATCGGTTGTCACGGTGCAACCCACTGCGACATCTTCAGGAGGGCTGCTGGATAATCCGACGATCGTTGCATCCATACTTGGGATAATTGCAGCATGCATCGGTGCATTTGCAGCGATATTCCCGCATCTGTCGAAAGTCAAAAAATGAAAACATCCGGGGTGACGAAATTCAGGCGATGTAACACTGCCAACCATCTGTCACCAAGGTACGTGATCCTGATGACAGATCCCCGGTGATGCAATTACTCTTCAGAAATGATAAGATGCGCCTGTGTTGAAAACAGAATATGAGTGCCGGAAATGAGAGGCGCCCACCGAAATGTTATTTCCGGTGCTTGTCTGATTCCCACCGCTCCAGCACTTCGTGGCCCTCGACAAAGACCAGCCCGTGCTTCTTTGCATAGGCTTTTGCGCCGGCCTTGGGGAGCGCGTAGCCGGACTCATCATCCAGCATCTCGCAGATTGTGATCGATGGTGTGACGCCGGCCATCCGGGCGAGCGCCACCGAAAGTTCGGTCTGGCCGCGCCTCTGGTCGAGCAGGTCATCGGCCGCACGCAGGAGGGCGCAGTGGCCCGGGGTGCGGAAGAATTCGCTGAAGTGTGCGCCCCCGCCGTTCAACGATTTTTTTACCTGCTCGGCAACCGCGGTGATCGTGAGCGCCCGGTCCCGGTCCGTGATGCCGGTGAACGTGTTCTTGTGGTTGACCCAGAGCGAGAACGAAGAGTGGTTCTTCCGGTCATACGGGATATCGCCCTGCTGTTCGGCGACCTGCGTGCCTTGGAGCACATCACTTGCAAACGGGAGGCCGAGCCTTTCTGCAGCCACCGGATCGACCGCAGTGCAGATCAGCCCGCCGCCATCTTTTCGCATCCGCAGGATATGGCGGGGAGTCACCGCGTCCGACCTGATCGCAAAATCCGTCTCGCCTTCCCTGTCGTCAAAATCGTACAGCAGGACAAACCTCCCGTCACGGAGGGCCGCTATCGCATCGTCAATCATATGCCACCTCAACATTCACCCGGTCATTCTCTTTTACACCCAATGCATCGCGGAGCCCGACGGCCGCGATCACCTCGATGATATCCTCGGGGTAGTGGCTCCGGCCGGGCACCACAATCCCACAGGGGATGTCATTGATCCGGCAGGGCAGGCACCGGACACCGCCGAACGTCCGGCCCTCGGCCGAGAATCCCTGGATCGGGATCCAGGTCAGCGTATCGATCTTTTTTCTCGTCGGGATATCGGAGCCGGCAAGCCGGAGGTTGAGCGTCCCGGGATAGGGCTCAAAGCCAAGGTGCCGGAGGAACTGTTTCTTGTACGGCTCAAGGCTCATGTAGTACCGGCCCTCGCCAAGCCCGTTGACCACAACACCTGAAAGAGTATAGTGCCCTCCCTCGCGGGCGAAGAGCCGGCAGTACTCCGCGTACTCACGGCGGAGCTCGTCCTCACCGTTTTTGGTGATTGTGATGTGCTGGCCATCCGGGTTCATAGCCCGGGTGATCAGCCGCTGGCTTTCGAGCCCCTTGAGCCGGCGCGACGCGGTCTGCGGGCTTGCTGATAGCGCTCCCGCAAGCGTCTGCGACGAGACAAATACCGGCCCGCGGCACCCGCCCATAAGGGCGATCGCCTTGAGGCATTCGAGGTTTTCTGCCAGCACCATGTCTATCAAAATTGAGATGCTTACTATTTATGGATTGCTTTCTTCCCAACAACAACCGGGCTTCGCCGTGGTTCGTTCGTTGTCGAAAGAACGTTCGTTAATTATTTAACAGGCTGGGTCGACTTAGCTGAGCATGAAATCCGGATTGCGCAACCAGCTCGCCGAGAAGATGGCGGGAGAGATTACGCTGTCGGACTCACCGGGGCTTGCGCTGAAAAAATGGCGCCAGAACTTCGAGATCGCGCCGGGCGTCCTCTCGGACCGCCTGGGCATCTCCCCCTCCGTGATCAGCGATTACGAGAGCGGCAGGAGAAAGAGCCCCGGAACCGCCGTGGTCGGCAAGATTGTCGACACCATCCTCTCCATCGATGAGGATACCGACGGTAAACACATTCAGAAATTTTCCTCCATGCTCTTTATTGGCGTCGCTGATGACGTGATCCTTGACATCCACGAGTACACGAACCCGATCCCGCTCGGTGAGTTCACCGATGCGATCGGGTGCACGCTGCTCTGCGGATCGATAGACCAGACCATCTTTGGCTACACCGTGGTCAACAGCCTCAATGCGATCCTCCAGCTTTCGGCTGATGAGTTCAACCGCATTTACGGCTGGAGCACGGAACGGGCGCTGATCTTCACGAACGTCTCGACCGGCAAATCGCCGATGGTGGCGATCCGGGTCACGGCGTTCAAGCCACGGTGCGTGATCCTGCAGGGGATCGACGCGGAGAACGTCCACCCGTTTGTCGCAAAGATGGCAGAAAGGGACCACATCACGGTGCTCTGCACGGAGATGGAGATTGACAAAATCGTGAGTACACTGAGGGAGAAAGAATGGTAGGCATCATTACCTACGGTGCATATATACCGAGATACAGGATCAAGGTTGAGGAGATCACTAAAGTCTGGGGCGCAAATGCTGCAGATATCACGGGTGGACTGGGTGTTTTTGAAAAGTCAGTCCCTGATCTCGACGAGGACACCGCAACGATTGCGGTCGAAGCGGCAAGGAACGCCCTGAAACGCAGGAATGTCGACCCCGAAAAGATTGGCGCCGTGTACGTGGGCAGCGAGTCGCATCCCTACGCGGTCAAGCCAACAGCCTGCACGGTCGGGGAAGCGATCGGCGCTACGCCCCACATGACCGCAGCAGACTACGAGTTTGCCTGCAAGGCGGGAACTGCTGCGATCCAGACCTGCATGGGCCTCGTGAAAAGCGGGATGATCCCGTACGGGCTTGCGATCGGCTCAGATGTCTCGCAGGGTGCACCGAGCGACGCGCTCGAATACACGGCAGCGGCCGGCGGGGCAGCGTATGTGATCGGGAACGACGACCCGATTGCGACTATCAACCACACCTGCTCGTTTACCACGGACACGCCGGACTTCTGGCGCCGCGAAGGGCAGAATTACCCCCGCCACGGAGGCCGGTTCACGGGAGACCCGGGATACTTCAAGCACGTGAAGGGCGCAAGCCTGCTGCTCTTCGAGCAGATGCATAAGACCGCAAAAGACTACGACTACGCAGTCTTCCACCAGCCGAATGCAAAATTCCCGCAGAAGGTGGCAAAGGACCTCGGCTTTTCCGCTGAACAGATCAAGCCGGGCCTTGTTGTCCCGAAACTGGGCAATACCTATTCGGGCGCATCGCCCATCGGGCTTGCGGCAACACTTGATATCGCAAAACCGGGCGACCGGATCTTTGTCTGCTCGTTCGGGTCCGGCGCCGGGAGCGACGCGTTCGACATTACGGTGACCGACGCGATCACGTCCAGCGCATTCCACCGCGATGCAGCGCCTTCGGTGCAGCAGCTGTTGAAAGACCCCATCTACCTGGACTATGCACGGTATGCAAAACACAAGGGAAAGATCGTGATGCAATCATGAGAGACGTAGCAGTTATCGGGATCGGGTGCACGAAGTTCGGCGAGAAGTGGGAGAGCTCGTTCCGTGATATCTTTGTCGAGGCAGGGACGCTTGCGCTCGAAGACGCACAACTCTCGGGCGAGAAGATCGATGCGATGTACGTCGGGAACATGAGCGCGGGCCGGTTCATCGGGCAGGAGCACATCGGTGCCCTGATCGCCGATTACGCCGGCCTGGCGACACGACACATCCCCTCGACCCGTGTCGAGGCAGCGTGCGCATCGGGAGGCCTTGCCTTCCGGCAGGCCGTTATCGCGGTCGCAAGCGGGATGGAAGACATTGTTATCGCAGCGGGCGTCGAGAAGATGACCGATGTCGGGTCGGACGAGAGTACCGATACGCTGACCGGGGCTGCCGACCGTGAGTGGGAAGGATTCATGGGCGCAACGTTCCCGGGCCTGTACGCGATGATTGCACAGGACTACATGCACAAGTACCACATGACCCGCGAGCAGCTGGCTCAAGTGGCGGTGAAGAACCACTTCAACGGCGCAAGGAATCCCATCGCACAGTTCCAGAGCGAGATCACGCTTGACACCGTGATGAAATCAACGATGGTCGCAGAGCCGCTCCGGCTCTTTGACTGCTCGCCCGTGACCGATGGGGCAGCCGCGGTGATCGTGGCGCCGCTCGACCGGGCCCGCGAGTTCACGGATACGCCGATCAAGGTGCTCGCGAGTGCTCAGGCAAGCGACACGATCGCGCTGCACGACCGGCGCGACATTTCGACGCTCGATGCGACGGTCGCCGCAGGGCAGCGTGCGTTTAAGATGGCGCACCTTTCACATAAGGACATCAACATGGTCGAGGTGCATGACTGTTTCTCGATCGCAGAGATCTGCGCCATCGAGGACCTCGGCTTCTGCAAGAAGGGTACAGCCGGAAAGTTTACCGCCGATGGCGAGACAGCCCTTGGAGGGAAGATCCCGGTCAACACGAGCGGTGGGCTCAAGGCCTGCGGTCACCCGGTCGGTGCGACGGGTATCAAGCAGGTGTACGAGATCGTCCAGCAGCTCCGTGGCCAGGCCGGCAGGCGCCAGATCGAAGGCGCGAAGATCGGCATGACGCACAACGTGGGCGGGACCGGCGCAACGGTTGCGGTCCACATCCTCGGGAGGGTCTAATATGACGGTAGCACGATTCTGGAGACATCTTCCCCAGCGGTACAATATGGTGGGAACAAAATGTGAGACGTGCGGCAGGCACTTCTTCCCGCCCCGGACCTTCTGTCCCGACTGCCGCCGGGCAGGTAAGATTGTCGAGCACAAGTTTGCCGGGTCCGGCACGATCGTCACGTTCACCGTGATCCACACCGCAGCCGAACAGTACTCGATGCTGACCCCGTACGTGCTCGCGATCGTGAAACTCGACGAAGGCCCGCAGATCACGACGCAGATTGTTTGCTGTCCCGAGAAGGCGAAGATCGGGATGAAGGTCAAGAGTGTATTCCGCAAGATCGCCACCGATGGCGAGAGCGGCATCATCCACTATGGCACGAAGTTTGTGCCGGTGGAATGAACTTTTTTGTTTTAATTTCCTCCTGATATCTCAATCCTTCGCTCTCCCAGATCGTACAATCGTCCGGTAAACTATGATGAGGGGCCGGACCGGGATTTTTTTAGGGTACCCAAAGAAAAATATCCTTAATTTGACCGTATTTTAGAATAATACGCGAAAACAGGGCCGATCTCATAGGAAGGCCATAGAGGCCCCTTCCACCCTGTTTCTCAGGAAAAATGACCTGCAGGACATGAAAATGAAAACTCACCCAGATCTGGGGGGTCTTTTCAGGGCGATATAATCAGGCATTTTCGCAATCCGGGCGTATATATCAGGTATTTTTGGCGCCCCAAATCCGGGCGTTTTACGGGTGTTTCCAGGGCAGGTTCCCGGGAATCGGAGGCCATTCCGGGCCCGGATTCGGGTGCGTTGGGATGAGGTGAGTCCCGGTCCGGCCCCCCTTACCTCACCTTTCCAAAAACCCGAGCACCCGCTCGCTGAACCTGTCCGGGCACTGGTACATCAGCCCGTGCCCTGCACCCGGAAACATAACAATCTGGGCGCAGGGGATCCGGCTGCTAATCAGCCGGGAATTTTCCGGCGGAACCACTGCGTCTGCGTCACCGCTCATCACAAGCGTGGGCGACCGGATATTCTCAAGCCGGGAGAACGAGCCGGGCCACGCGGAGAATGCCGCAAGCTGCCGTGCGCCGTTCTCCGGGATTGTGATCTCGTACACGTCCGGACAGTACTGGAACGGATCGTGGGCAGCGAGCCACGCGGGCGGGAAGAGCAGCGGAAACATGCGGCCCGCCACATCCTCCATAGTCCCGCTCTTGTCTGTGAGCCGCACGAGAATCTCCGGTGATGTCCTCACTGATTCGGCTCCCCCGCAGTCCCCGGCAACAAGGATGAGCCTGTCGACTTTTTCAGGAAACGTGAGCGCCAGTTCCTGTGCAATGCACGCTCCCATCGAGAACCCGAGGACATGGGCGCGGATGATGCCCAGTGCATCCATCAGGCCGGCCGTGTCCCGGGCAAAGAGCGGGACCGAGAACGATTCGTCCGAAGCGCCCGAGTATCCCGTGCCCCGGTTGTCAAAGACGATGACCCGGAAGTGCCGGGAAATTTTTTCAAGGACCGGCGGGTTCCATGTGTCCATCGCGGACGCCAGACCGTTGATGAAGATCACCGGGAAACCCGAACCGTACTCATGGTACGCAAGCGTCACATCGCCGACCGAAAGCAACGTTTTTGGGACCCGGGCCATGACACGACATAGGGTACCGGACCTTATGAGCGTTCCCCGTCTATGCAATGGACAGGATTACCGGCGTTGTTTGGATCAGAAAATATCGGACAGCGATCCGTCCGGGTTTAAAACAAACGTCGAGCCACAGCCATCAGGACCCGAGCAGAGGCAGAAATGCCCGTCTTCGCCAAGATTCTCATGAATAACAACAGTATCCTCCCGCTGGCAGACGGGACACGCGGGAAGTTTATGGTGGACCATGCTTCCCAATCTTTAGCACTTGAGGGAAAAAGAGATTGCGGTCGGGATACCACTATCCGGATCTACAAGCCCGCCGGTGAAATAGCCCTGCGGATCCCTGCCGGGGCGGCAGAACGCGGGCAGGCCGCCAGCCCCTGAGAGGAAGTATCTTCAAGCGTTCTGCACCGGGACGAAGCTGTTTCCGGTCTGCACAGCGATGGGCCGGGGGAGCTCTATGCCCAGTGCCTCTTTGAGGACTTCCTCGATGGTACCGACCGGGACAAATACCAGTTCACCCCGGACATCTTCTGGCACGTCCTGGAGATCCCGTTCGTTCTCTTTGGGCAGGATCACCTTCCTGATCCCTGCACGGTGTGCCGCGAGCACTTTCTCCTTGATCCCGCCGACCGGGAGGACCGTGCCGCTTAACGTGATCTCCCCAGTCATCGCGAGGTTCGGGTCGACAGTCTTTCCCGTGATCAGCGACGCGAGGGCCGAGAAGATAGTCACGCCCGCTGAGGGGCCGTCTTTGGGGGTTGCCCCTGATGGCACATGGATGTGGATGTCACTCGTGATAAAGTTGAACCCGTTCCCGCTCCCAGCAAGCCGGGACCTGATGAGGCTGGAGGAGATCGTTGCCGATTCTTTCATCACGTCGCCGAGCTGGCCGGTGAGAGTGAGCTTGCCGGTCCCGGGCATGAACGTCCCTTCGATAAAGAGGATCTCCCCGCCGACCGGCGTCCATGCAAGACCGGTGACGACGCCGGGGACGGGCTCTTTTCGTGCGACTTCCTGCCGGATCTGCTCCTTTCCCAGAATCACTGAAAGATTGTCCGGGGTGACCACGAACGGCAGCTCCGCGGTACCGGAGACGATCTTCTCGGATACGTGCCGGGCGATCTTTGCAAGCTGCTTCTTGAGCCACCGGACCCCGGCCTCACGGGTGTACTTCTCGATGATCAATTTCAGGGCCGCATCCTCGATCTGAAGTTTTTCAGGATCAAGGCCGTGTTCCTGTAAGATCTCAGGGATCAGGTGGTCTTTTGCAATGGCGAACTTCTCGTTCTTGGTGTAGCCCGAGATCTCAATCAGCTCCATCCGGTCGAGCAGAGGCGCCGGGATCGTTGCAAGGGAGTTTGCGGTTGCAATGAAGAGCACATCGGAGAGATCGTAGGGGACTTCGAGGTAGTGATCCGAGAACGTGCTGTTCTGCTCCGGGTCGAGGACTTCGAGGAGGGCGCTTGCCGGGTCGCCCGCGTACGAAGATGAGATCTTGTCGATCTCGTCGAGGATGAAGACCGGATTTTTCGTACCGGCCTTCTGGATGCCCTGGATGATCCTCCCGGGCAGGGCCCCGACATAGGTCCTCCGGTGCCCCCGGATCTCGGCCTCGTCCCGGACGCCACCAAGGCTTATCCTGACGTACTTCCTGCCCAGCGCTTCTGCAATGCTTTTCCCCAGACTCGTCTTCCCGGTGCCGGGCGGGCCGGCAAAGAGGATGATCGAACCCTGCTTCTCCTGACGGAGTTTCATGACCGCAAGGTGCTGGACGATCCGCTCCTTGACTTTTTCAAGGCCGTTGTGGTGGCTTTCGAGCACCCGGCGGGCCTCTCCGATATCGATGCTCTTTTTCTCTTCGGTTACCCACGGGAGATCGAGCAGGAGGTCGAGATAATTCCGGATCACGGAACTTTCATGGTTCTGGCTGCCACCGGTCTCAAGTTTCTTTACCTCTGCAAGGGCTTTTTTGCGCACATCTTCCGGCATCTTCGATTTCTCGACCCGTTCCCGGTAACCCTCATCTCCGGGAGAACCTTCGCTCGCGTTAAGCTCCTCCTGGATCACCTTGAGCTGCTCGCGCAGCATCGCTTCCCGGTTCGATTTGCTCACCCTGTCAGTAACTTTTTCTGCCATCTCGATCCGGATCCTGATGTTCTCCCGGGTTTTGATGAGGAGATCGAGAAAGCCGATGTATCGCTCCTTTACCGAAGTGATCTCGAGGAGTGCCTGCTTCTCGGCAAGGTTCGCCGGCAGGAACGGCATAACAAATCCCATGATCCGGTCGACAGAGTCCATCCGGTCGATCGGCCGGGTAAACTGTTCGGAGCCCGAAAAGCGGCTGCTGATCTCATGGATAGTGCTTTTTACGTCAGCGAGGATGCGGGCCTGAAGGTCAGCTTCGAGATCCTGCACGTCCGGCACCGGCTCGCAGGAGGCAACGAAGTGGCCGTCTTTCTCTGTAAGGGAGACGGCTTTTACCCTCCCTTCGACCTCTGCGCAGACCAGGTACCCGTGATCAGCGGGCTGCACATGCGTTACCCGGAACAGGTTCCCGATCCTATAGAACGACTCGCCGGTCAATTCCGGGGGCCTCGTGCCACTTTTTACCGTGAGGCCGATTGTATCCACAGCCCCGGTATCTGCCATTGAGGCGATCAGGATCGCACCTGTCTCCGGATCGACCGGAAACTTTGTCCGGCCCCCGGGATAGGCAACGATCTCAAAGAGCGGTATGACCAGTTTTACCTTTGAATCTTCATTTTTTTCTGACTGCATGGTTACTCCGTTTATTTAGTTTGAATTTACCTAACTAAAGTGCAGGACAAAAAAATTACCTGACCTTCTGCAGGATCCCGATCAGGAGATCCAGTTCGTCTTCGTTGAGCGAATCAGCCATTTTTTCAATCACCTGACGCAATGCGGCCTGTTCTGCCTGTGCGATCTTTTTTCCTTTCTCGGTCAGGTGGATGTACAGGATCCTCCCGTCATCGGGACACGGTTCCCGGTACACGCACTCCATCCGGACAAACCTGTTGATCATCTCGGTGATCGTGGGTTTCGAATTTTTTGTGATCTCAGCAAGCCGGGAAAAGGTCACTTCCCCCTGTTCATCGATGGTCCTGAGGTAGGCAACCTGCCTGACCGTGATATCCGGAAGGCCGCATTCTGAGAGGATGCTGCAGGAACATTCGTTTTTGATCCTGAACAGGTTCTCGAACTCTTCGAACAGCTGCTCCTCCGGGTCCACCATACAAAGATCCTTTGTTAGTTAGGATTTCCCTAACCATAAAGGTACCGGTTGGGGTACCGGGAGCAGTACTGCACCGGGTGACGGGAGAGCCGGGATGACAGGGCGGGTCACAGGATCCTTAAACCGGGTCCCGGCACACCCCCGAAGCGGTTGACGGAAATGACGGGGAAAAACGGGAGTGTATATATCAATTGTTTGATTATATTCTCCTATGGACGCCAGTGACCTCTTAAAAAAGTATGAGAGAATCGTTTATCTTGTCCTCATCGCCCTCTTCGCGGTCATAGTCACCTGCTCAATAGGCGAACTTGTTTATATCGTGTACCTCAATCTTTTTGTCCAGACACCGCTTCTTCTTGAAAACAGTGAACTCCTGGGCATATTCGGGTATTTCCTCCTGGTGCTGATCGGTGTCGAGCTCCTGGCAACGGTGGCAGCATACATCAACGAAAGGGTGATCCATGTCGAGGTTGTGATAACGATTGCGATCATCGCAATTGCACGGGGTGTCATCCTCCTGGATCCCACAAACACGGACGCGCCAAGTATGTTTGGGATCGCTGCGATCATCTTCGCGCTCTGCTCCGGGTATTATTTCCTCAAAAAAGGGGGTCTCGCGAGTCAGCAGAAGCAGGCGTGAGCAACCGGGGCTGCACCCGGACCAGACTCATTAATAAAAAGGGTTCCCGCCACAGGGATCTTTTTGGCCCGGACAACCAAGGGAGGTTATTTTATATTTTTTCAGGTGCCGGTATGCCACAGGGCCTTTCTTTTCCGGGGCTTGCGGTCTCCATAGTCTCATGCAGGGGGAAACGGGCTCCCTGCCATATCTGAATAGTTTTTTCGGGGAATCACGATAGTTTCCGCGGAGAGCCTGACCCGTACGGTCATATACGGGCTTATATTCATGCCGATCCGGCAAAGCCGCCGGAACCACGGGAAAAACACGAAAAAAGAAATTACCGGTTAAATGTACTGTTTTTTCCTCAGCCAGTCTGTCTGCGGCTTAAGGTACCGGTAAATAATATCACACTTTTCGTCCTGGAAACTCCAGGGAACGATAAGGACGGTATCGCCTTCCCGGATCCACTGCCGTTTCTTCATCTTTCCCTTGATCCTGCCCAAGCGGGAGACCCCGTCGATGCATTGGACACGGATATGATTTGCTCCCTGCATTGTTTCAGCACGGGCAAACTGCTCGTTGTTCCATTTTTTAGGCAGCCGTACACGGCAGACCGGCGTACCATCAGGGTTTACTGCATTCGGATCTGCTGCACCTGTATCTTCTTTCCTGTGAAAACCAGCCATTCAACCAACTACGTATACATTATGTATGGCGGCTGACATGTTGAAGAGATGTATTGAGGGGGAGGCAGGCACACCGGCAATGTTCCTGACGCTGACGATGTGAAAGGAGACCCACCCCGCGCGAAAACCGGGAATATCCTTTCAGGCCAGCCGGAAAATGCAGACGAAAACCATGCACACGACCACAATACCTCCCCAGAACCACCACGTCTTCCATACCGGGTGAGATTCGGTGAAATCATACGAGCGCCGGTCCTCCTCGTTTCTTCCCCTGAACCACTCCACCCAGGTATTTGTCATAGTGCAGTCCCGGACTCCGCCAGTGCCATCCATAAAAGAGAAAACCGGTCGCCTATCATTCCTCCGGCCATTTTCACCGGGGCGGAGATGGGACTGTGCATCATCAGAGCATCCCCCGGGCCTGATCGATAAGCTCGATCGTATAATGATGGGGATAGTCGATTTTTTTAAAGGGCAGGGTTCCTAAAATATAAAAACCAAAACGGGTTTCCCGGATCTGGTTTGTATAGAGAAAATTCAGCATGGCACTGATTGACCGGCAGGAGTTCCAGGGCAGGTGATGAAATTGTGCAATTTCCCGTGCGGTTACCACAGCCCGGGTGATATTTTTCATAAGTAAATAGGCGCAGATGAGATGAGCACAGGTATATCGCTGTTTCGAATCTGTCCTCCTGTGTCCCATTTCCGGCTCCTTTCTTTCATTTCTTATGTCTCATTGGGCCATCAGGGGATATAGGTACGTATTACTGGCAAATTTTAAAAAGAACTAAAATTTTTCCCCGGAATTTCAGAGCCAGGGTACCTGTTCTCAAAAACTGCGTGATGAATGTTCCATCCCGCCTGATTTGAAAAGAAAGCCGGTTTTGAGGCCGGATATGAGAGGTATCTTACCTGATATCTTCCTGAAGATGGAAACAGAACTCCATCTCATCTCACTACCACATCATACACCGCGTGCCACTGGCCGGGGGAGTATGACCGCACCACCCGTTCGGTCACCTCAGTGCCGCCCAGCTCGCGGATCCGGTCGAGGTGCTCACCCTCGCGTGAGACCAGAGCATAAAAATGGATCATGCCCCCGGACCGGATGAGCCGGAACGCTTCCGGTAAAAATTCTGTCCCGGCAAGCGGGAGATTCATGACGATCCGGTCGAACTTCCACGGCAGGATTGCATCGAGCCGCCGGGCATCCGCAAGGAGGGGGAGCACGTTTACGGCCCGGTTCTTCCGGGTATTTTCGATCAGCAGAAGGATCGCCCGGGGGTTGAGATCTGCTGCCACAACGAGCGCTGCCCGCGGGGCAAGCGTGATCGCAAACGGGCCGACCCCGGCAAACATGTCGAGCACCAGCTCATGTTCACGGGTCTTTTCCGCGATGCGCTGGCGCTCAGTCGAGAGCCGGGCGGAAAAATAGGCACCGGCAAGATCGACCACGAACCGGCGCCCGTGCTCCACAACCTCGGTCCGGGTCGTGCCGGTTCCCGCGAGCACCACATACTCACGGGTGCGAAATGCACCCGAGACCTCACTTGTCGGGAAAAGCACGGTATGCAGCGATGGCCGGAAGGCAAGGATCGCAGCCGCACCCTCCGGGTTATTCTCCTGCATGATTGCAATCCCGCCCACAAGCTCGTGGCGGGGGAGCCCGACGCGCCCCGGCTGCTCTGCAAACGCGTAGCGTGCAGCGTCCCCGCGGTCCGCGATCACCGGGAAAACCAGATCATCCCCTTCATGCAGTACCTTGAGCGTGAGATCGAGCGCCCCTTCGCTGAGAAGTGCCTGCCGTACCTCCTCACCCTTTCCCGTCGGAACCCGCACGCCCCATTGTTCAGTCGTCATGAGCGAACCACTGCACTCATAATAGTGTACGTGCAACAGGTATTCATGGCTGGTGATGACGGGCACCGCGATGCGGGAAACGGCCGGGCAGGGGACGGCCCGGATCACGGGAAAGAAGCGGAGATCCTGGCTAAAATCAAAGAAGGATCGATCAAGATCTACGAACTCGAAAAAATGCTCCCGCCGGTCGATGCCGTCCGGGTGCGCCGGGAGTTCATAGGGCAGGAGACCGGCGCGACGCTGGAAAATATCGGCATCATCTCAATCGATGTCGACCGGGCGGCGACCCGGAACTGCGAGAACATGATCGGCACGGTGCAGGTGCCGGTTGGGGTTGCCGGGCCGCTCGCCATTAACGGCGAGTACGCAAAAGGTTTGTTCTGGCTGCCGCTTGCAACTACCGAAGGGGCGCTTGTCGCCTCGGTGAACCGGGGGGCGGGCGCGATCACAAAAGCCGGCGGGGCGGAGGTGCGTATCCTGCACGACGGCATGACCCGGGCGCCGGTCTTTGCGGCAACAAGCGTTGGCCACGCAAAGGAGATCGCTGACTGGGCAGAGGCCCACGAAGAAGATCTCGCCGCGATTGCTGCGACTACCACCTCGCACGGGAAGATGACCGGCCTTGTCACTTTTGTTGCGGGCACGAGCGTCTTTGTCCGGCTCGAGTTCGATACCAAGGACGCGATGGGCATGAACATGGTTACCATCGCAAGCGCAAAGATCGCTGACGAGATCGCACAGGCCACCGGCGCACGGCTGATCGCCCTCTCGGGGAACATGTGCACCGACAAGAAGCCGGCCGCGATCAACGGCATCATGGGCCGGGGCCGCAGCGTTGTTGCCGGCATTGCGCTCTCCCACGATTTGATCGGGAAGATCTTCAAGACCGATGCGGCCACGATGATCGAAGTAAACTACCGGAAGAACCTTGTCGGTTCGGCCCGGGCCGGTGCAATGGGCTTCAACGCCCACGCGGCCAACGTTGTCGCCGCGATGTTTATCGCCTGCGGGCAGGATGCAGCCCATGCGATTGACGGCAGCACCTGCATGACCACCATTGATGCCACGGAGTCCGGTGTCTATGTCGCGGTCACGCTCCCCTCGCTCCCGGTCGGCACGGTCGGCGGCGGGACCGGTGTCGACACCCAGAACGAGTGCCTCACTATCCTTGGCGTTGCCGGCGGTGGGACACCCCCGGGCGCAAACGCAAAGAAACTTGCCGAGATTATCGGGGCCGGCGTGCTTGCAGGTGAACTCTCGCTCATCGGTGCACTTGCCGCCCAGCACCTCGCCCGCGCCCACCAGGAACTGGGAAGGGGAGCGAAGAGGTAAGGAGAAAATCGGGCATGATCCGGAAAAGTTCATGCACAGAACTATCGCAGTAAAAATAAACGAAACGAGTGTTCCCCGCCGCGAGCGCCCCTCCGGGACACGGCGGGGCAAGGACTGTTTTTAAATTTGATTGCCAGCATCCACTCTGCTGACAGGTAATACGGCATTATCGTAATGGGGGATGCCCAGGCGGGAGCGGAGGCACTGTGTGCCGGAGCTCCCAGGAGCGTCAGGACGATCACGATACCAGACCCCGGAGCCGAAAAGGAGAGGCCCTTAAAAATATAGTTCCGCTCTAGAACCGGAACCACTTCATCATCATGAGCGCATCCTCGCCGTTCGCGTAATAGCCGCCAACAAAAAAGACGTTCTCGTACCCGAGCCGCCGGTAGAACCGCTGGGCCGGGGCATTAGATTCCCGAACCTCAAGCTGGGAGCCGGTTGCAAGTTCAAGGGCGAACTGGTGTTCGAGCCGGAGCACGAGCTGCCGGCCGATCCCTCTGCGCTGGAAAGGCGCGCTCACGGCAAAATTGCAGATATGGCCGTAGATATTTTCTCCCGTATCTTCGAGCGCCCCCACGATAAAGCCGGCAATTAATCCTCCGGACTCTGCGACAAAATAGGTGGTCGGGTAATAGGAGAGGGCCTCGGTAAAGATCTCCGCATCCCACGCGTCGATGAATGCCTCCCGCTCGATTGCCACGATCGCCGGCACATCGGCAGGCGCAGCCCGGCGTATGATCGGGACGGCCGGGAGGGCAGCAAGTGGGGGGGAACGGATCATGGGTAACGGGTCCTTATTCGTGCAGTAACATCAGTTACCCCGCGGTGCGATAAGCGTTGCGCCGCAGGCAGGGTCCACACAGGGCCCGGGG
>Ga0326728_10010884_pt1 | contig 21052 bp, 12 predicted proteins | sample MB3enrmetagenome_FD_207602 | JGI IMG/M metagenome (GOLD analysis project Ga0326728, IMG submission 207602) | Lab enriched peat soil microbial communities from McLean, Ithaca, NY, United States - MB31MN | ecosystem: Environmental > Terrestrial > Soil > Wetlands > Peat | place: USA: New York... | reverse complement strand
GTTCCACCTGGCCGGCGGCCATTTCCGAACGCAGCAGCGCGTCGCCTACCTGAGGCCCATTGCCGTGCGTGATCACCGTGCGGTAGCCGGCGGAGAGCACCGCCGCGATGCCCTCACAGGTGGTCTGGAGGTTCGACCGTTGTTCCTCGAGTGTGCCCTTCTCGCCGGGTCTGATCAGGGAGTTGCCGCCAATGGCGACGACAGCGGTGGGCATAGCCGTCTCTCAAGAAAGCAGTGCCAGCAGAATTGCCTTCTGAATGTGCAAGCGGTTCTCGGCCTGGTCATAGACAATGGAGCGAGGTGAATCCATGACCTCGTCCGTTACTTCCTGGCCGCGGCGCGCCGGCAAGCAATGCATGAAAAGCACCTGAGGCCCCGCGTTGCGCAGCAACTCGGAGTTTACCTGGTAGGGGCGAAACACGCGCATGCGCGTGTCGGTTTCGTCCTCCTGGCCCATGCTGATCCAGACATCGGTGTAAACCGCGTCCGCGCCTGCCACGGCTTCCAGGGCATCGTGAGTGAGCGTGATGTCGCCCCCGTCGCGTTTGGCGTCGGCCACCACGGAGCGGTCCGGCTCGTAGCCCGCGGGGGTGGCGATGCGCATGCGCACTCCCAGCCTTGCGGCGCCGTAAATGAGGGAATGGGCCACGTTGTTCCCGTCGCCCACCCAGGCGAGTGTTTTGCCCTGCAAGGGGCCCTTATGCTCGAGCAACGTGAAGTAGTCGGCCAGCGCCTGGCAGGGATGCTCGAAGTTGGAGAGAGCATTGATGACCGGAATCGAAGCGTTGGCGGCAAACTCCATCACGGTCTGATGAGCAAAGGCGCGGATCGCCACCGTGTTCACCCAGCGCGAGAGGTTCTGCGCCACGTCCTTCACCGACTCGCGCTTCCCCAGGCCGACTTCCTGCGGGCCGAGGTACAGGGCCTTCCCGCCCAGTTGCTCCATGCCGACCTCGAAGGTCACGCGCGTCCGCAGGCTCGGCTTCTCGAAAAGCATCGCCAAGCTCTTGCCCTCCAAAGCGTACTTGAAGCGGCTCGGTTGGGCCTTCACCACTTGGCCCAGCTTGAGCAGGTATTCAGTCTCCGCTGGAGCCAGATCGTGCAACGAGACCACGTGCCGATGGGTGAGCGTGGCAGGCCGTAAAGGCAACGGAGTCTCCTTTTCAGCCTGGGTTACAACCTTGAGTCTGCGCATGGTGAAAATCCTTTCTTTCGTCTTGGAACAGCCTGTCATTCCGACTCGGAATAACAGGTCCTTCTAATCACTCGCGGCTGCCGCAGCCGCTGCCTTCACGCCGACTTCGCCTTCTTGGGCGACGCCGATTGCGCCGCGAATTCCGCCAGAATCTCGCCGAAGCCGGGCTTGGTCCGTTCCACAACCTCGTATCCAACTCGCAGGCTCGGCTTGTTCAGACGTAAGAGCCGCGCCAGATCAACCGGAGTCGCCACCAAAACCAGATCGCAAGGAGTGCGGTTGATGGTTTCTTCCAGTTCATGGCGCTGCGTGTCGCTGTAGCCCATCGCTGGCAGCAGGCACTTCAGATGGGGGAAGCGCTCGAAAGTGGCCCGGATGGAGCCGACCGCATACGGTTTGGGGTCGGCTTGCTCGGCGGCGCCGTACTTTTGCGCGGCCACCACTCCCGCGCCGAAGGCCATCTCCCCATGGGTCAGCGTGGGCCCGTCCTCCACCACCAGCACCCGTCGCCCCTTGATCCGTTCCGGTTCGGCCACCGTCACTCGGCATTCCGTTTCGATCACTGTGGCGCCGGGATTGATCTTCCGAATGTTCGACCGCACCGCTTCGATGGCTTCCGGGCTCGCCGTATCGACTTTGTTGATCACCAGCACTTCCGCGCGCCGGAAATTCACTTCCCCGGGGTAGTAGCTCAGTTCGTGCCCGGCCCGGTGAGGATCGACTACCACGATCTCCAGATCGGAGCAATAAAAGGGAGTGTCGTTGTTGCCGCCATCCCACAGGATCACGTCGGCTTCCCCTTCCGCCTGGCGGAGTATCGCCTCGTAATCCACGCCCGCATACACCACCGCGTTTTGCCGGATGTGCGGCTCGTATTCCTCCATCTCCTCGATGGTGCATCCGTACCTTTCCATGTCCTCGAGAGTGGCAAAGCGTTCTAGCCGCTCCGCGTCCAGATCGCCGTAAGGCATGGGATGGCGAATCACCACCGGCCTCAGGCCCTGGGCGCGCAATTCCTGCACCACGCGCCGCGAAACCGGGCTCTTGCCGCAGCCGGTGCGGACCGCGCATACGGAGACCACCGGCACCCGCGCCGCAAGCTGCGTGCGTTCCGTCCCCAGCAGCCAGAAATCGGCCCCGGCCGCTACGGCCCGCGCCGCCAAGTGCATCACCGTCTGATGCGAAACGTCGCTGTAAGAAAAAACCACCGCGTCCACACCGTATTTGTGAATCGTGTCCTCCAGCTCAGCTTCCGGGACGATTGGAATTCCCTCGGGGTAGAGCTTTCCCGCCAGTCCCGGAGGATAGGCCCGGTTCTCGATGTTGGGGATTTGCGTGGCCGTGAACGCCACCACTCGGTAGGCAGGATCGTCGCGGAACACCACGTTGAAGTTGTGGAAGTCCCTGCCTGCTGCACCAAGAATGATCACCTTTTTCATGGCCTGTGCCTCAAATGTGTTCGCCGCCGTCTCATGCTGTTTATTCCCACGGAGGCTGATCGGGCTGCTCACCGGGGCTTGGGAAGGGCGGGGCCTTACAGGCTGCGGAAAAAACCTCTTCGCCTGTCATTCCGAGGAGCCGCAGGCGATGAGGAATCTCGCCGTGCCTTGAAAACAAACCAGAGTGAGATTCCTCGCCATGAAAATGGTGCCGGAAGGGCGGGGCTTCAGCCCCGCCGTGACCGGCAACTCCCTCTCCCCCGACCCCTCTCCCGCCAGCGGGAGAGGGGGGACCACGACGTGGGGGGTGTGGGCCCTGACGGCGGGGCTAAAGCCCCGCCCTTCCAGGATTCCGCGGCTACCTCCACACCAGCCATTTTCATGCACGGTGGTGAGCCCAAGGATCATGAAGTTTGCGCTCGGAATGACATGACAACGGGATTTCTCCGCACCCTGTGAAGCCCCGCCCTTCCTCTCGCGCCCCAGCTTGGCGAGAAATGCGAGCTGGCCGCCTGGGCGGCATCGAACGGTCTCCACCAGGAAGGTTGCATGGAGCAAGAGGCGGGCCAAGTTCGTAGTATTCGCCGTATCGGACCCGTACCTTATTGGTTCTAAATGCCTTAAAGGTATGCGGGAGAGAGGGATCGACTAAGCACGGCTGGAATTTGGGGGTTATTACTCTGCTTCTTTATGTCCCTAACTCGTTGGATGCAGAGGCCAAAAGCCACCGCGCGAATTCTCGGCGGTCAAAAAGCCATCAGGCTCTCATCAAGATCACCCCAGACCGTGGGTGGCGCGTTTTTTGCATTTTTTCGCTTGACAACAGAGCTGGGCTATGGTAGCCTATTACGATGGTCAATATTTGACGTTTTGTCGCCGGGGAGCGCTGGGATGCTGGGACGCTGGGACGGGAAGGCATAGCGGGGTGCTTGATGAGAATGGACCGACGACCCGCTTTCACGCCAAGCCGCAAAGTACGCAAAGGTCGCAAAGAACGGCGAAGACCTCCACTTGGCGCTTCTTTGCGCCTTGGCGTCTTGGCGAGTGCTGTTTTGGTCCTTCCAGACATTCCCGTGCGCGGGCCAAACTATGTCGCCCTGAGGTCTCGGGGCTGGCTTACGCGGAAGACTTCTTTTAGCCGACACGAGGGAATCGCAACTAAATGCAAAAACAGTGGGAACGAAGCTAGGAGGTCATTGAAAACAAAGGAAGTCATTGTCAAAACGAACCTAAAACAGACCAGCTTTGAGCCTCAAACGAGCGTTTTAAACGCGCAAATCGAGCTTCCTTGGCACGCACCCGCACCGGCGGCAGGACTCCGTCACCAACACACGCCAAGGCGCAGGGGCGATCCAGCCCAGGGTGCCCCGCGAAACGCGGAAAATTACAAAAACAGTGGAAACGAAGCTAAGAAGTAATTGAAAATAAAGGACTTGGATTTTTAGGATGCTGCAAATGGCGAGGTTTTCGCGCCTGAATGAACGCAGATTAACGCCCAGGCAGAACAAAAGCGGGCGCTGTCGTGGTTTGACTCGGAACGCTTGCCTTGACAGGCCAATGACAGGCGAAGATGACTTTTCCGCGGCCTCTGAAGCCCTGCCCTTCCGGGGGCCACGAACAACGGCGGCTATTACTGCAATTAAGCAGCAGGGCAATCAACTACCGTATTCCCACGATCAGGGCACAGAGATTCGTAGGATGGAGGATCGCCATGAACCAAGCCGACTTCCGACGTCAGGTACAAAAACTCATCGAGAACCACCGGAAGCTAATAGCCCGCAAGAACCGCAAAATCCCCGGTGGCAACGGTGTATTCGATCGTTACGGATTCCCCGTGCTCACGGCCGCGCATACTCCGGTCTTCTGGCGCTACGACCTCGACCCCAAAACGAATCCGTACCTCATGGAACGCATGGGTATCAACTCGACGTTCAATGCCGGAGCGATGGAATTCGGCGGCACGATCGTGGTCCTGGCTCGCGTCGAGGGTGTGGACCGGAAATCGTTCCTCGCTGTGGCCGAAAGCCCGAACGGAATCGACAGCTTTCGCTTCTGGGACTACCCCATCTTGATGCCGGAGACCAGCGACCCCGACATCAACGTCTACGATATTCGCGTGGTGCGCCATGAGGATGGTTGGATTTACGGTCTGTTCTGCACCGAGCGCAAGGACCCCAAGACGCCCTCCTGGGACACTTCCTCGGCCGTCGCGCAGTGCGGTATCGCCCGCACCAAGGACCTGAAAAACTGGGAGCGCTTGCCCGACTTGAGAACCAAGTCGCCGCAGCAACGCAACGTGGTGCTCCACCCTGAGTTTGTGGATGGCCAGTACGCTTTCTACACGCGGCCTCAGGACGAATTCATTCAGGCCGGCAAGGGCGGAGGAATCGGCTGGGGCCTGGCCGCGAGCATGAATAACGCCGTCATTAATGAGGAGACGATCATCGACAATCGCGAGTACCATACCATTAAAGAGGTGAAAAACGGCCTCGGGCCCGCGCCCATCAAAACTGATAAAGGCTGGCTACACCTCGCCCACGGCGTGCGCAACACGGCGGCCGGTTTGCGCTACGTGCTCTATCTCATGCTGTGCGACCTCGATCGCCCTTGGGTCGTCACGCACCGCCCGGCGGGCTACTTCCTTGCCCCGCGGGGTGAGGAACGGGTGGGGGACGTCTCGAACGTGGTCTTCAGCAACGGGTGGGTGGCGCGCCCGAATGGGCAGGTGTTCATCTACTACGGCTCTTCGGACACCCGCCTGCACGTCGTCACCAGCACCGTCGCCAAGCTTCTCGATTACGTCTTGCACACGCCCGAAGACCCTCTGCGCAGCGGCGCTTGCGTCGAGCAGCGCTGCGCTCTGATCGAAAAGAACCTCAAGATGATAGGCTCACTTCAAAAGCGTCCTGCCAGGAGGCGAGTTCACCGCTGACTCTTTGCAACCGGAATTTGCTGAGGTAGTCAGCATTTTCTGATAGTTTCTAGAGAGAAAAAGTGATATGTTTCAATCGCGAGCGGAATTACGATTCCCGGCGAGTCCAACAGCGGCCCAAGGCGATCACCTGACGTCGGATTTTCTGGAGGGTGACCCTAGGCGCTGAAGTTGTTCATCGGCCCCGGCCCGCCGGTACCGCGCGCCAAAGAACTGGTCTGACGATTTGTGAGAGGGATAGCACAGTTACTAAGGGGTCAAGGAGCAGGGTGAAGGTTCGGAGCTGGGAAGCTTTGCAGGGTCGTTGAATCCCTACATGCGGTCCAAGAACTGATTCAATCCTTAGCCCTTCAGGTTTTGGGGAAGCGCTCCTTGGCGTGGGGTGCAAAGGGGGGTAATGAGGTCTGGAAGGACTTCTGCCGACTCTCCCAAGCCCGGCTCGAGGAATGTCGTATGAAGAGGCCGCCGTTATGGGCTGCCCAAAATCTGGAGGAGTAAATGGCTCAGAGATTATTCGTGGGAAACCTTCCCCGCAGTGTGACCGACAATGTGCTCAGTGAATTCGTCACCAACGCTGGGTTTCAAGTTGTTTCCGCGATCGTCATCCGTGACAAGATGACGGGCGAATCCCGAGGATTTGGTTTCGTCGAACTCGCCGACGAAGAAGACATGCAGCGAGCAATCCAGGGACTTAACGGCCAAACCCTGGAAGGGCGCCCCCTCACCGTGAATGAAGCCCGGCCACAACGCGCTGGATTCGGTGGTGGCGGTGGTGGCGGCCCCCACCGGGGTGGTGGCGGCGGTCGTATGGGCCGCAGGCGCGATTACTAACCAGTTTCCCCCGGTTCGCTGGATCACCGCACATCTTTTCTGAACGACACCTGTCCGCCGGGCATTGCGCCCCAACTCCGACAGGCGTATGCCGCTCTTGAACTCTGCCCGACGCCGGAACAACCCAGAGGGGCGCTGGCTCCAACCACTCTTAGCAGGCTGCAAAGAAGGCGTACGCGCGGCTTTACGCAGCCATGCAGGTCTGGAATAATTAAGACTGCGGCGACCTGAAGTCGCTGCTACACGGCTTTTTGGGGGGCTCCTCGCGCTAGCCAGCAACCACTGCCTCCTGAGGAAGAAAGCTTCACGGTTTCTTCCTCGGCCAGAGGGATTGTGGGGAATTGTCGGCGCAAGAGCGACTGCGAGAAGCGTGGAGTTTAGCACCATGGAGTATTCCGGAACTTGTGCTGAAAGGACTCTCTCCGGCGTAGCCGTTTCCGCCCAAGCGGGAAACCAGTCTGCCAACCTCTGCCGGAGTGTGGTGAACACCGTTAATGCCCTCTTTCGGGGCAATGGCCACGCGCGGCGGGCTCTGAATCCTGTCCTGCCAAGTCTTGGGTTGGGGCTCTGCGTCTTCCTCTGGACCGGGTGCTCAGCGAAGAAGGCGGAGACACAAGGGTTGCCCCCTGACTATTCGGCGCCGGTGACTGCCGGCCTGGCAACCTTGGCGACTGTGCCCGTTCAGGTTCATGCTATCGGCAACGTCGAGGCGTACTCAACGGTATCGGTCAAAGCACAGGTGGCGGCGAGGATCGAGAAAGCGTACTTCACGGAAGGCAAAGACGTGCGCAAAGGCGATCTGTTGTTTACCTTGGACCACCAGCCTTTTGACGTCGCGCTACAGCAGGCGGAAGCCAATCTGGCGAAAGACCAGGCGCAACTCGAGAACGCCGGAGCGGAATCGGATCGCTACAAGGAGCTCTTCCAGGAGGGCATTGTTTCGAAAGAGCAGTACGACTCGATGCGCACCAACGCCGACGCCCTCGCCGCTTCCGTGCGCGCGGATGAGGCTGCCATTGACAAAGCGCGGATCGACTTGAGCTATTGCTCCATCCAGTCACCCATTGATGGTCGGACGGGCGCCGTGCTGGTCCACCCCGGAAATCTCGTCAAGGATAACGATGCCGCGCTGGTGGTGCTGAATCAGATTCACCCCATCTACGTTACGTTTTCGGTTCCCGAGCAGCACCTGGCCGATATCAAACGTTACCAGGCAGAAGCCCCGCTCAAGGTGGAGGCCAGCGCTCCCAATCAGGAGCAGGCTATTTCCACGGGCGTGTTATCGTTCATCGACAACACCGTCGACAGCACGACGGGCACGATTAAGCTGAAGGCGACCTTTCAAAACCCCGACAACCGGCTCTGGCCGGGTCAGTTCGTGAACGTTGCGCTCACACTGATGACTCAAGCCAACGCTGTCGTTGTTCCTTCACAAGCGGTTCAGACCGGGCAGGCAGGCCAATACGTCTTCGTCGTGAAACAGGATATGACCGCTGAGTTCCGGCCCGTGGTCGTCGGCAACACCGTTGGCGGAAGAACGGTTATCCAAAAGGGCGTCGCAGCAGGCGAAACCCTTATTACGGACGGCCAAATGCGTGTCGTACCGGGCATGAAAGTAGCGATCAGAAAACAGTGAAGAAAACCAGGAGTCAGTAGACAGAAGTCAGGACCGTAGCCTATCTGCATGCACCTTTCTGGTGACTGAACCACGAAGGCTTCTGTTCCGCATTCTGACTCCTAAGTCCTGACTCCTGGCTCCTGCATTTCCATGAATCTTGCCGAACTCTTCATCCGCCGGCCTGTCATGACGACCCTGGTCATGCTGGGCATCCTCCTCTTTGGAGTGATGGCCTACAAGTATCTGCCGGTCAACGACCTGCCCAACGTGGACTACCCCACCATCCAGGTTAGCGCCAGCCTTCCGGGAGCCAGCCCGGAGACCGTGGCCTCGGCGGTTGCCACGCCGCTGGAGCGGCATTTCTCCACCATCGCCGGCCTTGAATCGATGAGCTCCGCGAGCACCCAGGGCGGCACTCAGATTACCCTGCAATTCGCCGCCAGCCGCAACATCGACGCCGCTGCGCAAGACGTTCAGGCAATGATCGCCAATTCCCAGGGACAGCTTCCGACGGGCATGCCGGAGCCGCCCTCGTATCAGAAGGTGAACCCTGCCGACCAGCCGATTCTTTATATGGCGGTCTATTCCGACACGCTTCCCGCCTCCACCGTGAACGAGTATGCCGACACGCTCATGGCCCAGCGCATCTCGATGATCAGCGGGGTGGCCCAGGTCCAGGTTTTCGGCGCGCAGAAATATGCCGTCCGCGTGCAGTTCGACCCCAAGGCGCTGGCCACTCGCAAAATCGGGATTGACGAAGCCATGGCCGCCATCCAGCAGGCCAACGTCAACCTGCCCACGGGCACACTTTACGGCACGCACAAATCTTTCGTGGTGCAGGCCACCGGGCAGCTTACGGATGCGGCGGCTTACCGGCCTCTCATCGTCGCTTACCGCAATGGCTCGCCAGTGCGTCTGGACGCCCTGGGCCAAGTGCTCGACGACGTTCAGAACAACAAGATTGCGAGCTGGTATAACGGCAAGTCATCCCAGGTGATCGCCATTCAACGGCAGCCTGGCACGAATACGATTGAGGTGGTGAACAACGTCAAGGCCCTGCTGCCCACATTCCGCTCCGAGATTCCGGCCTCGATCCATCTGGCGACCATGTACGATCGCTCCCTGTCGATTCGCGACTCAATCAGCGACGTGAAATTCACTCTCTGGCTCACCCTTGGCCTGGTGGTGCTGGTCATCTTCATCTTCCTGCGGAATATCTCCGCCACCACGATCCCCAGCCTTGCCCTGCCCATGTCCATCATCGGAACGTTCGCGGTGATGTACCTGCTCAATTACACCGTGGACAACCTCTCCATGATGGCCCTGGTGCTTTCCGTGGGTTTTGTGGTGGACGACGCCATCGTGATGCTGGAAAACATCGTCCGCCACATGGAAATGGGTGAAGGCGTATTCGAAGCAGCGCTCAACGGCTCCCGCGAAATCAGTTTTACCATTCTCTCCATGACGCTCTCGCTGGCCGCTGTCTTTATCCCGGTTCTGTTCATGGGAGGATTGTTGGGGCGCCTGCTGCACGAATTCTCCGTGACCATCATGTGTGCGGTGGTCGTCTCCGGCATCGTCTCGCTGACGCTCACGCCCATGCTCTGCAGCCGTTTCCTGCGCTCGCCCAAAGAACAACGGCATGGCCACGTCTATCTCCTTTTCGAGCGCGGCCACCAGTTTTTTCAACGCCTCTACGACTGGACGCTGCGGGCCGTATTGCGCCACCGCTTCGTTACGCTGATGGCCTCGCTGGTGATCGTCGTCTTCACGGTGCAACTGTTCCTTCAAATCCCCAAGGGCTTCCTTCCCAGCGAAGACTCCGGAGGCATGTTTGGCATCACGCAGGCGGCACAAGGCATTTCCTTCGATGCCATGACGCAGCACCAACTCGAGGTGATGAAGATCATCACCGATGATCCCAATGTCGCTGACGTGATGTCTTTCGCGGGCGCGGGACTTCCGGGATATGGCGGCAACTCGGGATTCTTCTTCGTCCACTTGAAGGACCGTCCCTCGGCGAGCCAGGATATGCTGGATTCCATCCGGCGCTTTTTCCACCTTCCCGGCCTCCGGCGCGATCCCAACCTGCGCTACATCAGCACGGACGACGTGATCAACGAGTTGCGTCCGAAGATGCTGTTCCTTCCCGGCGTGATCGCCTTCATGCAGAATCCCCCGCCCATTCAGATCGGCGGCCGCCTCACGCGAAGCCTTTATCAGTTCACCGTGGAAGGCGCGGACACCAAGGAGCTTTACAAGGACACCATCGATCTCGAAAACAAGATGCGGCAATTGCCCGGACTTCTGGATGTGAACAGCGACTTGCAGGTCTCGAACCCCCAGGTGAATGTGGTGATCGACCGCAACCAGGCCCTGGCACTAGGCGTGTCGGCCTACCAAATTGAGGACGCGCTCTCGACAGCCTACAGCTCGCGCCAGATCTCCACCATCTACGCTCCCAACAACGAATACTGGGTGATCGCGGAACTCATGCCCCAGTACCAGATGGACCCCCAGGCCATTTCGATGCTCTACATCAAATCGAACACCGGGCAACTGGTTCCGCTGAGTTCGGTCTCGAAGCTCACCCAGGACCTGGGCCCCCTGGCGGTCAACCATTCCGGCCAACTTCCTGCCGTGACCCTTTCGTTCGATCTCAAGCCGGGCGTCTCGCTCAGCGACGCCGTGACCCGGGTCGAGGATCTGGCCCGCAACACCTTGCCTGCCACTATGAGCGCCACATTCCAGGGCACCGCGCAGCAGTACGAGTCTTCGCTCACCGGCCTCGGAATTCTGCTCGTAGCTACGCTGCTGGTGATTTATCTCGTGCTGGGCATTCTCTACGAGAGTTTCATTCACCCCCTTACCATTCTTTCCGGATTGCCTTCCGCCGCCCTGGGCGCGTTAATCACTTTGAAGCTTTTCCATCTGGACTTGAACCTCTACGGCTTCGTCGGCGTCATCATGCTGATCGGCATTGTGAAGAAGAACGCCATCATGATGATCGACTTTGCCATCATGGCGGAGCGCAGCAAGGGATCGAGCCCGCTCGAGGACATCTACGAAGGCTGCCTCATCCGCTTTCGCCCCATCATGATGACCACCATGGCGGCGCTCATGGGCACGCTTCCCATCGCGCTCGGGTTCGGCGCCGGCGCCCAATCCCGCCGCCCGCTCGGACTCGCGGTGGTGGGCGGACTTCTGGTTTCCCAGCTCATCACTCTCTACATCACCCCCGTCTACTACATCTACCTGGACTCCTTCCAAAAATGGCTGACGCGCTCCCGTGAACGTGAGACGCAAGCCAACAAACTCCCTGCCATGGCCAGAATGTTCGTCGAGGACGGGCGCAACGGCGGGTAGCCTGCGAACCAGCGCAAAGGGTTGGGCGTAGCGCCGGCCTTTAGAGCCTGCCCCGAGCAGAGCGAAGGGTCGGCAGGTGCTGGCCTGAACAGGCTGCGGCAAAACCCTTCTGCTTGTCATCCGGAGGAGTTTCCATGGGCCTGTGGCCCACCCCAGGCAATGAAAATCAGCGTCGTCGCGCTCACGTAGGGGCACGCCATGGCGTGCCCCTACAATGGCCGGCGAGGGTGATTTTCAGGAGAGCGGCAGGCGACGAGGAATCTCGCAGTGCCTTGAAAACAAATCAGAGCGAGACTCCTCGCTCCGCTCGGAATGACAGGGGAATGGGCTTTTCCGCAGCCTCTTCAGCCCCGCCCTTCCCTCTCACGATCATTGAGCTCGCCAACTTTGTCCTACGGATTTGTCGGCGCACCGCACGCTATCCAACCTCGCCATCACCTCGAAGCACATTCGGCTGTTATGGTACGGGCATTTCCACTGGTGGACTTTGAATTTGTCCTGGCTGGGGATGCCCTCGCGCGAGACCTTCCAAAACCACTCGCCGTATTGGCGGTCGATGATGTGTTTCTCGATGAATTCCCAACTCCGCTCGGTAGCTTGGCGAAAATGCTCCAGGCGGGAGAGTTGGTAAGCGTTAAGGAAACCCACCACGGCTTCTGCCTGCGGCCACCATTCTTTGCCGGTGTCGATTACTCCGTTCGGGTCCGCTTCGTAGAGCAGCCCGCCATCCGGATCGACCGCCTGGTCGAGGACGGCTTGCGCCATTTGGACAGCCTCTTGCCGCACTTCATTGAGAATCCGCTTGTCGCCCAGTAATTCAGCCGCTTCACAAACCAGCCACGACCCCTCGATGTCATGCCCAAAGGAGATATGATCCGACCTGGAATGCCACTCTTCGTCAAAGAACATTCGGAAGTGATGGGTCTTGCGGTCAATGATGTGCTCGAGGAAAATCCGGATAAGTTCATCCAGGCGGCAGCGCAGGATGCGGTTGTCCCGGCATCGCAGCAGATTTGCGCAAGCTTCGAGGAGGTGGAGGTGCGTGTTCATGGACTTCTTCTCGTCCATGTCGACTGCGCTCAGGCGCTGATCGCGCGCCAACGCCCAATCGCGCTCGTAGGTTTCGAAATAGCCTCCATGGAGCGAATCGTGGCTCACGGATTCGATGGCCTCGAAGAGCCGGAAGGCCCTCGTCAATGCTTCCTGATCACCAGTGGCACGGTGGTACTCGGCGAGCGCGTACATCGTAAAGGCTTGGCCATAAATGCGCTTCTTCAATTCCACCGGCCGGCCGAAATAATCCACCAGCCAGAAAACACCATTGAATTCCGCATCCCAGAAATGCTGCACAATGTAGTCGTAGGCGCGGTGCGCGGTTTGGCGGTAGACCTCCTCGCCGTACACGCTGAAGGCCTTCGAGAAGGTCCAGAGAATGCGGGCGTTCAAGATCAGCCCCTTGTGTGCGAAGGGATCGACAGCAAGGTCGTTGGCGATCTGTCCCCTGAATCCGCCGTACTGCTCATCGATGGCGTGCTCGAGCCAGAACGGCAGGATGTTCGTCAGTAGTTCAGTCTCGACTTGTTCTCGCAGGCTCATTGAGGCATTGCTCTCCGCGACCCGAAGAACGAAGCCCTCTCCCCCAAGGGGGCGAGGGCTACGCCCGGTAGATGGCACCGCTCCTTTCGACTTTTGACGCTCGACTTTCGAGCCTTCTCATGCTGCCGCCACGGGCTCCGCGCTTCCGTTTCGGCTCTCGGCTTGACCGAAGGTCTCTCGAACCTTCAGGTGGTCGTACCAGGTGAATTTCAGCACAATCGAGGTTACGGCTATGATCACCGCCGTCACCGCAGCGTGGCGGAATTTTTGGATCACCACGTACATCGGCAAAACGACGAGGCTGACCTGCCACGTGATGCCGACCACGATGTTGAACATGTCGCGCCAGAAGTCCTTGTTAGGCTCGAAGCCGGGATCCCCGGCGCGGACTCTGGCGAGGACAGGGCCCCAAAAGCCCCAAGGCCGCACGCGTCGATAAAAGTCCTTCAAGATTTCTTCATCTTCCGGCTTGGTCAACCATGTCCCGGCCAGGCAACCGGCCAGGGAGATCACAAAGGTTAACGGGAAAACAAGCGCCACGTCGGAGTTCACCGGGTGCGCCTGCAAAAACCCCCTGACAAGCGAGATATTCGGGAGCAGCGAGGGCAGAATCAAGGAGCTGGCGATGCCGGTGACCATACCCCAGAAATAGCCGTAGCCGTTAAACCGCCACCAGTACCACTTGAGAACGTTGGAAGCCGTGTAGCCGCCCCAGAGCCCGGAGACGATCCAGAGAACCACAGAGTTGACGGAGGCGACGTACCACCCGATAGCCGCACCCACCAGCACTACGAGGAATGAACTCAGATAACTCAGACGGACGTATGTCCTGGGGCTGGCATTCGGGTTGATGAAGCGTTTGTAGATGTCGTTTACGAAGTACGGTGGCGCGGCGTTGACCGTGGCCGCGAAATTTGACATAAACGCTGCCAGCAACCCGGCGATGAGGAACCCGAGCAGGCCCGTCGGAACGAATCGGCCCAGCGCGTAGGGAAGCACCAACTCGAAATCCATGTTCGTTCCCATGCCTCGAATCTGGTCGCTGAAGAAAACCAAGGCCAGGACGGTGAGTCCGGTGATCAGGAAATAGCGGGGAAGAGTGAGGACGACATTCACCCAACTGCTCATCAAAGATGCCTCGCGTGCGTCCTTGGATGAGAGCACCCGCTGCATATCGTAATTCGGCGCCGGGCCTGCCATGCTGATCAGGATGCCTTTGAACAACAACATCATCACGAAAAAGCCGAAGATTCCGTAACCATCTTCCGCAATCTTGGCGTTGGCGGAGGCAATCAGCGAAGACCAATCGACGTTCAGATGCCAGCCGAAGAAGATGTGGTCCCAGCCGGGCGGGACAAAACGCTGCAGCGTGCCCGGCGCGACTTTGGACATGGCAATGATGCCCACGGCAAACGAGGCGATCGAGAGAATGCAGAATTGAATGACTTCGGTGATTACCACGCTGAACATGCCGCCCTTGATTACGTAAATGGCCGTGATGGCGATCAAAATGGTGGCATATTGGTTGGGTGACAGGTGCCAGGGCAGGAAGATCGACGCGAACTTTCCGATTCCCTTGAACCCGTAGCTGAAGAACCCGATGATGCTCACGAAGGCGTAGACGACCACGATCAAGTGGGAAAGCTGCGCGCCGCGGCCCGTGCCGAAGCGCGTTTTTATCCACTCCGCGCCGGTCATCACGTTCGAGCGGCGCAGCCACGCCGACAAGTAAACCATCAGGAAAACCTGGTTGAAGGTCGGCCAAAGCCACGGAATCCACACACTCTTTAGGCCGTAGACGAACATCCAGTAGACCAGTAGCATCGTCCCGCTGATATCGAACATGCCGGAGGCGTTGGAGATGCCCAGCACGTACCACGGCAGGACGTTGCCGCCCAGAAAATACGCCTTGATGTCTCGGGAGGCACGGTGGGAAACCCAATAGCCCACCAGTACGGAGGTGACGAGATACGCTAGGATAATCGCAATATCGATGGGGTGAAGGTTCATAGAACCTCTTTGGAGGAAAAGTCTCTTAGCTGCTGACTAGATCAAACCGAGGTCTCTTTCTTGGGACGGCAAACGCAATTCAAATGGCAAATGGCAAAGTTCAAATGGCAAATGGTTTGGGATTTTGGAAATGACGAATTTCAGACCATTTGAATTTTGCCATTTGCCGTTTGCCATTTGAAATTGCTCTTCCTCCCGCGTGTCCTATTGCATAACTCCGGCAAGCAAGAAAACGAGCATTGCTTGCCAGTTGATGCAGATTTCATTGCTGGCGTACGATCCTTGATCGTCGCTATACACCTTGGCCGGCCGCAGACCGGCGGGCAGGGCTCCGAGAACAGGGTCTTGCCGGTCAGCATTTGGTCCGCCCGAGAGCAGTCCAGGCCAAGGCTCCGGATTCTTGTCCGCGCCGCTCGGGCGATGATGGGGATGACGGAAAGGATGTTCGCCCACCTGCGTCACCCACGAGATCGAAAAGGTGTTCCGGCCTAGCAGGTAGTGGAGGTTGTCGAGTCCGGCCTCCACGCTGGCGCGGTCTGGTGAGAGCGCGTTGGCGATCAGCAGCTCCATGCCGTAATTCGCCACCAGACCGTTCGAGCCCCAATGAAAGTCCCCTTCACTCAGGCTGATGTGGTAGGGATTGCGGCGCGTACGCTCGACTGTCTTGCGGGCTGCTGCCAGTGCCGCCTCGCGAACCGCGGCCAGCGCGCTCGGATCCGCGTCCGCGCGTGCCGCCAGTGCATACGCCCACAAGCCCATCGGCGCCACCAGCCGCCACGACTCGGTATCGAGCGCGCGCAGCGACACCAAGTAGCTCGTATAATGGTCCACAAAGTAGCGATTGTATTGGGCCTCGCCGGTGGTTCGCCATAACTCCGCGGCCGCCCACAGCCGCTCGTCCCCGCAATCGGGATCGCCGTACTCTCCAGTGGAGATTCCGGGCGGATTCTTGAAGGTCACGTCCGGATGGCGCTCGGTCCAAGCCCACGCAGCCCGCGCGGCGCGTAGGTTCTGCGCGGCAAAGTCCTTGTCGAAGGGCTGGTACACCCGCGCGGCGATGGCCGCCACTGCGGCCAGGTCAGCCGTGGCACAGGTGCTTTTGTAGGGCGCCTTGCCCGTCCCGATCACTTCGCTCGGGAGGTGATCGTCCTCGGGCATTATGAAATCGCAGAAGTGCTCGCTGGTCTGCTTATGCCAGGCGCCGCCGTCGTCGTCCTGCATCTTGAGCATCCACTCGAGATTCCAGCGAACCTCATTGAGGATGTCAGGCGTGCCGTTGCCAGTCTCGGGGATATTCAGCTTGATGTTTCTCAACTTCGAGCCGAACATTTCGAACGCCCAAAGAAGCGTGCCCGTGGTAATCCCGGAGTTCACCATGTACCGGCCGTAATCCCCCGCGTCGTGCCAGCCGCCAACGTTATCGCGCCGGCCCTGTTTCCCGGAAGAGGCATGGAAACTCCCCTCGAGATGACACAGCGCATGGGTGTATCCGGGAAATTCAGGTCCCAGGTCCACCGCGGCTCCGCAGCGCTGCCCGTAAAAGGCGCGCATGGCCAGATAATACGCGCGGGAAAAAACGTCCCGTGCGATCGTAAGTTTGCAACTGCGGCCGACGCCGGGCACCTCGAGGTAATACGTCCCAGTGGCTCGAAGACCGGAGAAATCCGCCGCCTGCACCACATCCCCGGAGTTCGGGTCCGTGGCGCCGGCGCTCAATGTTCCCTCGAAAACCACCACATTGTCGCTGACGCGCTTCACCTGGAAAGTCCGGCCCGGAGTGCTGACCAACGCAACCTTCGGAGCGTCAGCGGGATAACCTGCCTGATCCAGCTTTATACTCAAGCTATCGTCTTTCTGTCCGCAGGCGAGCGCCGGCAAAAAGCCGAGGATCAAAAGGAAGCATCCTAACTTCATCAAGAAATTCCAGCGGAGTATGTCAGTGGGGAAATCGTCGCAGGGATCCTGCATGCCTGTGTCTCCGTTCGCGGCAAGGGCAGTGTTATGGACAATGAGTGTCTCTCTTTCCTCCTGGCTTTGCAAATGGATTTGGAGCGCTGACCCCCAGTTGGGGGCCGCGGCTTGTCAACCAGGTGGCATGACCCCCTCACCCGACCCACGACGGCTGATGAAAATGACGTCGTGGGTCACCCTCTTCCCCAAGGGGGAGAGGGCTAACCTGCCTTCGACACTTCGAAACGCTCCGCTACCGCACTCAAAGATTCGGGTATAATTGTGCGACCGTTGAAAAGCAGACATTCCCGTGAAGGCGGGAGTCCATTTCACGATGCCGACCATTTATCCCTGGAGCCTTCCTTATGAAATATGGACATTTTGATGACGAGAAGCGAGAGTATGTGATTACGCAGCCGGATACCCCCTTGCCCTGGATCAATTACCTGGGATGCCAGTCCTATTTTGGAATCATCTCGAACACGGCGGGAGGCTACTCGTTTTATCGTGATGCGCGGCTGCGGCGTGTCACGCGCTATCGCTACAACAACGTTCCGTATGATTTAGGCGGCCGATACATCTATCTGCGGGATGATGAATCCGGCGAGTTCTGGTCGCCCTCCTGGCAGCCGACCCGACACAATGTCGAAGACTACACCTGCCGTCACGGCCTGGGCTACACCGTCATCGGGTCGCGCTACAACGGCATCGAGGCGCGGAGCAATTACTTCGTCCCCTTGGACGAAGACCTCGAGATTTGGCGGCTGACCGTAACCAACCAGCGTTCTCATCCTGCCTCACTCTCTGTATTCTCCAGCATCGAATTCTGCCTGTGGGATGCTAATGACGACGCCACGAATTTTCAACGCAATTTCAGCGTCGGCCAAGTGGAGATCGAGGACGGCGTGATCTATCACAAGACGGAATACCGCGAGCGGCGCAATCACTTCGCTTACTTCGCCTGCTCGGGCCACACGGAAGGATTTGACACGCAGCGCGAGGCATTTGTGGGACCGTATCGCGGCTGGGACAAGCCGGTGGCCGTCGAGCGCGGGCGGTTGTCGAATTCCGTCGCGCACGGCTGGGCGCCCATAGGCGTGCACCACGTCAAGCTCGAACTGGGGCCTCAGGAGACCCAGGAAGTCATTTTCCTGCTGGGCTACCACGAAAACCCCCAGGAGCAGAAGTTCGATCCACCTGATTCGCAGACGGTCAACAAGAAAACCGTGAAGCCGATCATTGCCAAGTATCTGGACCCCGCCAACGTCGACTCAGCATTTGACCGCCTGCGCCGGTATTGGGACGGGCTGCTCGCCGTCTGCCAGGTGGAGACGCCGGACCTGCACACCAACCGCATGGTCAATGTCTGGAACGCCTACCAGTGCATGGCCACTTTCAATCTGTCGCGCTCAGCGTCCTTCTATGAGTCGGGAATCGGGCGTGGCCTGGGCTTCCGGGATTCCAACCAGGACCTGCTGGGCTTCGTGCAGATGGTTCCGGTGCGGGCGCGCGGACGCATCTTGGATCTTGCGGCTACGCAACTGCCCACCGGCGGCGCTTATCATCAGTATCAGCCGCTCACCAAGCGAGGCAACAACGACGTGGGAAGCAATTTCAACGACGACCCCCACTGGCTCATCATTGGCGTGTCGGCGTATCTGAAAGAGACGGGGGACTGGAGCATCCTGGACGAACCCGTCCCGTACGACAATGCGCCGGGCTCGGAGCAGCCCCTCTACGAGCATCTGCGGCGTAGCTTCCAGTACACGCTCGACCGCCTGGGACCTCATGGGCTTCCGCTGATTGGTCGCGCCGACTGGAACGATTGCCTGAATCTGAATTGCTTTTCCGACACGCCGGGACAATCGTTCCAAACCACGACGAACAAGGATGGCAAGGTCGCCGAATCGGTTTTTATTGCCGCACTCTTTGTGCTCGCGGGAAGGGAACTGGCGGGTATTGCCCGGCGTCGTGGCCGGATCGACGAGGCGCAGCGCTATCTCGCCGAAGTGGCCAAGATGGAGGACACCGTCCGCAAATACGGGTGGGATGGCGAGTGGTTTCTGCGCGCCTACGATGACTTCGGCCGCAAAGTGGGCTCGAACGAATGCGCCGAGGGGAAGATCTTCATTGAGACGCAGGGCTTTTGCGTATTAGCCGGCATCGGCCTGGACGACGGGCGGGCGGAAACAGCGCTGCAATCGGTCTCGAAACATCTCGCTACCGAGCACGGGATCATTCTCCAGCAGCCCGCGTATTCGAAATACTATCTCGAATTGGGTGAAATCTCCTCGTACCCGCCGGGGTACAAGGAAAACGCCGGCATTTTCTGCCACAATAATCCCTGGGTGATGATTGCCGAAACGCGAGTCGGCAACGGCGATCGAGCCCACGATTACTATGCGCGCATCAATCCCTCCGCGCGAGAGCCCATCAGCGATCTGCACCGTTGCGAGCCGTACGTCTATGCCCAGATGATCGCCGGACGCGATGCTCCCACGCACGGCGAAGCAAAGAATTCCTGGCTGACGGGAACAGCAGCCTGGAATTACTACGCCATCACGCAATGGATCCTGGGCATTCGCCCGTCTTTTGAAGGGTTGGAGATTCGTCCGGTCGTCCCCAAGGGCTGGCGAGGATTCAAGGCCACGCGCATGTTCCGTGGAGCGACTTATCACATCACCGTGACGCGCGTAGGTGAGGGCAATCAACTGGCGCTGAGAGTAAACGGCGTGCCCTTAGAAGGCGCGGTTGTGCCCCCGCCGGTGGAAGGACAGCGCGAAATCACGGTAAACGTCACATTGAAATAGAGCGGGTATCTCGCCATTTCGTTGCCGCAGCGGCGAGTTTCTCTCGCCAGGCGGGACGTAATCTCACCGCAGTGGAGTGGGAACTTCCGTGTCGGTTCCTGCCGCCCGCGTGTACCAGCTCTCGAAGCCGGAGATACTATCCTAATCTAACTCGTAGCGCTGGCCTTTAGGCCAGCATGCGCCGACCTGAAGGTCAGCGCTACTTTCAAATCAGGACACTGCCAAGCCATAGTACACATCGAGCTTTCGGATGGCGCCCTGGCGTTCGAAAACGGCGGCGCTCATGGCCCCGTCCAGTTTTAGGCCATCGACCAGCCGGGATGTGCCGTTGGCAAAGGTTACCCCGATGTGGCGCGCGCCGGCGCGATGCGCGACCACGGGAACCTGGCAGTAGGTAAATGCCATCGTGCCCCCGTGAAGGTTCAGTGTCTTCGGGTTGCCTTTGACATCCCAGTAGTGGAATTCTTCGGGCTGGGTGAGAAACTCCGTCCCGCACATAAACTCGGGCACAAAAGCAAGCTCGCCACGTTCGACGTGGACGCCCATCTCTCCCATGCGGGCAATGAAGTCTTCTTTCACTTGGCCGGTCATGCCCGGCTGCTGTGCGCCGGCAAAAGCGGGAGTGTGCGAATAAGGATCGGTGGGAATAGCGCCGTAGACTGCCGGGGGCTTGTGAATACCCAGGCCCTCACAGATGCTGATGCAGTGGCGGCGCAATTGTTGCAGGGTGGATTCAGCAGCGCCGCTCGCCACCGCCCGCTCCAAGGTCTCGCGCACCGCCAGAAGCAGCTTCGAGACCATGTGCCAGTAAATGCAACCCAGCCCTTCATATTTGTAGAATGTGCCGGAGCGTCCGGTGAACGATTGGTGGTCAAACACCTTCTCGTAGAGGTCCAGGATCTGTTGTTCCTCTTTTCCGGCAAGCTCGCGGAGATCGGCTTCGGTCAGTTGGCGCAGGGCTTGTTTAAGCATGTCTGCGTTGCGAAACGCCGCGTTGAAGTGAATGACGCCTTCAACGTCGCGAACCACGATGCGGCGATCGCCCCGCTCTAGCACGGTCGTCAGCAGCTTTGACCTTTCGGCTTCACACGGGGGCAGGTTGTTCCTTTGGAGGAAGTGGGGCAGGGGCCTGTCGGGATAGAGTATGTAGCTGTTCTGGTCGGCGCGGTAGAGACTGCTGTTTCGAAGTGCTTCCAGAAGTGCCAGGCTCTCGGCAGGCGTGAGCGCCCCGCAGCTCAGCACCGCTACCTGGCCCTCCAACATTTCGCGCAATCTGCGAATCCCGATCGCGTCCGCTGCTATCGC
>Ga0326728_10010883_pt1 | contig 21054 bp, 20 predicted proteins | sample MB3enrmetagenome_FD_207602 | JGI IMG/M metagenome (GOLD analysis project Ga0326728, IMG submission 207602) | Lab enriched peat soil microbial communities from McLean, Ithaca, NY, United States - MB31MN | ecosystem: Environmental > Terrestrial > Soil > Wetlands > Peat | place: USA: New York... | reverse complement strand
TGCCTCGGCCTGGAGTATCTCGGTATCCGCCTTGATCCTGGTAAAAACGACCTCCACGCGGACATCATATCCACAGATGACAGCCCGTGCACGGTCCGGGTCATCCATACCGACGAAGACCTGATGATAGCCCGGCACACACGGGACTTGCTCTTCAATAACAGGCAGGGAGATATTTGAGGTACAAAATGGGAGGCCCTATAGAGTTTGTTTGCACGGTTGCGGTTGTCGAGCGTTCCTGAACCCGGCGCCCGTCATCCGGCCTCCGGCTTCCACTTGGCATATCCCTTGCTCTTCCTCTCCATACAGAATCACAATGTGGCAATCGGCGTGAGGGGCTAAATCCTGGCTGTGAAGGCGCGCCCTTCATTAGTGGAATCGGCGGTTCGAACTTTACAAAGATCGCATTATGGCGGTTTACTGGGATGAGTAAACTCAAGACCCTGGTCGGTTTCCTGCTTGTCTGGTGCTTAATTGGGGGGATTTTCCCGCCCCTGTGTGGTGCAGCCGATAAGCAAGATGAGGAGACAACGATAAAGAGTCTTAACCTTGCAATAAAAGGAAATCACACACGTCTGATTTTTGACGCTGAAGGCGCCCTTCCCAAAGAAATCGGTCCGGCTTCGGCTGATGGTATCTCGGTTTTCTTTTCGAGGATCATCGCAAAACTGCCTGACAAAACAATTAAAGACCCGAAGTCAGAGGCAAAAGAGGTCAAATTCAGGCGCGAGAGCGGCTTTTTTGAAGTCCTGTTTCGCGAGAAGGACACATCGGTCTCTTCCTCGGTGCAAAAGGGAAAAAATGGCAAGTACACCCTTTATCTCGAGTTAGTCCCCCCTGAAAAAAAGGCCGATCTCCATGCCGATCAAACCAGCAAGCCAAAGAGCGCTGAAACTGCTGTGGGAAAAGCGCAACCTGAAATAAGGAAAGTGGAGACTAACGAGCTTTTCGGCTCCAAAGTGACTCAGCAAATTAAAAGCGCTTTAGGCAATGCCACATCGGGAGGAGGCGCCCGAAGTGAATCATCCGGGCCTGGATCTGCAGCGGGGCCGGCAGGGTCCCGGTCGGCAGGAGGCCCCACCGGCGACGCCAAACAGAGCGAGGTTCAGCCTGCGTCCCCCCCTAAGCCGCGCGGTTTTGTCGAACCTGACGAGAATGGACTTGCACTTTACACAAAAGCAAACGAGAAATTCGAAGATTGTTCCCGAAACATCGTGTTTTGCGCCGCTGAAATAATCGAAGCCTACGAACATGCGCTCGCGGCAGGCCCCCAGTCGTCACAGGCCCCGATGGCAACTTACAGGTTGGCGCTTGCCCACTCTGTCATGGGAGACTATGGCAAAGCGGACTCGTTGTTCAGGCAAGTTATTACCAACTGGCCGGACCATCCCGTTACATGTCGCTGTTGGATCGGCGTAGGCGATATTTTCAATAGAAGGCAGTCCTACCTGGAGGCCATGGAGGCGTTTCGGTGGGCGCTGCGCGGCGCTGCGGGGCAAGAGGACAAGGCGGCTGCCTACTATGAACTCGGCAGTGTGTACCTGACCCTGGGAGCGAACAAAGAAGCCCTGGAGATGCTGGAAGACTGCGAGGCTCAGGAACCCGACTACTTTACGAGAAAACCTGATGTTTTCAGATTCATCGGAGAAGCCCATTTCGGGCTTGGCAACCTCGAAAGGGCAAAAGAGCATCTGTTCAGGTATGTGAATTATCAGCAAAGCGCTCCCGATCAGGACATCGCTTTGGCCAAAATCGCCGAGATTTTTCAAATCCAGGGCGACCTCGGCGCCGCAGGCAGGATGTATACGTTTATCGGCAAGTATTACTCCGATTCGCAAGGAGACCTTATTTGCAGAATACGCCGGGCGGAACTGATGGAAAAAGACAATTTGGAGCAGGCTATCACTATCTACGATGATCTGCGCAGCAAGGATCTCTCCCCGAACCTGCGAAGGATAGTCTTGATGAAGCTCGCCGCGCTTAACTCAAAGAAAGGCGATCTTGCACAGAGCTTGCTCCTTTTGGATGAAGCCTTTCCGGTAAGAAAAGACGGCTCTTCCCCGGGCGGGGCCTCGGACTTGAGGGAAAAGGCGCTTGGCGACCTTATCAACCAGTACTTTTCAAGTAAAGATTTCGTCAAGGTAGTCCAGTTGCACGACAAATATCGGCGCGTCCTGGACTCTCTGCAATCTCCGGACATACTTGAGCAGATTGCGGAAAGTTACGCTTCATTAAAATTTTATTCGAACGCTCTCGAGATCTACGACCCTCTGATTGCAAAGGGCCGCAAGAAAGGAGACGATCTCCTGATGCAGTGCGCCCTTTATGCGCTTCGCCTAAATGACGGCGGCCGGTCTTTCCAGTATTGCAAACTGGTTCAAAGCGACGCAGCGGACCTGAAGAAATCTGAGATACTCGGCCACGTTTTCTACCGTGACCGTAAATACGCTGACGCCGTTAAATTTTTCTCTAAAGTCTCTCAGAAGATGAAGGAATTCGAGATAGACAACCCGGATTCTTATGAGGCTTACGGATACAGCCTCTACCAGACAAAGAAATTTGACGAAGCGGTTCCCTATCTTCAAAAGGCGGCACAGCGAGTGAAACCTGATGATTCCTACAGCCGGCGCTCTATTCTTATAACGCTTAGCAAGTGTTTCGCCGAACTGAAGCAGTTCCAGAAAGCGGCGGAAATGATGGAAACGGCGATCGCCGTTTCCAGCCAGGATCAGAGAAACGAGCTTCTCTACGAGGTTTCAAAACTCTATGTCGAAGCAGGCCGGACGGATAAGGCCATGGAGAGCCTGAATCAAATCAAGACCACCGAGGATGCTTTCTGGGGCGCTGTCGCCCAGCAGCAGATAAATTCAATCGATATAAGCTCCGCGAAGAGTGGTGGGCAATGAACGTACTTGTGATTGAAACAGATGACAACGATGCCCGCAGAGTTTCCACTTTTTTAAGAGAACATGGGCATTTGTGTTTTCTGACCGACTCGCCCAGGTCGGCAAAAGGTCTGCTCAAGAAGGAATCCCCCGGACTCGTGCTGCTTCATTTGAACGGCAATACAGTCCAGACCCTGGATTTTCTTGAAACTTCCAGGAACATGGAGCCGCCGGCTCCAGTTATCGTTGTCACCACCAAACCCAAGCTCGATGACGCCGTCGAGTTGGTTAAGAACGGCGCCTATGATTTTTGGACCAAGCCCTTCGCGCTGGAGAAGTTGTCAAAGGTAATCGGACTCATTGAGGCAGCCGGTCAGAGGACCGGCCAACCGTTGGCGCCCCATGACCAGGACGATCCGATAATAACCAAAGACCCCAATATGTACTCTATCAAGGCCTTTGCCGCGAAGGTAGCCTCGAGCAATGCAACCGTCTTCATCCAGGGTGAAAGCGGGACGGGTAAGGAACTCTTTGCCCGCTTCATTCACAATCAAAGCGGCAGGAAAGACCGGCCTTTTGTAGCGCTCAATTGTGCAGCCCTCCCTGAAACCCTTCTTGAGAGTGAGCTGTTCGGGTATGAAAAAGGCGCCTTTACAGGGGCGATAAGGAACAGGGAAGGCAAATTCGAGCTGGCCAATACGGGGACCCTGCTGCTCGATGAAGTCACCGAGATTCCGCTCCATCTCCAGGCAAAGCTGCTGCGGGTCATCCAGGAAAACGAAGTGGACCGGCTTGGCGGCAGATATCCCGTGCGTGTCGATGTCCGAATAATCGCCACTACAAATGTCAGAATCGAAGATCGGGTAAAGGAATCTAAATTTAGAAAAGATCTTTATTACCGCCTCAACGTGATTCCCCTCAGAATCCCTCCTCTGAGGGAGCGGCCGGGTGACATCGTCCAGTTGGCTGAATTCTTCCTCGCAGGGTACAGCGCTGAAAACGGCCTCAAAGCCGCCTCTTTCACCCCCGAGGCGCTCAGAAAGCTTGCAGACTATTCGTGGCCGGGCAATGTCCGGGAACTCCAAAACGTGGTTCAGCGTGCGGTGCTGATTTCAGAGGCGGCTTCAGTCGGCTCGGACTGCATTATTCTGGATCCCGGGATCGAAGAGGAAACGACGCAGACTTCCGGATTCTCTCTTATGCCGCTTTGTGAGGTGGAAAAGATAATGATTGCAAAAGCTCTTTCCACTTTCGAAGGCAATCGCACCCGTGCCGCCGAAATACTCGGCATCAGTGTCAGAACCCTTCGCAACAAGCTGGCAGAGTACCGCCAAATGGTGAACAGTGAAGAGTGAAGGGTCAAAGAATTGACTGAAAATGTGACCGGCAGGCGCACAGTTCATCGTTCACTGCGTGCTGGTATGGTTTTCTGCCGTTTGCCGCGCACCGTTCACTGCTCACTGTTGACTGGTACGAGATTTGCTCATCGACAGGGCAAACAGCAAAGGAGCTCGTTATGGATAACGGAGTTGTTTTCGACAAGACCATAAGAATGATCGAGGACCGGCTGAGCCTGAACGCGATGAACCAAAAACTCATCTCGGGCAATCTGGCCAACATTGACACCCCGGGTTACACGGCGAAGGGACTCAGCTTTGATGAGACCCTGCGGCAGTCTCTTGAGGATCAGGTGCTGCATATGGTTCGCTCCAACGATCGCCATCTGACCCCGGACGATCCGCTGCAGGCGATGGAAAGCCCGGAGGTGGTTGAAAACGGCCCTGTGGACCTTGACACCGAGATGGTGAATCTGACCAAAAACAGCATTGAATATCAACATATGTTGGGCATGCTGAACAAAAAACTCTCAATGCTCAGAAATGCAATTAACGAAGGAGGCGTCTGATGGATCTTGAATCAGCCATACAAATAAGCGCATCCGGCCTTAAGGCGAATCGGGCGTGGATTAACGTGCTATCGTCCAATCTGGCAAACGTGAACACTACCAAGACAGCCGATGGGATTCCCTACAGGCGGAAGACGGTCATCTACGAAGCGGAGCCCGCCGAAGGTTTTGCAGGCGAGTTGTACTCCGCGATGAGCGAGGGACCGGACAAAGTGCAGGTATCCGATATTGTTGCGGACCAGAGGGATTTCAAACAGGTCTACGACCCGGCAAACCCGGAGGCGGACGAAAAAGGCATCGTACTTATGCCCAATATTAACCCGGTCGAAGAAATGGCGAACCTCGCAAACGCCAGCAGGTCGTATGAAGCCAACCTGGCCGCTCTTCAGACCGCCAGGCAACTGGCCCTCAAATCAATGGATATTGGAAAGTAGTGAAGCGAGGCAGAAGTAAGCGGGAATGCTGCACTAGAACAGGAGTGGGTCCATGCGTATCGATCCGATCATAGATAAGCTGTCCGAGGGCGCCCAGAGCGCCACCATGCATAAAGACCCCCAAGGGGCGGACTCCGTTTCGTTTGTCGACGAGTTGAAAGACAAACTCAGCGAAGTAAACCGGCTTCAGAATCAAGCGGATGCCAACATGGAGCAAAGCTCGGTAAAAGGCGCCACGAATATCCATGAAACAATGATCCAGCTGGCGCATGCCGATCTTGGACTGCTCATGCTGGCAAAGATCCGTAACAAGGCCCTTGACGCCTATCATGAAGTAATGCGCATGAGTTTTTGATGACGGGAGCAGGCGGTAGAGAGCGGGAGGCTGTAAGAGAAGGGTGATCTTCAGCTCGCTTCTTGTTCTCCGCTGCTTCGGGAGAAGCCATGGATTTCGTGTTGCAGTATCTTCGAAGACTTTATGATTACTCAAAGACCCTCTCGTTTGCGCAAAAGATTACCTATGCCGGAGGCATCCTCATTTTGGCGGGGGCTATGGCATTTCTGGTTTATTTGAACAACCGGACCGATTTTTCCCCACTGTATTCAGGGCTCTCTCAGGGCGACATGGGAGAAATCGCGCACGCGCTCAAAGCCAAAAAAATCCCGTTCCGACTCTCAGATGGCAGCATCGATGTTGCAAGGGAGCAGGTTTATGAAACCAGGCTATCCCTTGCTGCCGATGGAATCCCGAAAGGATCGGGCATGGGGTTCGAGATTTTCGACCAACAGAAGTTGGGCAGCACTGAATTCGTCCAGAAGATCAACTACCAAAGAGCTCTCCAGGGCGAACTGGCCAGGACCTTGAACGGAATGAACGAAGTGCTGGAGAGCAGGGTCCACCTTGTGCTGCCCGAAGACAGCTTGTTTAAGGAAGACCAAAAGCCGCCCAGCGCGGCAGTTGTGCTGAAGTTGCGTCCCGGAGCCAGAATGGCTGATAAGGAACTTCAGGGGATAGCTCACCTGGTCGCGGCTACGGTCAGAGGTTTGCAGGAAGATCGAATCAGCATCATGAGCAACGACGGGCAGATTCTCTACAAAAAAACCCGTGAAGACCAATCCGGTCAGTTGAGCAATACCCAACTCGAACGCAAGCAGCAGATGGAAGAAGACGTGCGGCAGAAAATCCAGAGCATGCTTGAGCAGGTGTTGGGCACCAACCGGGCGCTTGCAAGGGTTGCTCTCGACCTTGACCTGGACCAGGTTCAAATCGCGGAGGAGACCTACAATCCGGACAGTGCGGTTGTGAGGAGCCAGCAAAGATCCACGGAAACATCGGAAGGAAAGGATGTATCCTCCGGAAAAGGCAGCCCTGATATCACTGAAGGAAAGCTCTTGCAGGCTCCTGCGCAACAGGAAACCGGCTCAAAACCCGTGAAGCAGTCAAACCGCCAGCGGGAAGTGGTGAATTATGAAATAAATAAGACCAGCAAACAGATCGTCCAGATGCCCGGCGGAATCAGGAAACTTTCGGCGGCGGTAATCGTTGATGGAAAATATGAGACGAAACCGGGCGCCGACGGAAAGCCAAAGCAGACATACATTGCCAGGTCGGCGGAAGAGATGAAATCGCTGGAGGACCTGGTCAAAAAAGCACTTGGATTCAATGAGTCGCGTGGTGACCAGATAACGGTTTCCAACATTCCATTCGTGTCCGATATGGGTGGCTCCGAGATGGTGAAGGGTGAAAATAAATACCTTCAGCTTTTCAAAACCTGGCAAAGGCTTTTACTCAATATCGGTCTCGCCGCATTGATGCTTCTTTTCGTCATAAGGCCGTTTATGCGTAAATTTCGCCAGATCGCCGACGAGATCAGAAGACTTCCTCCTCCTTCTTCCGGCCCCTCTGTTGAGGAGCAAATATCGGCTCTGCTTCTGGAAAAGCCTATCAGCCAAATTTCAGTACGGCAGAAGTCGACCGCTCTGGTGAAACACAATCCGGAAAAGGCAACGGAAATTATCAGGCAATGGATGAGGGATGAAATCTGAACAGTAAAACGGCGAGAAGTGAGCGAGCAACATGGCCAGAGCAGCGAGTACCTCGACCAAAATGAACGGCGCCCAAAAGGCGGCAATGGCTCTTCTCTCGATGGGTGAAGAGGCATCCGCCTTAATCCTCAAGAAACTTACTACGGATGAGATAAAAGAAATAAGTGTGCATATGGCGAACATGGCGGGAGTGAAAAAGGATATCTCCGATGAGCTGCTTCAGGAGTTTAGCTCGCTCTTCAGGGTGGAGGGCGGAATGCCCCTGGACGGGGACCAGTTCATTCGAAATTTGCTTCCCGCTGTGATGAAAAGCGATCAGGTAAAGGAAGTCATTTCCAAAATAGAGGAAGAGAAGCAAAAGATTCCGTTTAAACATCTAAGAGAGATCGACCCGAAACTGCTTGCCGGTTTCATCAAGGGTGAGCATCCACAGACTATTGCCATCATTATTTCCCATCTTGGGCATGATAAGGCCAGCCAGGTTTTGGCATTTCTTCCCGAACAGCTTCAGTTTGAAATAGTGGCTAGAATTGCAAGCCTTGAGGCCGTGCCGCCCGACCTGATCCAGGAAGTGGACGAAGTGCTCGAAAAAGAACTGACCTCAATCGGAACTCGGGGACAGTCTATAGGGGGAGTGTCGGTGGTGGCCGAAATCCTGAACCACTGCGACCGCAGGACCGGAGACAGCATTTTGCAGTTTCTCGATGAAACGGACACGGATCTTGCCGAAAAAGTAAGAAAGCTGATGTTCGTTTTCGAAGATTTGTTGCACGTCAACGACGCCGGCATCCGGGAATTGCTAAAGGAAATCCGCAACGAAGAACTGACCCTAGCGCTTAAGACGGCTTCCGAAGACCTGAAGTCGAAGATATTCAAGAACCTGTCGCAGCGTGCCGCCCAGATGCTGCAGGAAGATATCTCGATGATGGGGCCGGCGCGCCTGAGCGAGGTTGAGGCCGCACAACAGACTATCCTGAATGTGGCGCGCAAGTTGGAAAAGGATGGCAAGCTGCTTCTAGCGGGCAAGGATGGCGGAGAATCGTTTGTCTAATTTGCTAAAAAAGAATCTCGATCCCGAGATAGCCGTCTTTGGTTTTCCTGTTATTCAGGGCGACGGCAACGGCGCGTCGATCTTTACGCACACGGACGCGGAAAATGCAAAAGGAATATATGCCGGTTTGAACTGCCGCGAAGAACACGCTTCAGGCCAGGAGGTCAATACGGAAGAGCTATACCGTAGAAAACTCCTGGAGATTGAACGCCGCACTCAGGAGATTGAAAAGGACGCCTACAGCCAGGGATTTACACAGGGAGAAAAAGACGGGCTGGACTATGGTCAAAAATCCGTTCAGGTGGTCAAATCTCAACTTGATCGCGTTGTTCAGAACTTCGAAGCACTGCCCGAAAAGGTGCTTCAGGATTATCGGGATTGGCTGATCCGGACAAGCATCGCGATGGCCAAACAGATTGTAAACAGAGAAATCCAAACCTCCCCCGAAATAGTGGCCGATATTGCAAAAGCCCTTATCCAGGAAGCCATGGATCACAACACTCTCACATTAATTCTCAACCCCAATGACATGGAGATAGCAGAGAAATGGGGCGGTCTGGCTCCAGGAACCGGCGGGAAACACTTTGCGCTCAAAGCCGACAAGGATTTGGAACGTGGCGGCTGCCGAGTCGAAAGCGACATCCAACTCCTGGATGCGTCCATTACCCGCCTGTTTAAGAATCTCGAGAACAAGCTGCTCACGGAAAGGCAAGGGGTGGAGGGTGATAAGTGACAAAGGCGACTATCTAAACCTGGAAAAAATCCTGTCGGCAGGATCGAGCGTCAGCGATTTGCTCGACAGTTACGGCAAGATCGTCCGTCTTGCCGGAAACCTGCTCGAAGCCGAAGGCGTCAACGCAGCCAAAGGAGATATTTGCACGATATTCCATCCGGAGTCACCCGATCCTGTCCTGGCCGAGGTGATCGGTTTTGAAACCGGTAGGACCAAGCTGAGTCCATTGACTCACCTGGGCGGCATACGTCCGGGCAGCCTGGTGCAGGTTCACCCTGCCTCCAGCAGCGTAGCGGTGTCGGAGACAATGCTGGGTCGAGTGTTCGATGGCCTTGGGATGCCTCTGGACGGCGGCGCTCAGGTTTCCTCCCGCACACGCTATACGCTTGCCGGGAAGATCTCCAATCCCTTACAGCGACCTCTCATCGAAGAACAACTCAACCTTGGGGTGCGGAGTATAAACTCGCTTCTCCCCGTGGGCAAAGGGCAGAGGATCGGCATCTTTGCCGGCTCCGGGGTAGGTAAGAGCACCTTGCTCGGTATGATCGCCAGATATACCAGCGCCGACGTCAACGTGATCGCCCTGATTGGCGAGCGAGGCAGGGAGGTCAATGAATTCCTGGAAAACGACCTCGGCGCGGCCGGTCTGAAGCGTTCGGTAGTAATAGCCGCCACTTCAGATCAGCCCGCGACTGTTCGTATACGAGCTGCTTATCTGGCCTGCGCGGTATCCGAATTTTTCAGGGACCAGGGCAAAGACGTTCTGTTCATGATGGATTCGGCAACCCGCCTCGCCATGGCTGCTCGTGAGATAGGGCTGGCGGCGGGAGAGCCTCCGACGACGAAGGGATATACTCCAAGCGTATTCAGCCTGCTTCCGAGGCTTTTCGAAAGGTCGGGCAAATTTGAGAGCGCTTCCATAACCGGTATCTATACGGTCCTCGTTGAAGGGGACGATATGGAAGACCCCGTGGCCGATACCTTACGCTCCATTCTCGACGGCCATATTGTCCTTGACAGGGACTTGGCTCAAAAAAGGCACTTTCCCGCAATCGAAGTGCTAAGAAGCGTCAGCCGTTTGACGGAGCGGCTGCTTTCGGAGAAGCACAAAAGCCTCGCTTCCCGATTTATTCGAATACTTGCCGACTACAAAAACAGCGAAGACATGATCCGCATAGGCGCATATGTGCGAGGCTCCCATCGGGACACCGATTACGCGATCGAGATGATAGAAAAGGCAAATTCATTTCTCGTTCAGCCGGTCGGAGAAAGCAGTTCCGTGGAGGAATCCCTCGCAGCGCTCGAAGAGCTTTTTTCGGGAAATTAGCGTATGCCGTTTAAGTTTCGTCTAAAATCCGTAAAGAGACACCGGGAATTCATCCTTCGCGAAGCACAGGCGGCACTCGGGGCGGCGGAGTCTGCCAGGATGCGCATAGTCACCGAGATTGAGGAGCTTCTCGAGGTCATCCGGCGGCAAACCGATCAATTCGAGCAGGAACAGAAAAATGGAGTCGGAGCTCCCAGATATATCTATTTCAAAGATCATCTGAGCTCTTTGGAACGTGAATTGCTTGGTCTGTTAAAACGTCTGGAAAAGGCGTCGAAAGAAGTTGAGAATCGCAAGAATGCAGTGATCGAAAGAGATAAGTCCGTCAAGACGCTGGACAGCATAGAAACCAGAGACAGGGAATTGTACAGTGTGGAACAGACCCGCAGGGAACAGAGGAAAATGGACGATGTTGCCCTCATGAATGCGCTGAATGGTGAATAGCGAAAGCGAATCGAAGATTGACCTGAAAGGGGTTACGGGAGAACTAAATTGAGACGCGGTTCCAGATTGCTTTCAGTCGCGCTTTGCCTTCTTATAACGGTTCTGGTCCTAAAGCTGGCCGTTACTTTCATAGGCGCATTTTATAGTGGGCCGCAGCCGGACGATACGGTCCCCGAAGCATTGGCCAAGGACGAAAAACCCAAGGCCGGGGCTGAAAACACGGCGACGGTTGAAGCGCCAAAACCCAAGACAGGCGTCAATGCCGCCGATTCCCTGAACGCTTTGCAGCAAAAAGAAATAGAGATCCACAAAAGGGAAGAACAAATTAAGGAGAAGGAAGAACGGCTGAGTATATTGGAAAGGGAGGTCGAGCAGAAAGTAAAAGACCTGCTGGCGCTTCAAAAGCAAATTCAATCGGTTCAAAATGAGAAGCAGGAAACTCAGAATACCAAAGTCCGTAGTCTCGCCAAGATTTACGGGTCAATGAAGCCGAAAGAAGCAGCAAAGCTGTTGGAAAACCTCGACGACAAACTCGTAATGAACATAATCGCCACAATGACCACCGATCAGGCTGCATCCATCCTTTCACTTATGGAAGTCAAGAAAGCCGCGAAAATATCCGAAGCACTTTCGATCCGATAACCGGAACAGGCTTGGCAATCGCCGGGAATATCGCTAATATCTACCCGGTTCGCTGACCGGGGGACATTGCCCATCGTGATTCCGAAGCTTATTTCAACACCGAAAATACGAGCCGCAATCCTGCGAAGCGCAGGATCGGCAATAGAAGCTGGGTTCAGCTCGCGCTATTGTTTGCATCGCTGTTTTTCTCTGCTTCTGATTCTGTCCACTCTTATATCTCCGGGCTGCCAACAAGCGGTTGTAGCCCCTCCATACGAGGCTACCACCCCTCCCGTGGCGCCTCCTCCGCCATCCGCTTCGCCTTCGCCGCCTAGAGCTGCCCAAGTGGTGGAAAAGAGCGTCGGCTATCTAGGCGGCCCGACCACGCTTTATCATGAGATCGGGCCGATGGAGACAATCTGGCGTATCTCCCGGCTCTATAACGTCACGCCGGAATCCATTTATTCGGCCAACAACCTCAAGCCCGGCGACCCTTTGCTTGTTGGCCGCAAACTCGTCATCCCTGACGCCACAATGATACGCCATGTCATAAACCTTTATGCGAACCCCCAGTGGAAGTACATTGTCGTGCACCATACGGCGACCGGAAGGGGAAACGCCAAAACCATATATATCTCACACCGGGATCGAGGCTTTTCGAACGGCCTCGGCTACCATTTCCTGATCGATAACGGAACCATGGGCAAAGGTGACGGCCAGATTGAAATGTCGCCCCGATGGATTTGGCAGCAAGAGGGCGCCCACTGCAAAGCCGGCAATATGAACGAAAAATCGATCGGAATCGCCCTCGTCGGAAACTTCAACTACGACAAACCAACCCCGAACCAGTTGCAATCTCTGTCTTTTCTGCTTTCGGTCCTTCGCGGCTATTATCACATACCGCAGGCGAACGTCATTGCACACCGCGCGGTCCCCGGGGCCAAAACAGAATGTCCGGGGAAATTTTTCCCGATTGACTATCTCAGGAAGAAGACGGAATTCGGTAATTGAGGTATAGAGGGCGGCTTCTCAATTCGGTGACGCGCCTTATATTGGAATTGGTAAGAGGGTTTAAGCCATGCTTCCTGAATTCCTGTATCTCTCAATTTTTGAATTCGCCTGAAAGGAGTAATCCATGGGAGAAGTTGTACACACGTCACGAGTCAGGATCGTAAGGGAACGAGGCCCCACCAGGAGAGCAACGATCGAAGGATTTGGCGAGCCGATTTACTACGGGGTCCACGGCGGGATCAAGAAATTCTACCAGGTCGAGCCTCAAGAAGAACACGCGGCAACTCTTGACCATATTGTAGCCGCGACGGCAGGCTGAATGATGGGAACGCTGGCCGCGTCGCTGGCCGGGAAAAAAATCCTTACTACGGAAGACCTCTACCGGGCCGATGTGGAGGGGGACATTGAAAACGTGGAAGGTATTCTCAAGATCACTACGATTCGCGTAAAGTACCATCTTAAGGTGAAACCGGATCTCAAAGAAGCCGCAAAGGAAGCTTTTGCCTCTTATCTGAGCCGTTGTCCCGCCGCTCAAAGCGTCATCGGCTGCATCAAAATTCAGGATGAACTCGAGCTGGAGGAAATTGCGTAAACGCCCGAGCCCGATCGCCGCGGAGGGGGGCTTCGTGGCAATCTTCCCTCCCGGCGTCGAAAGACAAAGCGCCTTTTTGAATAAGTCCCTCTCTCGGAAAATACTTGACCTCGCACGGTCTCTTCAGGCAAGATTTGCGCGATCTGAAGTTTCCTGATGGCCGACCTGATTGCAAAGGCGTTATGATTTGAGTACCCGATGAAGCAGGCGAGTTTCAATGCGCTGACATCCCTTCGCCACGTAGTTCTGGGTGCGATTCTATCATTCCTTTTTATATGGGTGCTATCCTGCGTTTTCGTGGATTCGCTCGTTACCATCGAGTACGACAAGGATCTGGGTTTCCTGGTGTTCTCCCCGAATATCAAGGAATGCCACAGAAGCGAGGGATGGGCGGAAACAACAATCGGCGAACACGGCCTGATTGGAACCCAAGACGTCACAGACAATAACAGTTCTAAAATCGCCATCTGGGGAGACTCTTTTGTTGAAGCGTTCCAGGTAAACGATAACGAAAAGATGGGGGCGAGAGTCAACGCTTCTTTGAGAGGCTTGGGGTTTGCAGACTTGATCGCTATTCAAATAGGTCAGTCCGCTAATACTATAGCTGATATCTGTTATAAACTCCCGAGGTACGAGAAGATCATCCCAACCTTGCGAGCCCACTACATTGTAATGGGAAGGCTGGACAGAATTTTCCCGGAAGACGGTGTCCTGTGCCGCATCTCTTTCGAACCGCGCATTTCAATAGTCGAGACCGGATTCCAGCCTCAGATGCAAGCAGTCAAAAATGCACTGTACAGATTTAGGCTCGATTTCCTATGGTACCTTGTAAGGGAGGATATTCTCGGCAAGAAGCTCAACTTAGCCCCGAATCTCATTAAACATTCCTCCGGCGTTAACTCGCCTCAAACAACCACCACTTTCCGCTCAGACGTATCCGGGTTCCTCTTGGATGAACTGCGGGCAAGAACGCGCCTCCCTGTCATCTTAATCTGGTGTCCAACCGTACCCGTGATCAAAAATGGGTCGGTGGTTTTTGACGATGAGGATGCGGACAAGGTCGAGACGATCATGACCCAATGCGAGAAGAGAGGCATAAAATTCATTAATATGAGCGATGCATTTTCGGAATTTTACAGGACTCAGAAGTTGTTCGTCAGGGGCTTTCCTAACTCCAGACCGGCATCCGGACACCTGAATGCCGCCGGGCACAACCTTGTTGCCAAAGCCATTACCGACTCTATTCTCTCCAGTGAGGAGATTAGATGCTTTTCTTCCAACTAGAGTTCATTATTTTTCTTGCTATACTCATTGTCCTCAGGGGCATCATAAAGGGCAATGCGCAACGAAAAGCCGTCCTGCTGGCCGCCAGCTATTATTTTTATGCATTTATCGACTACAGATGGTTATCACTTGTTCTAATATCAACGTTTACAGACTATATTGTCGGTTTGGCTCTTTCAAGCTGTGAGAATAAACTTAAGCGAAAACTACTGTTAATTATCAGTCTATCTACAAATCTATGCATTTTATGCTTATTTAAATATTATGACTTTTTTGTAAGTTCATTTGCAGCTTTATTTTACATGTCTACCTGGAATCAGTACTTATTACATATTGCTCTTCCTCTGGGTATATCTTACTATACATTCCAGACTATGAATTATACAATTGATGTTTACAGAAGGAAAAGTGAAGCCTGCCGCAGCATCCTTGACTATTCACTATTTGTGTGTTTCTTTCCATCGATTTTATCCGGTCCAATCGTTCGAGCTTCATCCTTTTTGCCTCAACTTAAGGTCGATAGTCACTCGAATCTCGGAAATCTTACCCGGGGGCTGCGACTGTTCATAATGGGGCTTTTCCTGAAAATCTTTATGGCTGATCGGCTAGGGATGTTTGTAGATGTAGTCTTCGAGAGCCCGGGCGTTTTCGATTCGTTAACGGTCTGGCTTGCCGTGCTCAGCTACACACTGCAGATTTATTTCGATTTTGCCGGTTATTCCGATATGGCTATCGGCGTTGCCAAAATGCTGGGTTACGACATCGGTATAAACTTCAATTATCCATATTTAGCGGGAAGTATCAGCGAATTTTGGAAAAGATGGCATATATCGCTTTCAACCTGGATTCGGGATTACCTCTACTTCCCCCTGGGTGGAAGCAGGAAGGGCGGACTCCGTACGATTTTCAATCTTGTATTCGTGATGCTTTTGTGCGGTCTGTGGCATGGCGCATCCTGGACCTTCGTTCTTTGGGGCGGATATCATGGTGTTGCCTTGGCCGTTAACAGGTTTTGGTCCAAAAGCGGCATGAAGCTCCCCCGTTTGGCGGGATGGGTTTTGACAATGCTGGTGGTCATGGTGGGCTGGGTATTTTTCAGATCCCCGGACATGACTCATGCTTCCCTCATACTCAGGCAAATGTTTCTTCCCCACCCCGGAACAGGTTGGATATTTCCATTTGCCATATTTGCCGTCCTGGCGACGGCATTGGTGCACGTGGTCGAATATACCGACCTGCTCGACGTTCACAGGCTTCCCCTGAGGGCCTGGTATACTCCTGCGATTCTCTTCTCAATGCTGTGGATGGTCGTCATTTTCCATCCCGAAGGGTTCAGACCGTTTGTGTACCTTAATTTCTGATTTGCCTGCCGGTGCTTTAACCAGTGGTCTTGGTTGCGAGGAGAGAGCTAACGCGAATGGAAGAAAAAAATCAAAACCTCATTTAATAGTCACTCAGCCAACGGGAGGAACCGGCCCCGCACATGACGGGTGCGGAGACGGCCCTCTCACGTGCTTTAATTAACACTAATTGGCAGGCGCCGTACCGGCCGATGTCGGGCTGACATCCTCCGGCACATATGGCGCCAAAGGAGACGGCTGCGAGTTTATGGCCCCATCGGCAACATAGAAGTTCATCGAGTTGGTGGTGGAAGCAGCCCCCTTACCCATGCCGACGACCTCAATCTGCATGGCCGCCTCGGCCGGGCCCTGGATTACATTGGAAGGGATGGACCAGTCGACCCAGGTAACATAGCACGCCACACCGGTTGAAGTCGGCGGACTGACTGTGCCTGACGACATCCAACTGCCGTTTTGGGTCACGGTGGTGGAACTGCCGGGGGAACCGCCGAAATAGTTTACCGATACGTGCGACCTGACGGATAGCTTGTTAGATCCCACCTTAGGTCCGGCAACGCAATAGTGCAACCTGTATTGAATGGTTTCGCCGGGGGCGAAGAAAGACTTGGAAGTTCCCGAAGTGTTGGCGGTCGTAAGGGAAGGCGATTGAATGCCGGTCCATCCGATCAGGCCCGGCGTGTAGCCGCAAAGGTTTTGCGAATCATCCACATACACGCACTTGACCTGGTTGCTGTTGCATTGTGCGCAGTTGCCGTTATAGACATGATTAGTGAAGAAAGTGGTGCAGTCATTGGCGCCGCATCCGCCGTACCCTTTCTGATAGTACTCATCCTCGGCCCCGAACAGGTGCCCCGTTTCATGCGTGTTGACCAGATAATACCGGCTTACTCCCCACCCGTCATTGCTGAAACATAACTGGGAGTATGGCCCACGGATGTAGGCATACGAAAAATAACCATCCGTGAATGTTGTCGGTGCGGGGGAGGGATTGTAAGCGATAAACGAAACCACCGCCCAGTTGGTTTTGTTGGCTTGCCGCTGGGCCGTATTGAAGGCCGTGCACCGTGCCATCTTGTCTCCACTCGAGTATCCGTAGTTCGCCATGATCTGACTTATCCAGAGACCGTCATCTGAACTGGGATGCGTAATGGGCTCATAGCTCGTCTTGGTGTTCGCGCCGTACTGGTAATTGTATACGAAAGTGAGAGGAACATCATATTTGCTGCTCTGCGCGGTGTTGGCCCACCATGAAAGCCCGGAGACGATCTCGCCTTGGATCGTTTGCCTGTCGGCAGACGACCAGGTATATAGCTGCTTGTCTATTTTTCCATCGCTTTGAACGAACATCGCGGTGAAATAGACTTTACCCGCCATGTAATCACTGTTGCCGGGGCTTGGCGCAACCGCTCCCGGGGCTACCCTGTTCAGGTACACCCCGGCCTTTTGAAGATCTGCCTCGCTGATTCCATGTGCCGCCAGGTTGGCCATATAGTCGGACTCGGATATTGGAGGGCTTTCAAAAACGTCCGGAAGCATCTGAGGTTTTATGCCCGATGCCTCAACCTGGGCCTTGACGGCGTCCTTTTTCATTTTGAACGTGCCGCCCGCTACATCGTTAAAGAATTCTATCGCGTTTAAGACAGATTCATCCTGCATGGAACCGGCAGTAAGAACGGAAAGAGCCGTGCTTCTTGCAAGGGGCTTTTGATGTATCTGCTGGATATTTGACTTTCCAACCAGCCCGTTGATCTTGTCCGCAGGGAGCCAGCCGAGCATGACCTGATTTGGAATGATCACGCCTACACCTCCGCCGGCCCTCTTTATTGCATCCGCCGCCTCATATGCCTGGTCGATGTTCTCGGCGCTAGTCAGGAACAATGTGTACCCATTCACCCATGCGTCGCCTATTTCCACGTCGTCCTGGGCCAGGGCCCTCCTCATCCCGAGCGGGAAAACCAGCAGCATCGCCATTAAAACAATTATCCAACATCTTCTCGGCGTAAACATAGCTCCTCCTCTTACATGTCATCAAAGTGAACTGCATGAAAGACCTGACTCTCGTAATGTAGCCGCCCAACCTGCATTTTGAGTCTGATTTCTGCCCGGAAAAGACTGTGTGCGCTCAGGAAGTATTGACACAATACAATTCTCTTGACGGAGAATGCAAGAAGAATATGAATATGACTGATTTTTTCTATTCCGGAGAAATAGCTCCTCTCCACAGTTGGTGCATGTGAGCCGATCGCGGGCATCAATTCGGGATGCAGCCTTTCTGAGAATGTCAAACCATAATTGAAGGATTTATATTTTTATATCAAGAGCTTGAAATAGATGCGGCATTTCGAATTCCTGCCACTCCGGGAATCAAGGTCACGATAAAACCGGCATGGGAAAGAGGCGCCTCCGAGATATTTCTTGCATACTCCACTGGATAACCTTATGTTTTTTCACTATGTCAGTGTTGCAACGGAAATTTTGCGGGCCAAAAACACGCATTATTCCGGATATAATGCAACATCAGAGAATGAATGTATTCTATTCATCATGAAACTGGGAGACTTGGGAGATGATGAGAACCAGCCTTTTGCTGACGATGGTGGGATGCATGATGGCCGTTGCCTCTGCCCTGGCGTCTGAACTCGGCCCGGGTATCGACGCTGATACGGCCCTGAAGAAACTGCTGGACGGAAACCGCAGTTATGTCTCGAACCGGATGACAATGCAGAGTGCAAGCGGTCCTGAAACACGGCAGGCCCTGGCGGCGGGACAGCGGCCATATGCCGTTATCCTTTCCTGTTCGGATTCGCGGGTTCCCCCTGAAATCATCTTCGATAAAGGGTTGGGCGAAATTTTTGTGGTCAGGGTGGCGGGCAACATTCCCGACCCGATCGTCATCGGAAGCATCGAATATGCCGTAGAACATTTTGGATCGCCTCTCATCATGGTTCTCGGCCACAGCAGGTGCGGGGCAGTGAAGGCCGCCGTGGAAGCGACGGGGCATGAACATGGAGGCATTGGCGCGATAGTCAACACAATCTCGCCGGCCGTCCGACTGGCCAAAGAGAAGACGAAGGGGGCCGATAAGTCCCGGTTGGTCGAGGCCGCCGTGGAGATGAATGTCAGACTGACAGCCAAGTCCCTGGTGGAACATTCGAAAACGATCCGGTCACTGGTCGATTCCGGGAAAATAAAGATAGTTGGCGCGAAGTACGACCTTGATGATGGTATGGTAAAGCTCCTGGAGAAGTAGGATCTTGGCAGTTTGCGATGAACTTGTGACTCACTTTATATCAGACCATTCTCGACAAGAAGCTCTTTTCCTTTTTTAGCAAGGTAAAATGTTGTCGGCCCATCCATGTAATAATTTCCATCCAGCAATTCGCCTTCTTCCATCCGTGCGATATAATGCTCTACTTGTGTTTTATGCAATTGTAAACGCATTGCAACTTCGTCTATGGTTAGCTCATCTCCCTTGGATAACAAGGCCATAATCGTTATCTCAATCTCTTCGAGTTGCTGTGATTGCTGTGGAGATGGAAGTTGCATGTGTAATTGTGCGTTTTCATCTTCCAATGCAGCGATACGTTTGTGAAGCTCTTTGTTTTCATCTTCCAATTGTCGAAACCGCTCATCCGCGAGTTCAAGTCTCTCCTTTATCAGAATCGGTATGTCTTTCATCAAATCTGTAAACCATCCCATTTTTATTAATCCTCTCTTGTGTGAATAAACTGTGTAATTGGACAATTTACAATACTGTCGAGTTTCCCGATGCAAGATGACGATCAATTCTGCTCAACCGCTTCAACGGTGTCAAGTGAATCATCATTCTCTGCCTCGGATTTCCAGTCGTTTTCACCTTAAGCTTCCCTATGCCGAGGCATGAAGCTGCGGACAATCTCTTTGACTACACGGTTGATTTCTCAATCTGGCGAGCATAACGGGGGAATTATCCCTGACGCAAGTGCGGGCATAACCTTGCAGACACCTTGCGAAGGCAGATATCGTCGCACCTGATCGGCGGGATCGAAAACCTTCTCAGGCGATAGTGAGAGCCAGCGGACCGTCAGATAAAAGATCAGAGGATCTTACGTTCCAGCCTGATTGCATCACTGCAATCCTCGCGGTGCAGGCCCCGTTTTATATCCCCAGCAAAAAGGCCAGGAAAATCCTGACCTTTATTGCTCCCCGGGACGGACCGAACCGGGCAGTGGGAAGAAAGAGTCAAGCTGTGAGATTTCTTTTCTGATTTGTAATCGACTGGAGTAACTATTGACTTATTGTATCCTATGGGCTACGCTTTGTCCATGATCGAAGTCCGACAGACAGAGGCATATTCTCGGTGGTTTGAAGAGTTGCATGATCGGCATGCTAGGGCTCGTATCAATGTACGTATTCGTCGCCTTTCGTTGGGCAACTTCGGCGATGTAAAGCCCGTGGGAGAAGGGGTTTCGGAACTGCGCATCGAATACGGTCCCGGCTATCGCGTGTACTTCGCACAACGCGGGCATGCGCTCGTAGTACTTCTTGCTGGCGGCGACAAGCATTCTCAGGAAAAAGATATCAAGAGGGCGCTGGATCTGGCGCGAGGACTTTAGGAGGTCTACATGACGAAAACTCAAACCCGACCTTGGGACGCTGCAGAACATCTGGAAACAGATGCAGATATGGCGGCTTATCTGGAAGCTGCACTAGAAGAAGGGGACTCTGCGCTGGTTGCAGCGGCCTTGGGGGACATCGCTCGTGCCAAAGGGATGGCACAAATAGCCCGAGAAACCGGCCTTGGGCGTGAGAGCCTTTATAAGGCGCTATCATCTGAAGGTAATCCAGAATTCGCCACAGTGCTGAAGGTCGTGCGGGCGCTTGGTTTACGGTTGCACGCGACGACTGCCCACGAATAGAATTTAAAAACGTGGTCATAGGCAACATTGCTGTCCGGAGAGATCCGGCACTCGAAGCAAAAGGGGTAAACTAACTGGCCTAACCCTTCGTCTTTTAAAGCTCCCCGGGACCGACTTCCTTCGCTTCGGGAACTTGTCCTGAGCTTCCGAAGGAGGACAAACTCACCTGTCCCGCCAGCGCCAGTTTCTTATCTCTTCTCCAGCCCTTTATCTCCATTTCCCTTCGCGCTGCGGCATGCCGGTGGGGGTAGGGTTCGGAATAGAGCAGGATCGCTTTGTGGTGTCTCATCCTGTGAGCAAGATCTGCGGTAATGCCCGTGTAAAGTACTCCGGCTCTCTCGCAGATGTAGACATACCAATCGCTTCCTCCTTACGAAAAAAGGCCAGGAAAATCCTGACCTTTATTGCTCCCCGGGACGGACCAAACCGGACACTTGGGAAGAACGGGTTTGCCTCTAATA
>Ga0326728_10010882_pt1 | contig 21054 bp, 16 predicted proteins | sample MB3enrmetagenome_FD_207602 | JGI IMG/M metagenome (GOLD analysis project Ga0326728, IMG submission 207602) | Lab enriched peat soil microbial communities from McLean, Ithaca, NY, United States - MB31MN | ecosystem: Environmental > Terrestrial > Soil > Wetlands > Peat | place: USA: New York... | reverse complement strand
AAAATTTGCCTTACTCGTTCCCAAGCTCAGCTTGTTAACGAGAAAAATATTTTGGCATTGGCTAAATATACGGGATTGGGGGAGGGGTTTTAGGGGAGGGGGTAAGGGCCCTCGGCCCTTAGCCCCCTCCCCTAAAAAATCCATCATCCCGCCTCACTTCGGCAGCAGGACCAGTTCCACCAGGGATTCCAGGTCGTCGGCCAGGACGATTTGGAGGCCCTCTTTTACTTCGGGTTCCAGGTCTTTGATATCCGGTTCGTTCTTCTGGGGGAAGACCACGGTGTGCACGCCGGCTCGGGAGGCCGCCAGGATTTTTTCCCGTACCCCGCTCACCGGCAGGAAGCGGCCGGAGAGGGTGAGTTCGCCGCTCAGGGCCACGTCCCGGCGGGCCGGCCGGCCGGTGAGAAGCGAGAGAAGCGCCAGGGCAATGGTCACTCCGGCGGAGGGGCCTTCCTTGGGGATGGCCCCGGCGGGAAAGTGGATGTGAATATCGCTGCCGCTGAAAAAATCGGGGTCCAGGCCGAAGGTTTCGGCGTGGCTGCGGATATAGCTCAGGGCGGTTTGGGCCGACTCCTGCATGACGCTGCCCAGGGAACCGGTGAGGATCAATTGCTTATGGCCTTTCATGCGGGAGGCTTCCACGAAGATGATTTCGCCCCCGAACTCGGTCCAGACGAGGCCGGTGGTCACCCCCACCTGGTCGCCGGCTTCCGCCGCTTCATGGGCGAACTTGCGGGGGCCCAGGAATTTCTCCACCAGGGCTTCATCCACCGTGAGGGCGGTGGATTTGCTCTTGTCCTGGAGGCTGAGGCGGGCCAGCTTGCGGCAGACATTGGCGATCTCGCGCTCCAGGTTCCGGAGGCCCGCCTCCCGGGTGTAATCCCGGATGATCTTGGCGACGCCGGCGTCGGTGAAGTCCAGGCCCAGGTGGTGCAGGCCGTGTTCCCGCAATTGCCGAGGGATGAGGTATTTCTTGGCGATTTTGACTTTTTCGGCTTCGGTGTAGCCGGGGAAGTAGATGACTTCCAGGCGGTCCAGCAGGGGGGCGGGGAGGGTTTCCACCACATTGGCGGTGGTGATGAACATGACGCCGGAAAGGTCGAAGGGCACGTCCAGATAGTGGTCCACAAAGTGATAGTTCTGCTCCGGATCGAGGATTTCCAGGAGCACCGAGGCCGGGTCGCCCCGGAAGTCCTGGCCGAGTTTGTCAATCTCATCCAGCATGAAGACGGGGTTGCGCACCTCCAGGCGTTTCAGTTCGTTGATGATGCGGCCCGGCATGGCGCCCACGTAGGTGCGCCGGTGGCCGCGCAGTTCGGCTTCATCCCGGAGACCGGCGAGGGATAGGCGCACGAACCGGCGCTCCAGGGCCTCGGCGATGCCCCGGCCGATGGAGGTCTTGCCCACGCCCGGCGGGCCGGCGAAGCAGAGAATGGGCCCCCGGCAGATCTGCATGTGCCTTTTTTTATCGACGATTTCCCGCACCGTGGCCCGCAGTTCGTCCAACTTGATGGGTTTGGAGAGGTAGTGAGCCGCGCCCTTTTTCAGGGCGTCCACCGCGGTGCTCACCGTGGCGTAGCCGGTTACCATAATGATTTCCGTATGCGGGGCGATCTGCTTGACGGATTCCAGGAGCTGGAGGCCGTCCATCTTTTCCATCTTCAGATCGGTGAGGACGACGTCGAATTCCTGGGCCTTGACCTGCTCCAGGGCTTCCAGGCCGTTGGCCGCAGTGGACACCTGATGGCCTTCCTTGTGGAGGATGTACTCCAGGTTGGTGCGGGCGATCTCTTCATCGTCCACCACCAGGACCCGGGAGGCCTGGAGGCTGCAAAGGGTGCGCACCGCCAGGTATTCCAGGATCCGCTCCTTGACCGGCTTCAGACCGTAGTGTTGGGCCTCGAGGAGGCGTTCGGCCCTTTTGAGGTCCAGGTTGTCTTCGGTGACCCGATTCCAGGGCAGAGAGGTCACATAATCCAGGTAATTAAGGCCGATGGTGTATTCCGCCACCGAGGGGTCGGTCTTTTCCAACCGCTCCAATTCTTTCCGAGCCACCGCGGCCACAGCTTCGGGCAGATTGGCCCTTTGCACCGCGGCCCGCAGGTCCGCCAGCTCCTGGGGCGGTTTGGGGGGGCGCTCTTCTTCAGATTTGCGGAAAAAGCCCATTCCTTGAACCTTTCCTGCTTACAAAGTTGCCAGGGGCCAGTGGGCCGTAAAAACCAGGAAAAGAAGAAATGTTGAAGCAGCTTGGTCGGGGCCGCGGCGCTCGCCGCCCCTTGAGGTCTAATTTTCAGTATAAAGGAAAAGTCCGGGCTAATCAACTTAACCCTTTGGGGCGGAAAATTTTAATTGGATGATTTTCTTGAAGAAATATTGGCTATCCCGCGGCCCAGGGGTGCTGGTGTTGCGTTTTGCAATCTCGGAGCTCCCCTTGTAACAATATTCCCCACTTTATATAACTAATTGAATATATTAATAATCATGGCCGGAACAATTTTCATGTTGCAATTTGCAATAAATTTCTGAAAACGCCGGCTCAGGAACAAATTAATAAATGGCAGCTATTTTAGCCAGTTATGTAAGACCGTCATTTTGGCAAGGTTCTTGTATCTTCTCTGGTCGAATACTGACGAAAATCACTCAAGACTTAGGTGGATTTATGAAAGACCAGCAGAATAAAGATAAAAAAGTGGCCGAGGCGGAAATTCTCCCCTTTTCCATGAGCCAGGCGGCGGCTGACGGCCGGTCTTCCCAGGTGAAGCGCAAGATCCTGGTGGTGGGCAAGGGCCTCGGCTTCAGCCTTGGAGTGATGGATTACGCAGCCAACTTGGCACAGCGGCTGGGCTACGACCTTATCGGCATGAGTCTCAACCCCGGCCTGAAGCAGGCGGGCAAATTCTTTTCGCCCTACAACCTGCATCTCAGGGCCAAGTTCACCCAGCGGGCTCGGGCCGCCTGGGAAGCGCTGCGGCCCGGTCTCCTGCAGCATGGCATCAAAGGTGAGCACGTGGTGAAATTCGCCGAGCTGACCGAGGCCGTGAAGGACCTGAACCATCAGGTGAAGCGGATAGATTTCGTGATCACCGATGCCGGCATCAGAAGCGAAGAGATCACCGGAGAGATTTCCCTCCCGGTTTTCAGCATTTCCGGATCTGGAGGAGAAGAGGTCATGGCAAAGGAACCGGTAGCCAGCCGGCGGCAGCTGTTAGGCAAGACCATTGCTTTGGGGCTGGGCGCAGTTGCCCTCTACGCCGCGGTTTTTATGAATTCGGGCACCGTGATGCATTACTTCACCCAGGGGGGCCTTTACGCCACCCTGCCCATTATCACGGTGTTCCTGGTCTCCGTTGTGCACGGAGCCTTTGCCCATAACTTCTGGACCTGCTTAGGCATCGAAGCCACCAAGAAGGTGCAGACCCGGATCGCCCCGCGGCCGGTGGCCAGAAGGCGCCCGCGGCCGCAACTGCGCCTCCATGCTTAGTTCCTGGTGGGTGACCGAAAAGATATTCATCAATCTCTTGATATTACCGGCATTCGGAGGATCGACCAATGCATGACATCGCCAGCGACGCGGTGCAATTCATAGACTTGAACACCATGAGCATCCTGTTCCTATTCGTCGTGGGCTTCATCGGCGGCCTGGTAAGCGGCTTCATCGGCTCCGGCGGCGCCTTCGTCCTGACTCCCGCCATGATGAGCTTGGGGGTGCTAGGCACCGTGGCGGTGGCCAGCAACATGTGCCACAAGTTCCCCAAGGCCATGGTGGGCGCCTACAAACGCTATAAATACGGGCAGGCGGACCTCAAACTGGGCCTGGTGATGGCGGCCTCGGCCGGGGTGGGGGTTCAGGTGGGCATCAAGATCCAGGAGTGGATTTTGGCCACCTGGGGCCAGGCTGGGTCCAATCTTTACGTCAGCCTCTCCTTTGTGGTCATCCTGGTGGTGGTGGGCGGCTACGTCTTCTACGACGCCTTTAAAACCCAGAAATCCGGCGGTGAAGAAAAGGTTTCCTCCCTTGCCCAGAAGCTGCAGAAAATCAACCTGTGGCCCATGATGTACTTCAAGACCGCCAATGTGCGCATCTCCATGTGGTTCACCCTCCCCATCGGCTTTGCCACCGGGATGCTGGCCGCCACCATCGCCGTGGGCGGCTTCATCGGGGTGCCGGGCATGATTTACGGCCTGGGGGCCTCGGGCCTGGTGTCCTCGGCCTCGGAACTGGTCATTGCCTTTGTCATGGGCTTCTTTGGCACCATCAAATGGGCGATGCACGGCATGGTGGACATCCGTCTCACCTTGATTATCCTGGCCGGCTCCCTCCTGGGAGTGCAGTTGGGCGCTATCGGCACCACCCTGGTTAAAGAACATATGATCAAGGTGGTCATGGGCACCATCATGATCATCGTGGCCGTCAGCCGCGCCCTGGCGGTCCCCCAATATCTGAAGGAACTGAGCCTCATCTCCTTGGGTCCCACCACCCTGTCCATCCTCTCCAAGGCCAGCTTCGCCATCATGTGCCTGGGCTTGGCCGTGGGCGCCTTTATTATCCTGGGGGCCATGTGGAGGGCCAAACGGGCGGAAGCCGCCGCCCGGGCCGGGAAATACGCCATAGAGCAGGCTTAATTGCCAGTCCGGGAGGCAGATTTCCGGACCTTGGGGCTGGATTTATAAAACTTAATCTGAAGAAAAAAGGCGGAGGGGGCCGAACCCTCTCCGCGGTTTTTTTTGTGCAATCATAACCCTCAAGGGAACCAGGCCTTAGGGGTCCCGTATCAGACTTGACCAGACAACCTCTCAGTCCAGATTCAATATTCTCGGGTATGATTTCTCTTTAAATTTTTCAATGCCGGCCCCCCCTGCCAGACCACCCTTCCTTATCCGGATCATATCTATAATTTATTGATTTTCCTGAGAAGATTCTGTTTTGGCAAATTACTTACTACTCCTGTACCTATCATTTAACCGCCTATGCCCGCTGCTATGCCTGAGGACTAGCGGCCTCGGCTTTTCTCCTGGTCCAACGTTACCGAGCGCTTCGAGGTTAGGGTTCATAAATCGCCGCCCCCCCTCGGAATCTCTGAACCAATGAGGTGATATGTTCAAAATTTGCAAAAAAGCTACATTTTGTGGAGAATTTGGGCTACCATGCTTTAGACTGGACTATCAGGCTAAAAAGAGGAACTTCTTCGGGATCGAACCCCGGCTGCAAGGTTCCAAAACCCTTTTCCAACCACAGTGGCAGGGCCTGCCACCTAAACTCGGGTATCCACTAAAATGGGCTCACGCCAAGAGGGCACGCTATGAGCGCCAATTTTTCCCCAAAACCCAGATTATCAGCCAGCCGAGTCGGATTATTGCTTCTGTTTGCCCTCATGACAGCCGTTGCCTGGTTCGCGCCCCTGAGCAGGGTGCCGGAAGCTTACGGACAAAGGGGACCGGAGCCTCCGCAAGTCCAGAAAAAATTGATCGTGGGAACCAAAGAAGCGCCTCCTTTTTCCATGAAAGATAGCGAAGGACGATGGACCGGGATCAGTATTGATCTCTGGCGGCAAATCGCCACGGAATTGCATTTAAACTATGAGTTCCTGGAACTGGACCAATATAACTTACTGAAAGGGCTGACGAACGGTTCTTTGGATGTCGGGGTGGCAGAGTTAACCATAACTCCAGAGCGCCTGGATAGGTTTGATTTTACCTATTCTTTTTATACCACCGGTTTGGGCCTCGCGGTTCCTTTCAAAGAAAAAAACCCTTTGATTGCTATAATAAAACAATTATTATCCAAAACTGTTTTAGGGATATTAATCTCAACCTTTTTTGTATTACTGCTGGTGGGCATAATAGTGTGGTTGTGTGAAAGGAAACGAAACCCTGAGCAATTCGGTGGCAATGTTATCCAAGGAATTGGATCAGGGTTTTGGTTTTCAGCAGTTACAATGACTACAGTTGGATATGGAGACCAACATCCAAAAACTATCGGTGGCCGTATAGTCTCTTTAATCTGGATGTTTACTGCCATTATTTTTATATCATTATTTACCGCAACGATAACCTCTATACTTACGGTGAAACAGCTTGACGTATCAGTGCACGGCCTGGATGATTTAAAAAATGCTCTCGTGGGCACTAAGCCTTACACAACCAGTGAGTCCTTTCTTAAACACAATTTAATATCATTTAAGACCTATAAAACGGTTGAGGAGGGGTTGGTAGCAGTGATCCGGGGAGAGATCAAAGCTTTTTTCTATGATGCACCGGAACTTCGTTACATGATCAAACAAAAATTCCAAGGGAAATTAGAAGTGCTTCCCAATAGGTATTCCCAAGAAAATTATGGCATCGCCTTGGTGACCAATAATCCTCTGCGGAAAAACATAAATCGAGTCCTATTGCAAACAATCCGTCGACAAGAGTGGCAAGAAACTCTTTATCGTTACTTGGGGAGATAATTCCCCTACCAATCCTTGGCCGGTACCAGGGCAAGAAAGCCTTCAGACCATGCTAATCCGGCAAGGTGCGGTCGTTGAACCTTTAATTGAACGCGTGTTTATCGGCTCTTCGGGAACGCATGGCTACTCATTTAGGTCTATAGGAAGAATCATGGCGGAGGAAACCGATTAATAAATCCTCTTTTCGTCGGTGGCCCTGGCGAAATCCCCGGCGAGAATATACTTTTCCGTAGGTATAGGAAAGGAGATTAACCAGATGGTTAAACAGCCTGGCCTTCTGTTAAGAGGGCTTCCCCTGGCAATGGCGGCCTCATTACTCCTGGTCTGTAGCTGGCCGGCGCTGGCGGCTCAGGACTCATGGCCCAAGCGCTTTGAGCATCCCAAGGGTACGGTGGTCATGTACCAGCCGCAACTGGAGGATTTTAAGGATGACGTTATCACCAGCCGGGCCGCGGTCTCAGTCAAGAAAAAGGAATGGAAAGAACCGGTGTTCGGGGCCGTCTGGCTCGCCGGCCGCGTCCTGATCGATCGGGACACCCGGATGGCGACCATTTCAGAGGTCAAGGTCACGGACGCCAAATTTCCCGAGGCCACGGCGGAGCAGTTGGAGAAATTGAAGACCTTTCTGAATACCGAGATGGCGGAATGGAGCATCCCCATCTCCCTGGACCGCCTGCTGGCCGCCCTCCAGGTAGTGGAGAAGGAACAGGCCGTGGACCGGGGGCTGAAAAACGAGCCACCCAAGATCATCTTCGTCAGCCATCCCGCGGTGCTGATCCCTCTGGATGGCGACCCCAAGTTGCTGCCCGTTCCCAAATCCTCCCTGATGCGGGTGGCGAATACCCCTTTCCTCATGCTTTACGATCCCCCGGCCAAGACCTATTACCTGAAGGGCGGCAGCGACTGGCTGGCCGCCGCGGACCTCAATGGTCCCTGGAATGATTTAGAACAAGTGCCGGAAGCGATAAAAACGCTGGAGGCCGCAGCGAAGCAAGCCGCCCCGGGCAAGGTTGCTCCCCAAAAAGTGGAGGCCAAGGCGGGCAAAATGCCGGAAATCATCGTCAGCACCGTCCCGACGGAAATTCTGGCCACCGACGGGGAGCCCCTGTACACTCCAATTAAGGACACCAACCTGCTCTTCGTGAGCAATACGGAGAGCAATATCTTCATGGACACCTCCAGCCAGGATTATTATGCCCTGGTCTCCGGCCGCTGGTTCAAGACCAAATCCCTGACCGAGGGCCCCTGGAGTTATGTGGCGCCGAACCAGCTCCCCCCTGACTTCGCCAAGATTCCGGAAAACTCGGGGAAGGGCTTCGTCCTGGTGAATGTCGCCGGCACTCCCGCGGCCAAAGAGGCAGTCCTGGAGAATTCCATTCCCCAGACCGCAATCATCGATCGCAAAAACGCCACCACCACAGTGAACTACGCCGGGGGCCCTAAGTTTGAGAAGATTGCTGACACCAACCTGGAATACGCGGTGAACACCGGCACCCCGGTATTCAAGGAAGGGACCAAATATTATGCCGTGGACCAGGGGGTATGGTATGAGGCCGACTCCCCCAACGGTCCCTGGTCGCTGTCGGTAAATCCTCCCAGAGAGGTGGACAAGATTCCGCCCAGCAACCCCCGTTACAACGCCAAATATGTCAAGGTCTACGATTCCACGGATGACACCGCGACGGTGGGTTACACCCCCGGCTATACCGGCTCCTACGTGGACAACGACACAGTGGTCTATGGCACCGGTTACGACTATGCCGGATATTCCGCCCCTGATGCTTATATTCCGCAACCGGCCACCTACGGCTATGCCGCGGCTTATGATCCCTATGCAGGTTCCTGGGGTTATCAGACTCCTTATTATGATCCCGGCTCCTGGCTGGTGGCCGGGCTGACCGCCGCCGCAGTGGGAATCGGAGTGGCGGCCATTGTGGACAACTGGTGGGGCCATGGCTACGGTTACTGGGGCGGCGGTGGCTGGTGGGGAGCCGGCGGCTATAATAATATCAACATCAATAACATTCAAAACAACGTGATTAACTGGAAACCCGGACCGCGACCACCCGGCTGGCAACCGGGCGAAAGGCCAGGAAGGCCAGGAGAACGTCCCGGGCGGCCGTCAACCCTGCCCGCCGAGCGGCGTAACCTCTATAACCGGCCAGGCAACGAGAACCGGCTAGCCTCCCGCCCCGGCCAGCCATCCACCCGGCCCGGAGGCGGAGTGGCTCCCGGCCGTCCTGGTCAGGGGGCGGGAGAGCGTCCCGCGGCCCGGCCGGAGCGGCCCGCCCCGGGAACCAGACCCAAGGCCGAAACCAGACCAGCCCAGGCGGCCAGACCGGCCCAGCCCCAAGTACGGCCGACAGGAGGGCGAAACAACGTCCTGGCTGACCGCAACGGCAATCTCTATCGACGGGACCCCCAGGGCAACTGGCAGCCGCGCCAGGGCAATCAATGGTCCAGACCTGAGGCTGCCAATCGGCCCGCAACTCGGCCTGAGCCCAGCCCCCGGCCTGCCGCACGACCTGAGCGTCCGGCGGCAACCTTTGCGCCTCGTCCGGCGGCGCCTACCCGGCCAGGCATCGATACCGGCCAGCTCAACCGGGATTTTCAGGCCCGGCAGCGAGGGCAACAACGCCTCCAGAACTTCCAGCGCTCCAATGTCCCCTCACGTCCCGGTCCCAGTGCCTTTCAACCCAGTGGCGGTGGTGGCGGGAGGCCCGCCGGGGGTGTCAGCCGGCCCTCGGGAGGCGGGGGCGGCGGTGGCCGGAGGAGATAAGTGGGAAAGAAATCTCTCCGCGGTCAGTAGCCCGGGAGAACGGATCTAAGGATAAGATGAGGGCTGGCCAAAGAGAAAACGACGAGTCAATAATCCCCAAGAAGACCCCGACTGGATGAAAAGCCACTCCCTTCAGGGCATCTGCAGGCATTCAGGAAAGCGGCATTGAATGCTCAATCCCAAGGTGCGGCGCCAGACTCTACGTCGGCGCCTCCTCGGGGCGCAGGCATTTGAGGCTGTAGTCTTCCTTTTTGAAGGCCTGGAGGCAGCGCTCCAGGACGGTGTCGGAGGCCAAAGCCAGGTCGAGTTGGCGGCAGAAGGCCATGAGCAGACCGGCCATTTCCATGATCCCTTCGGTTTCCAGTTGGGACAGCTTCACCAGGCGGCCCTGGACCAGGTCGCCCTTGGCCTGGGCCTTGAAGCCCATCTCATCCAAGATCTGCTTGAGGAGCCGGGCCCGGCGCTCCCGGCGCTCCACCGCCGCGGCCCCGCCTTTGAACTGGAAGCTGATGTAGTTATCGTTGCGCTCTTCGGAAATATAGGCGTCCACCATGCCGAAGTGATATCCCAGGCGGGAGTTGAAGTTGAGGTAATTATCGGTGATGATGGCGAAACTTTTGCCGCCGAGGCCCCGCTCCGACTTGGCCGTATCGTACATGGTGTTGGCGAAGACCGAAATGAAGCCCTTGAGGTCCGGGGCCACCTGGCCAGCCCAACTCACCCCGGGGTGATGAAAGCCACGGAGCAGGGCCTTGAAGGGCCGGGAGGTTATATCATCTTCGGTTACCTGTCCCTGGCCGCTGACCTTCAGCCCGCCGCCCAGGTCCAGGACATAGAGGTTGAGGGGCAGGTCGGTGATGAGGCGGTTGACCCGGTGGGATTCCGAGGCCCGCTCCACGTCCGGATTGAACATGGCGTCCATCGCCTTTTCGTGGCAAAAGCGGGTAATGTCGTGCAGCGTCTGACATTTGGCGGCCCGAAAATCCGGGCTCTCCGGGTCCAGGAGGTTGAGCGGCGAGGCCAGCCTCAGGATGCGCCGCAGCTTCTGAAAGACCAGGGAATTGCGCAGATTTTCATCGGCTTCCGGCTGGTGCTCCAGGAGTTCGGTGATAATTCCGGGATAGACCCGGGCGGTGTCGGCGTCCACGGTGACGATCTGCCCGGGGTGCAGCACCCGGGTGGCGCCGCCCACGTCCACCAACGTGGGAATGCGAAATTCCCGGGCCAGGATGGTCATATGGTCCGTGGGGCTGCCCACCTCGGTAATTATGGCGGCAATGCGGTCCATGGCCAGAACCAGGCGAGCCGAGGGTTGACGGGCCACCACCACCGCCCCCGCAGGGATGCCGGCCACATCTTCGTCATAGAGGAAATGGTGGACCCGGCCGGCGACCGCGCCGCCCACGGCCCGAATGCCGAAGGTCAGCAGCGGCGGCACCGCCGGCGTAGCCTCACGTTCCCGGGGGGTGGCGGCGAAGCGGGGGGTGCTCACCCGCAGGGGCCGGGACTGAAGGATGATGATATTGCCGGCCTCGCCCACGGTCCATTCGATGTCCTGGGGACCGCCGAAATGTTCCTCCAGCATTACCGCGATTTCCGCCAGGGTACGGGCCTGGGCGTCGGTGAGGGAAGGACCCTGGGCCTTCTTGAGCGGGAGTTTTACTTCCTCCAGGCCACCGTCAGCCCGACAGACCAGGGCTACAGGCTTTTCCAGCACCCGCCGCTGCTTGATGGCATGGCCTTTACTGCGGGAGATGACAAAAAGGTCAGGAGAGATGGTGCCGTCCACCGCGTACTTGCCCAGGCCCCAGACGGCGCTGATCAGGACGGTGTTGGACTCCAGGGCATGGGGGTCCTGGGAGAACATCACGCCGCTGGCCCGGGCCGGGACCATGGCGAGGACGCCCACCGCCATGGGAAGCTGGTTGACGGAGAATTCCTGGTATTTCCAATAAAAGATGGCCCGGGAGGTGAACTTGCTGGCAACGATCTCCTTATAGTGCTCCGGTAGCCGGGCGGCGTCAACGTTAAGCAGGGTGGCGAACTGGCCGGCAAAGGAGAACTCGGCGTCCTCACCCACAGCGCTGGAGCGCACCGCCAGCCAGGGGGTGGGCAGGACTGCCGCCGCCCGGCTCAGGGGCTCCTCCAGGTCCGGCGGCAATGGCGCCCTGCGGATCAGGTCCTGAATTTCCTGGCTCACCGTTTCCAGGCTATCCAGGTCATGGATGGGCGCCTGGGCCAGCCGGGACTCCAACTCCTCAGAAAGGGACGCCCCTTCCAGAAAGCGTTTGTAAGCGGCGGCGGTGATGGCAAACCCCTGGGGCACCGGCAGGCCCACGCGGTTGCCGATTTCGCCCAGATTGGCCATCTTGCCGCCCACCGCCGGAGCCAGGTCCTGGTTTAAGGCCGATAATGGTAAAACGTACGGAGTTTCCGGTATGAGGGGGACGGCGGCCAGTTCCTGGCGGATGTCTTCCTCCAGACGCCGACAGAGGGAGACCAGTTCCGGATAGCGCTTTCCCGTGAGGAGCTCGAGTTCAGTGGCTATCCGGGAGACACTGGCCAGCAGGCGGTCCGTCTGGGTTTCGAGATAGCCGGTATCAAACAGGAAGTCCCCGGAGAGCTTTTCCTCCATGTCGGCCATGATTTCCAGGGCCTGGTTGTTTTCCCTCAGCAGGTTCCGGAAATGGCCGACCTGCTCCTGCAAGCGGGACGATTCGTCCACCTCTTCTTTTAAAAATCGCCGCAGGAATTTAAAGACCATAGTAGTCAGCTTTCATCCTTTAGCAATAAGCTTAAAAGGCATGAAGGAAAGGGCTAAAATCATATTCCTTAGTTAAGTTATTATCCGATATTGCTAAAAATTTCTGCATGCATCTAAGTCTAATTCAATCGGCCAATTTTTTCCTTCAACCTTATTACCATGGTCATTAATGTTCTTAATCCTTTTAATCTCATTGTTAATGCCATTAGAGCTGTCTTGCTGGGCTTTGTTCTTTATGTCTAAAGATGGATATATTATCACTGAGAACCAGCCATCTAAAGGTATTAAATATTCCAATTTGCTTTGCTGTTTCTCACTTAAAGATAAAAAATACTCGTATGCTTCAATATTATTATGATCTCGAGGATCAATAATTAATTTCCTTTGCAGGAGTTCCTGAAAGAAAATAATTCGCCATTCAGATTCTCCATAAAAATCATAATTGAGAGTGTTTGAGCTATTCATTGGTTTGAAAAAATTAAGCAAATTTTTATTTTTCAATTCTCTAGCACAGGCCTCTAACAATCTATCGTTTTTCCATTTTTCGTGAAAATAAACTATTGGTCTGCCCAACCTTGAATATGCAAAAGGCCTTTTGAATCCAACTCCTAATCTTCCATATTTTTTGGAATGTTTTCTTGACTCTGATAGTTTTAATTCTGTGAAACAAACCTGAGGAATAGGTTGTGTTGGGAAATCGCCAATTTGGATACCGTGTTCTTTGGTCATCCAAAGTCCATATTTTAAGATGCTATTAAGACGTTTAATATAGGCCGCGGTACACTCTGTGCTTGTTTTAGATTTATCTAATTCATGCCAAAGTGGATCATATAAGCAGTCTATATCTTTCCCTGTCCAATGAATAAGAAAGTCAGAATGTATTGCATAATCGAAATTCATAGGGTTACCCGGAATTATTTAATAGCAGTCAATAGGGTCAGCCGAACCTGCCGAATCCGGCGGCTGGACACTGACCACTGACCACTGATCACTGCCTTTTCAACGCCTCCAGCTCTCCCTGCATCCGCTTCCACTCCAGGGCCCGACGGATGGTGATGAGGATGGTCTCCTTGCGGAAAGGTTTAGTGATGAAATCGTAGGCCCCTTTCTGGATGGCCTCTTCCGCGGTCTCGATGGTACCGTAGGCGGTAATGATGATGATGGGCAAGCTTTGGTTGATCTTCTTAACGATACCAATGAGGTCTATGCCGTCCACCAGGGGCATCTTCAGGTCGGTGATCACCAGGTCGTAGTGCTCCGCCTGGAGCATTTTGCTCACCTCCAGGGGGTTGTTGGTGGTATCCACCAGGTAGCCGGTCTTATCCATCAGGATAGTCTTTAGCAGCCTGAGCATATTGGGTTCGTCATCCACCACTAATAACCGTTCCGGCATAACTACCTCCTGGTTGGGGCATCAAGCTGGATTAATTATAAAGTCTCCCGCGTCCTTATGTAAGGTCCCCGCGAACTATAACCCGACGACAAAAGTTATGGGGTGGCGGGGTCTGCCCTATTTGCGGGGGCGGTGGCCGCCTACCCGGCTTTCTGCTCCCCAGCTTCCGGCTCGACGACGATGGGTAGGTAAACGGTGAAGGTGGTCCCATGTTTTTCGGGATATTCGTCGGCCGGGAAGGTGGTAAAAATAATGTTGCCGCCAAACTTGGTGATGATGCCATAGCTCATGGAGAGGCCGAGGCCGGTGCCTTCGCCGGTCTTCTTGGTGGTGAAGAAGGGATCGAAGATTTTCGCCTGGGCCTCCCGAGGGATGCCGCTGCCGGTGTCGCTAAATTCTATGGCCAGGCGTTTGTCGTCCGGGGCCGGCTTGGTCAACACCCGTAGGACCCCGCCGCCCTTCATTGCATCCCGGGCGTTACTGATCAGATTGATGAAGACCTGCTGCAACTCCTGGGGGTCGACCGCCGCCCTGGGCAGATTGGGGGCAAGCTGGGTTTCCACCTGAATCTTCTTGGTAAGCAAGGTATTTTTCACCACTGACAGGGTCTTTTCCAGAAGCTGGTTGATATCGGCCTGGGTTTCGGTGCGCTCCGGGGCCCGGGCGAAGGTAAGGAGGTTTTCCACGATCTTCTTGCAACGCAGACCTTCTTCCTCCATAATCTTTAAGGTGTCCTGGACTTCCGGCAGGCTTTCCGTCTGCTCCAGCAGGTACTCGGTAAAACCCAGGATCACGGTCATGGGGTTGTTGATTTCGTGGGCCACTCCGGCGGCCAGGGTGCCGATGGAGGCCAGCTTCTCCATGTTGATCATCCGGTCTTCGATGGCCTTGCGGCCGGTGATGTTGCGGGAAATGATCTCGAAGGCGAAAATCTGCCCCTGTTCGTCTTTGAGGCCGACAATGCTGGTGGAGAACCAGAACTCCTGGTCCGCGATGGCCACCCGGTGACGCATGGAGCGGGCCCGGCCGGTTTCCTTCACCTCCCGGAGCCAGTCCATGTGGAAGTTAGCGGAATTTTTCGTAAAAACGTCATGGAGCGTGCGGTCGATGAAGTCCTCGGGGCGGTCCAACATCTGGGACTCAGCCGTCGGAGTCTGGGACAGGCCCGCCCGGGCCCGGGTAAAAAGATCGGCGGCATAGCGGTTGATGGAGAGGATGCGCCCTTGATCGTTCACGGTATAGATAAGATCGGCGGCGTTCTCCACCAGGCCCTGATACCGGGCCTCGGACCGTTGTAATCGCTCCTTCTGCCGATTGACCTCCTCCTCCAACTGTTCGGAGAACTGACGCTCATAGCGGAAATTCAGCATGAAAATGGTGCCGGAGAGGACTATCAGGCCAATAATCACTTGCAGGAAAAACTGGCGCAGGTAGAGGGCATGCACCACCCCTTCCACTTCACTGGCCGGGGCCACCACCGCCACTGACCAGGAGTGACCCGGGTTATTGGTATCGCCCTTGACGATGTCCAGGTCCCCCAATTTCACCGGAGCGTAGGCAATCAATTTTTGGATGCCCCCGGCCCTTCCCCAAAGACCCCGGTGCCAGCCGGAGATATAAGTGCCCCAGCCTTCCTGGCCCGTAAGCATCTTTTCCCGCTGGATCTGATTGATGGCGTCGAAGGAGATGGCCGGCATCCGTTCCTTCCGCACGGTGAAAGCGTTTTTGCCGATGAAGTCCCTTTCCGGGTGGGTCAAAAAGATCCCCTGATTATCCATGATCCAGGCGTAGCCGGTCTTGCCGCTGCGAATATCCTGGGTAAATTTGCTGGCCAGATGATAGGCATCGATGTAAAAGACCAGCACCCCGGCATAGTGCCCGGAGGGGTGGGTATGGCCCTCATCCACGGAAACCTCGTAGGTCGGCGTCGCCATGAGGGTGATGAGGCGGCCGACAAAATTGGGGACCTTGGAGGATACCGGGCTCACCAAAACCTGGCCCTTGTTCTCCGGTTTGCCAGCCCATTCCAGGAAATAGGCCTCTTTGAAATCCCCGGTGGTGATGTGGTCCAGACCTCGGCTGTCCACCGAATAGGCCCGGTTGCCCTGGGCATCCAGGCGAAGAATCTCTACCAGCCCCTCCTCCCGGACGCTGGCCAGGGTGGCCCGCATGCGGTTAGCCCAGGAGAGGGGCTCCAGGTATTGGATGGAGGGGGAAAAGTTGAGGGTGCTCAGCTCCCGCTTCAAGAAATTAATATCCTGCTCCAGAAGGCTGGCGGTGTGGCGAGCCAGCACCAGTTGCTGCTGGTTGAAATCCTCCTTGACGATCTCCCGCATCTGATCCGCTGATTTGAAGCCCAGATAGATGCTGGTGCCCAGAAGAACAAGGTTCACCGTCAGGAGTATGGCCAGGGCATATCGGGAGACCAGGAAAGGAAACCGCCGCATGGAAGAAGTTATCCTCGCAAATTGGCTTAATTGCCTTAATTAAAGCACAACCAGGCTTGATAATCCAGTCGGAGGCTTAATCCAGCCAACCTCCTGTTTTTTATATATTTTAGCTAAATTATCCGGTTTGGTCAACCAGAGTCCGGCGCCGCCGTGTCTCTACCTGGCCGCGGCCCTGGCTCGCAAGTGAATAATTTGTTTCACATGGGAGCAAGGAGAAAGTTTATTGCTGGCCTCTGACCATGCCCTGCTTTTGGAGAAAAAGGCGGCTCCCTCGGGAGGAGAGCCGCCGGTTAAAGGAAGGATGGGGGTTAAACGGAAATTAGTTTTTCACCACCAGTACCGAACAGGGAGAATAGGTCACCACCTTGCTGGCGGTGCTTCCCAGGAAGGTGGCGGTCTTGCTGGCCAGGCCGCGGCTGCCGATGACGATGAGATCAATATTTTCATTTTTGGCCACCTGGACAATCTCCTCCGCCGGCGAGGCGCCGGTGGCCAAAATGGTGTCAATTTTGAGCCGGGGCTCCTTGCTGGCCGCCGCCTCCTTGGCCCTGGCCAGAGCCGCCACCGCCTGGGCCTTCATCATCTCGGCGATATATCTGCCTTCTTCCAGCTCCGGTATTTGGATACTCACCGATAACAGGACCAGGGTGGAGAAAGGCTGGGTCTTGGCCAGGTCGCAGGCAGACTCCACCGCCTTCATTGAAAATTCCGAGCCATCCACTGGCACCAGCACCTTCATGGCTTCACCTCTTTCGCCGCGTACCTCGCCTTCTCAGCTTGCTCCTTTTTGAATCCCTGGTAAAGCTTTATTATGATAACCAGGCACATCCCCAGGGCGGCGCACATGACCATCCATTGGGAGCCGCTAATATAATTGAACTGTTTCAGGCACACGGAAATCCCGGCCAGGAGAACCATAATGGCAAAAAGGAGGCGGATGCCGTAGCCCCGGATGTACTTTACCGCGGTAACGCCGATTTGGGCGCCGATCGAGGCACCGCAAAGCATCAGAATGGCGGCAAAGATCTCCACCCGCCCTTTTACCGCATAGGTCAGGCAGCCGTAAGCTCCAGTGAAGAGCACCGAGAATAGGTCGGTGCCCACCGCGATGGCCGTGGGGCATCCGATAATATAAATTAAGGCCGGCATACGGATGAAGCCGCCCCCGACCCCCAGGAAGCCGGAGAGCCAGCCGGTGAAGAGGAAGACTCCAGTAACGCTCCAGAAGGAGATGGTAATGCCCGAGGTCGGGAAGTGGACCATGGGCGGCAGGTTCCAGGACTTTTTGGCCGGCGGCGTCACCCCAGCTCTGGCCGCGACCGCCACCTTGGCGGCCTGGGCCGCGGCCCGCTTGTCTTTGGTGGCATAGTCGTAAAGCATATAAATGCCCAGGCCAAAGAGCAGGACCATATAGACGTAGCGCACCACCGGGCCAGCTATTCCTAATTTGGTGAGCCACATGACATTTCGGGCCCCGATCTCCACCCCGATGACCGAGCCCATGATGGACAGAATACCCAGTTTTGCGTCCACGTTGCCCATCTTGCGATGTTTGGCCGTGGCGACGATGGATTTGCCGAACATGTGGGCCAGGTCGGTGCCGATGGCATAGGCCATGGGAAAGCCGAAGGCATTGAGGGCCGGGGTCACCACCCAGGCGCCGCCGACTCCAAAGAAGCCGCCCATCACCCCCACGGAAAAGCCGATGGCCACCAGGATTAGGGCGTTAAACTGCATGCCGGCTATCGGCAGGTAGATTTGGAATATCTCCATTTTCCCTTTCTCCCCTAAAACTATTCAAGATGTTCGATCTTGCTGACTTCCATGCCGATCATCTTCAAGATGACATCGGCGACCACCGCAATAGTCAGTCCCACTATGCCCATCAGCAGCGTAACCATTATGGCGTAGACCCAGAGGTTGTCGTTGTACCATTTGGCGAAGAAATGGCTGAAACCACTCAGGTTAGCCAGGTTAATCTTCTTGTTCAATTCATCAGGAATCTCCAGGCCTTCGGCGGCGCAGACCAAGGCGGGCACCCCCAGCAGCAGGAAGTTAATAATGATGACGGAAAACCTCTTCATAGCTGTTCACCTCCCTCCAAAATTTCACGGGCCCCGGGATTACGCCTCTCCAGGAAGGGATTCATGTCCATCTTGGCAATGGCCGTGCCATATCCGGGACAAAAATGGCCTCTGATTAACTATATGCAAATCGGCAGGATTCGGCAAGCAAGCAAAATTTTTTGCCTTCCCCGGCAAGATTTAACTGTCAGGGTTTTTGACAATTTGTAAAACCGCCGTCCCTCTGGGCCGTCGCCCGGGAGGAGTCAACCTGGGGATTGGGCTTCTTGTTTACCTCTGGTTATTCTTCCTCCGCCTTCTAGCTTTTCTTCCTCCCAAGGCCTTATTGGCCGATATTGGTGAATCGCCCCTGAGATGACCGCCACTTATGGCCAAGGCCTTGTCCGCTTGGGCGGATTTCGGGACCTGACCGCAAAGAAGGCGCGCCGGAGACTTACCTAACGGTCCCAACTTATTGACAGAGACCGGGCCAATTGATATATTTTTTTTGGATCGGGACGTGGCGCAGACTGGGAGCGCACCTGAATGGGGTTCAGGGGGTCGGAGGTTCAAATCCTCTCGTCCCGACCAGGATTAGGCAATATTTAAGGCAAGTTACCAAAGGTTATCCGGGCTTGCCTTTAATCGTTTTTTAGCGGTGTGCACATAGTGTGCATGGTTTCCCTTTCAAGGCCAAAAATTAACCGGTGGAGACAACTTCACCCAGCCACAAAATCAGTTTTGAAGATTACCCCCTGCTAACGTTGCTAAACCTGCTAAACTTTTCCCGGCCGCCCTTGCCGCTCCCCATAGTGTGAAGGTGATAGACAAGGGGGGCGCCTCAGTCACCTTTGCTGGCGCTTCTCATGCGGCCGTTTCCCCTGGCGGGGTCATAATCCTATCTCAGAGGTCCCCGATTTACCAGGCAGAATCTCCCTTTCTGCCGTATCGGTTTTAGGTAATCCAGATGATTACTCTCTCAAAAGCTATTTCCCTCTTAGGGTCGTCAACCTCAATTCTTGATAACTGGCTGATGGCTATGGTGGCAAAATCCATAGCCATGGTGAAGCGTGCAAATCTTCCTCTTTTTTTCGCTTCCTTCACCACGGCGGCTTCCACCTCTTTAACCGCCGTTTTTGCCACTTTTTTCACCGCCGGCCGTTCCACCTCCTTAACCGCCGATTTTGCACTTTTTTCACCGCCGGATGTTCCACCTCCTTCACCACCGGGTCGGCCACCTCCTTCATCACTAGGTCGGCCACTGGTCCTTTAAGATATCGCCCCGATTTGTCTCTGATGGGGTCGGGTATAAAGGAGCCAGCGGTAAATCGCCCATATTTGTCTCTGCCTCCAAAGGGATAAGAGCCTCTTGGCTTCCCATTTTTAAATCTCCTGTAACGGTCTCGAAGCGTAGAACTTTTAAAAAGAACCTTTCCGTATTCTCCTTCCTGTTCCTTCTCAAGCTCCTTGGCCGCCTGGCGCAGGCTAATGGTAACCCCGCCCTGGGTGCTCCGGCCCTTCTCCGATCCCCCGGCTATGGGGGATCACCTGCCAAGCGCCCGCCATCCCCCGGCCCGGCCCCGGCCCCACAGTTTTCCGGCCCTGAGAGCAAAACCCCGGGACGGGACTCCTACCCCCCTGCCTTTATATGCTTGCCTCAGACACCACATTGAATTTTCATCGGAAGCACCAGCAGCTGACCCCCCCCCGGCTGATGGGACCCGGCCTTGAAATTTCACAAAAGTTTGCGCTACCATACTTTCCACCATTCATTGATAAGTGGCCCCACGCGGACCGAGAGGACCAGGTGAGGCAGGCCCAGAAGGAGCGGGCGGCCCTGAAGGACAAGAACCAATTATCCACTTCATGCCCGGCTTGGGGATTCATCTGCAAGGTATCTTAGAGTTTAGGGCATAATTGTTTGACAGATCGCCCTTTACATGGCATGAAAGGGAACAGATGGTCCCCCTGGAAAAACTAAGAAAAACTCACTATAATTAAAAAAAACGGCCACAAAAGGCATTTAGCTATGGCTACCTTAAGGTTTGAAGTCAAAGGGGAGCTTGGGAGCATTACCCTGCGCGGCTTTCTCAACGCGGTGGAAAGCGCCCTAAGAATACTGGGAGATTACGATGCCGCCATTTCCGGCAAGCCCAAGGGCACCCTTGACTGGATCATCACCGATGTCTCCACCGGCAGCCTCAGGATCGTAACTCAATCTCGAAGCCGGCTGGAAGACCGTAATTATGGCCCCGAAGTGGCCGCCAAGTTCATCGCGGGCTGGTCCGCCATTGAGCGCCAATGCGTCACCCCGCCCTATCTCTCCGAACAAGGTATGAAGCAAGCCAAGCAACTAACCAGATTGATCGGCCGCGAAGGCATGACCGGATTTGTAGCGGCGAGCCAAACCGACACCGTGGAGATCACCCCGCAGGCTTCAGCCAATATCGAACAACTGCTCAAGGTCCGTCAATGCTCCATCGGCTCTGTGGAGGGGAAGTTAGAGACTATCTCCATTCATGGGGAATCCCGGTTTATTATTTACCACCATCGCACCGGTAAAGCCGTCACCTGTCGTGTTCCCCAGGAAAGGCTAAAAACTATGATCAGCACCGAAATGTTGGGCCGCCGGATCATAGCCTCCGGCAAGGTTTGTTCCAATATGAAGGGGGAGCCCTTACGGGTTGACGCCGAAGATATAAAAGTCCTGCGGCGAAAGGAAGAACTTCCGTCCACCGCGGCCCTGAGCGGCATGGACCCCCATTTTACCGGCGACTTGAGCACCGAGGATTATATTCGGAGCCTTCGTAGTGGCTGACCAGTATCAGAATCCCTACCTGGATTCATCCGTATTCATTACCTGGATCAAAGGAGAAGAGGTAAACGGGGTGGACCGCAAGGACATCGTCGATCATATCCTGGGCCTGGCCGAGAGAGGGACTTTCAAGGTAAATATCTCAGCCCTTACCTTGGCCGAGGTTCACAAAAAGAAGGGATCGCCCCGACTTGACCCGGATGAAGACGAGAAAATTTTATACGCAGCGTCTTAAGTAATTGAACACAAGCGCCTGACGGTTTCATTTCCCAGGCGCCATTGAGAGAATATTCTCTCCACGACTTCCACGATGTCTGTCAAAGTTTGGAAATATTGATTAT